>C688J18823_10000051_pt1 | contig 61359 bp, 49 predicted proteins | sample HopSoiMetagenom1_FD_18823 | JGI IMG/M metagenome (IMG submission 18823)
CCTGTTCCTGCAGTAAATATACCGGTACCATACCAATCACCTCCAACAGAAATATCATAATTATTTGCAACAAGTATTCGTGCCGCATCAATTTGAACAAAGCCTCTAGCCTTTAAAACCCCTGTTAATGTTACTGTTCCACTTTGAACGACGAAATTGTTAACCTCCATAAAGGCAGACGAAGTACCACCATTAAAGTTTCCAGTTCCTAAAAATACAATAGTGGATGTTCCCGGATCTACAGTTCCCTGCATGTAATTCCAGTTATTAGCTCCCAGCGCAATCAAATTGGAAAGGGTCAGAACACCAGAAGGTTTGTTTATTTTTATGTTGCATAACAATCCCCTTGCTTGTGTAACACCTGGTACGCCACTGAATAATTGATTGGATGTTCCACAAATATTCAGTGTAGCTGTTCCCCCGGCAGCCACATTGCTTGATGTATTCGGCACATAAATATTTCCAAACACATTGATTGTTCCGGTATTGATTGTAATAGCAGTTGAAGTTTCAAATCGAAGATCTCCATCAATGTTTAAAGGATCTGCTGCTGGAATTGTTGCAGTTGCATAGTAAAATGATACATGATTTAAATGTTTTCCATTACTAGTAAGCGTCCCTGTTCCTAAAAAAATAAATGTTGGTTGAAAGGTTGTTAAATCAAGTGTTCCCTGAGTATATGTAAAATCACCTACAATAGACGGTTTATTTTTTACAGTTAAGGTACCACCTGTTTTATCAATTTTCATACGGCACAAGCTGCCGATATTTATGCCAGTACCTCCGGTTAAAATTTGATCCACTGAACCATTTATATTTATTAAACCGGTACCACCTGAATAGGTAGAAGCGGACGATACAGTTACATCTCTACCTACGTTAATTGTTCCGGTATTGATTACTGTTCCACCTGCCGCAGTTAAAAGAAGATCTCTTTGCACAGAAAGTGAAGTACCTGAAGCAATATTAAAAACATTTGCCCCTACACCATAAGGAGAGAACGTTAAATCATATAAATTTTGTGAACCCGAAATACTTGATATACCAGTTGAAGATCCGACGAATACAAGTGTAGAGGTCCCCGGAATAATAGTACCACTTCCAGGTGTATAATTCCAGTTGCCAGCTGCAGCAATAAAACCCTCCAGGTTTAAATTACCAGCAGGTTTGTTGATCTCTATATGCGGCAAAACGGCTTGTGCCTGCAATGTCGGTGTTCCGGTAATCGTTTGATTGGTGTTTCCATTAATTTTAATAAGCCCTGTTCCGCCATATCCAACAGTTACTGTTCCATTACCCGGTAATAATTTTATATTTCCTTTGGCTTCAATCGTTCCAATATTAATGTTTATTCGCCCTGTACCAGAAGCCTGCAAAGTTAAATCACCTGTAACGGTAAGTACTGTTGAAGCGTTTATGGTATGCCCAATCACTGCACCTGATTGTGCGTAAAAAAGCACATTTTTTAATTCGTGACTGCTTCCTGTTATTGTACTGGCATATGTAAATGCAATTGTGGATGGATATGTATTCATATCTATTGTTCCTCTGTTATAGGTCCAGTTACCATTAACAGTTATTAACCCGTTGAATTTTAGCGTTCCGGAAGGTTTATCAATGGTCACGTTGTGAAACACTTCAACTGCAACGGTAGAATTATCATAACCAGTAAATACCTGATCACCTGTTCCATTAATTAAAATACCAGAGGTTCCTGAAGTAAATCCAGCGCCCGCATAATAAATGGCAGCTATATTTCCTCTGGCTTCAATGGGTGGCCCATCTATTATTTCGCCTCCTCCTATACTTAATAATCCATTTACTTTTAAAGGTTTTCCGGCAGCTATGGTTACACCTCCTGTAAAGCCAGGTGTATATAAAGTAAGGTTGCCAAATTCCTGTGTTTCTGTAATTGTTTTTTGACCGTAAAAAACAATGGTTGACGTTCCAAAATTAATTGTCGTATTATTCTGATTGGTCCAGTTTCCACCGATCGTAATAACATTGCTTATAAATAATGTTGTTCCGGATGGTTTATTGATATTGATATTACAACAAGCCCCACCTGTATAATTGGGTATAGTACTTCCTGTGAATGTTTGATCTACGCTTCCGTTGATATTGATGGTTGCATTTCCTCCCGCTACGACGTTTCCTGAGTTTTGAAGAATGTCGCCATGTGCATTTAACGTTCCGGTCCCATTGATATTGAAGCTGTTTAAACTTAATACATGATCTACATTCAATGTTGTTGTTGCCGCCAATGTAATGGTTCCTCCGACACCGGTTAATGGATAGAAGGTAGCATTGTATAGGGTTGTATTGGCTGTAATAGTAAATACACCGTTAAGAAAAACTTCTCCATTGTTATGAAGAAAATTGGCGGTGGTATTAATTGTGACCCAGTTCTGAAGTATTAGTCTGCCGGAAGTACTTCTGAATGTTCCTTTATTCAATGTAAATGTACTTTTCATCGTGATAAGAGGATTGGACGCCCAAAAGGTTCCCCCATCTTGCTTGTATTCTAAATTAACTACCAAAGCGGCTGTACATTTCAGCGTATCGATATAGGTTGAATCAATCAGGATTCGGCTTACAGTTACTGCTGTGTTAATTAAACATTGTCCATTTCCTCCACTGTTAAAAAAAGCGATATCATTCGTGGAAGGAGCTGTTACCCCTCCAGCCCCGCCATTGGTAGCTGCCCAATTTGCTGTGTTCGACCAGCTTTTGTTGACAGTTGAACTGGTTGCAATCCAATAACGATTAGACGCTTGAACACCATTGCTCATCATCAGCATAAAGAAGAGTAGGAAAAAATAAGTACTTTGTTTCATACTAGTTTTGCAGTATGACAAGGGCTTGGGTAATACAATTTTTTTATTCATGTTTATGAATGGAGTGACAATAAATTGATAGAATGAGAAGCTCGTTTGGTTAAAAAATTCCACCGTTCGCAAAGAAACAATTTTTAGTTGTTCGGGAACTAACTATTTAGTTAACGGTCGAATTCATTTAAGTAATGGTAGTTGAAGGGGATTGAAAGTGTTCGTTTTGGTATTGAGCGAAAAGAAGAGAGCTTTGGCATTATGAATGTAATTTTAAAATTGAGGGTGCAAATCAACAACTATATAAGGTATTTATCAAATTTAATTTTCAACAAACCGAACGGATAACTTTTCGAAAGAGCGCATTGTGATCAGCCAACTTTGCTACTCATCTGGAACAATGGTAAATACATCGCTACAAGAATAACAGCCACCAATACACCAAGGAAAATAATCATAATGGGTTCAATTAAACTTCCCAAAATACTGGTTTGATGTTCCACTTCATCGGAATATTGTTTGGAAAGACGAGAAAACATAGTGTCCAACTGATTTACTTCTTCTGCCACTTTAATAAGAGAAATCATACGTCTGTTGTAAATTTTGAATTTAGAAAGGCTGAGGTGTAAAGGCTTTCCTTTTAATAAATCATCCTGCACAATATCAAGCGATGCTTCAATGGGATAAAAGCCGACCATTTTTTTTACCAGGTCAATTGCTGTTACCAATGGTGTTTTTGCACTGATCAATAAATTCATGGATTGACAAAAACGAGCCAGGTAAATTTTTCCAATCATGTCTTTCATAATAGGTGTTCTTAACATAAGCTCTGCTCCATATTTTCGAAACCATATTGCGTTTCGCTGGTGATACAAGAAACCAGTAAGTGCGATAAAACCAATAATAAAGTAAAGTGAATAATTTCCGAACGCATCGGATATACGAATGATCAATTTTGTAAAAGCCGGTAATTCTCCCTTAAATCGTTTGAATACATCCGAAAACATAGGCACGACAAATTTCATCATAAAGAAAATGGCACCGAATGATGCAAAAAATACAACAGTAGGGTAGGAGAGTGCACTTGTTAATTGTCTTTTTTGTTGAATTTTTTTTGTAAAAAAATTGGATAGCTCAGCAAGCACTTCTGTTAATCGTCCGCTCTCTTCACCAATCTGTAAACTGTAATATTCATACATGGTAAATAATCCTGTTTGCTGAAGTGCCTTTGATAAGCTATTACCGCCTATGATGGATTCTTTTATGGTTGAAAATAAAATACGATCCTTTTCCTTTGCTTGCTCTTCTTCTATTAACTCTAATGCCGAACGAATATCCACCCCTGCTGAAAACAGAATAAATAATTCAGAATAAAAACGCTCTTTCTTTTTATCATTAAATGCAGAACCAAATAGCTTGATATCTTTATTTAAGAAATCAAAAGCAGATTTTTTTTCTGCAGCGCCCTCTTTTTTTTGCGGACGATTAATTTTATTCAGATCGATTGCAGGCATGCTATGGGTTTACTTTTGTGGTTTTATAATTCATTAATATTTCCGAACTGTAATTTTTTGTAAAATGAAAAAATTCTGCTTCACCCAACATGTTCACTTCAAATGAAAATTGCTGTAAAAACATATTGTCTTCCGGAAATAAAAAACTTTGCTTTATGTTGGTGGTAGCAATTTTAAATGTATCTGTTAATTCGCTACGTTTTCTTACAATGGAAGCAGGCAAAAATTCATATTCGAGTTCTGGCGCATTTTTATTCCGGAGTATTATTTTATTTTCTTCTGATGAAACAATTTCAGCATTGTCTATATCATCCGCAAATGTGGTATTGAATTGTGTTGTTTCCATCAGTTTTCCCTTCATTGTTTTATAACTCAGGTACTGTTCATTTACTAACTGATAAGCCATATAGCCAAAACTAATCACGATGCTGCTGATGATCATTCCGATCAACAATTCCATTAATGTAAAAGCAGGTAATTTTTTCATTATTCAACAATAATTAATTCGTGGCGAATGAATACAATTTTACTGTTATTGTCAAGAACAGCAATGGATAATAAAAACAGGTTCTCTGTCGCTTCATATTTTTCAACCGTTTTTTTCAATGTCCAATCTCCCACTTTTTCTTCCGAATCAAGGTAATTTTTTTGAAATTTAATTTTTATAGCTTCTTCATTGGCAAGTAAAGTCGCATGTAACTGTTTACGTTCTCTGTCGCTGTTCAATACGTTGGTAAAAACCATTGTCCCGATTCCCAAACAAACAATCAGTATAACCATTGCAATTAATGATTCTACCAATGTGGACGCTTTTAACTGATGATTTAATCCAGCCATTTGACAATGTGTTTAACTGGGAACTCTTTCACCAAATTAATTCCTGTAAAATAATTGGGTAAGGCTCCCTGGTCAATTCCAACATTTAATAGATGATTTTCATAAACAGATGAAGGTGTTTGCAATAAAAAATCAGCACACATCACACTTCCATGTATATTTCCCTTAACCTCTACATATCCATTGGAATAAAGTTGTCCAACCACAAGCGATTTTTCAGCCAGGCGAATACCTGTGCGTTTGTATGCATCCGTCATTACCTGATGAGCAAAAATATTTCCAATCAATGTATCTTTTTCACTAAATAAAATAGCACACTTTGACGAGGATATATCTGTTGCAATACCTAATACACTCGGATAGGCAAAAGATACTTCCTCTTTAACAACAATGGAATCGGAGGCATATGCTTGCAGCTGACCTTTAAAATTTTTTTCAAAGAAAATTTTAGGAGCAACAAGGATCACATCTTTTAGAATAGCATCGGCCTTTACAATAATAAGTGTATCGGAAACAATAATTACATTTCCGGAATATACACTATTTGAGATTCGGATAGGACCATATTGTTTTAAAATCAACGTGTTATTTTTAAAACTGTTATATACACTATCCCCAACAAAAGGGCGTTTCATTTCTAGAACACTGTCAGAATCGGTTGCTCTTTTTTCTTTCAGAAGTTGCTTGACATGTTTAAGAAGATCGGGGTTAAATGGAGGCAATTCATTTTTACTGATTTTAGTCTCTCCATAAATAAATCGTGTATCATTGTAACTCTGACCTTCGATGTATGCTCTTTGTATACCTGATTTTGGTAAGTAAACGGGACCTGTTATTTTTGTTTGGCCACACAAGGCGAGCGGTTTGCCTTCGTCCATAAGATAAATACTGTATAAGTCGGTGCTGTCTCTTGGGAAACCAATTTGTGCAATACGCTCTATTTTTTGTTGATGAAAAATAGCCGTCGAGCGAATCACTTCAAATGCACCCCATAATTTCCGCTCCAGAAAAACAGAATCTTCCTTGTTTCCATACAAATCAATTATTACGGATTGATTGGGTTGTACCAGAGATTGTGTGGACATAAGCAGGTTCAAACCCGATTGCGCATTTAAATTTAAGCGCTGTCGAAGCTCCTGATTATCAAATTCAATACGACTAGTATAAGCAAATAGAATAAAGGAACTGCTGACAATGGCAATAATAATGGAAATAACAATAGCGTAAAATAATGAACTTGCCTTTATCATTTTGTGCATCGTTAAGCATCTCTGTTCTTTACAACTATTTTGGGGATGTTCCATCTGAGCCCGAAGCTGCATTTACTTCTTTTGTTACAGGGGTTTCTGCGTCAGCAGGAGTGTCCTTTTTTTTGAAAAAATTGGTTCGTTTTTTCTTTTCTGGTTTTTTCTCCGTGGTAGTTTTTGTATCCTTTTCAGTTGTCGTAGATTGTTTTTGCTTCTTTTTAAATAAAGAAGAAATTTTTTCTTTTATGGATTTACGTTCCTTTGTTGCATCTTTTTCTTTTTTAGTTTGCTGCTTCTGTTTTTTAATTACTTCTTTGCCATTTTTGTATTTTGTTTCAGTAGCAATTTCTCCATTGTTATAAATGGTTTGCAAACCGTTTAATTTATCATTTTTATAAGTTGCCGTCTGATTTAAGGATTCATCCTCATTAAATTTTTTATAAGATCCCGATTTTCTTCCATTGCTCCAATGAGTGATTTCATTTATTTTTCCACTTTCATACCAGCTTATCCATTTTCCGTGTTTTAATCCCTTTTTAAAATCTCCTTTTTCTTTTAAATTATTATTCAGGTAAAATGAAGTATACAAACCATCAATTAGTTTTCCATCATAGTCACCTTTGGTTTCCATAATTTTATTCGAAGAATACCAATGATACGTCAGTTCTTCATTTACACTGCGTTTTTTTGTTGAATTGGAAACGCTGGTTTTTATGGTATAGCTGGGATAATTAATATAAACTACGTATGAATCCTTTTGTTTAATAAGTTGTGCAAAGGCACCGTTAAAACAAATCAGTAAAACCAAACTGATATTCCTGATCGTTGATTGTTTGTTTTTCATGAGCTTATTTATGAATAAATTTTTTCTCTTTAAAAAATTGGACCTCAACAGAATCCTGAAATGCTTTTGAAAGAAGTATTCCATCTATTGTTTCACCAATTTTCATTGTATGACTCTGGCCATTTATTTCTAATAAGACCAGCTCTTTTTTTAATTTTTGATTTTTAATAATACCGCTGTAAACAATACTTGGCCATGGCGTCATGGCTTTAACTACAGGAGTCGATATTACCTTTGGAGTAACCGGACCTGTATTATTATAAACAGTTTGAACCTTCCCTAAAAATGGATCACGGTATATTGGATGTATGGAGAAGGTATCACTTAATGCTTCTTCAGTTGTAGTCATAGCCGAACCTTGCGAAACGACCCGACTTTCATCCGAATGCATGTTTCCCACTATTTTGGCAATAATAAGGCCCCACACGATCAATGCGCCCGGTATCAATATATAGAGCATTTTTTTATTCTTCATGACTTTCTTCTAAATAACAACCACCTGGAATATGCTCCTTGTGTTGTATTCCGCATTGCTCGAATTCGCCAATAATATTTTTGTGAAATCGTTGCGGAATAATACGTTACACTTAGAGCTTTCCCGCTGGCGACTGTTGCTGTTGTATCTTGCACAGCACTGATCGTATCCCTTCTGACTTCCATTTGGTAACTCGTTGCGGTGTTAACTTCACTCCATTCAAATTTAATGGGGCTGCTTAGAATAGCCGTATCATTATTTTTAGGAGATACAATAACAGGTATACCCAAACTGGTTGTATCAATAGAAATGGTACGCTGGTTTATCTCTGAAGAGAGGGTGCCATTCAATGCATTAACCATCCATTTATACGTTTTTTTTGTATTTGGGAATTCGCAGGTAAACGATGTAATGCTTTTATCTAAAAGTGCTCCTTTGTATAAATCACCAATTTTTCCTGAAGTGAATTCATAAACCTGTACATTATATTGTGTTGCATTGGCAAGAGGTGACCAGACCAACACTTGTTTAAGTGTATCTGTAATGGCATTATCCTTCGGGCTAACCAATATAACATGTTGATTGGTAATATCCGAAGAACTATCAACCTGGAAACGGAAAATAGATAAACCTGATTGGCTGCTTCCATTTTGTGCATAGATATACCATTTGTAATAGCCAGATTTTAATGTTTGTGTGTATTGTGTACCTGTTACATTGGTGTCAACAATAAATCCTGTAACTGTATTGTAATCCTTTGCTGTACTATACAGTTTCAGATTATAAGAAATAGCACCCTTTACTTTTTCCCAGCCAAACACCGGTGTTTGTGTATTAATAACAGCAAAATCCTGAGGAGCTATTGCATATACCCAATCGTCTTTCAAATCTTTTTCAACTAATTCGTTGCAAGAAGTAAGTGCATAAATCGCAAAAAGACTTAATGCAAGTATAAAATTATTTTTCATGATTCTTCTTTTTAATATTTTGTAAAAAAATAGTAGCAGTTAGCTGCATTTCTTTTGTTTTAAAATCTTTTTTTAATTGATAATTCACAGCTACGATTTTTCCAAGATTATATTTCTGCTCCAGTAAATAGACAAGGTTAATAAGTGTTGAAAAATTTCCGCCAATCATAAATTGATTTGTTTCTATTTGCAAATCCCCATCTTCGGTATACGTTGTTTCAGGAAATTCACGTAATACAGCTTGTTTTGATTGGCAATAATCCGTTAACAAACTCAATAGCGCTTCATCTATATTGACATTCTTTGTATTGTGATTCCCGATTTTTGTATCCATTCGGATTAATTCTTTTTCAAGCTGTTCTGTCATTGCTGGTGCATTTGCAGCTTGCTCCATCTTTTCCTTGTTTACAGAAAATTGTGTATACGCTGTAATTGTTCTTTTTATAGCAAGCGAATAAATAAGCAGTGCAACAATTATAGCAACTACCAAGAGCAACAGATTTTTCTTTTTATATGTAAGGTCGGTTAACAACTATTTTAATTTTATTTCAATTAGAAAAATACCATTCTCATCTTTGTTGTCTTGTCTATAGTTTAGCAACGTAAGGTCCTGTACCCAATTCTCCTTTTTCATTTTTTTCATCCACTCATTTAATTCCGTGTTCCGTTTACAATTCCCGGAAATCTGAATTAATTTTGTTTCAAAGAAATACCCCTTGTCTTCTTCATTAGGATTTTTTTTCTTCAGTGGATGAATGTTTAACCCTGTAAATTGAACAGTAGCAGGCAACTCCTTTGCAAGCCGATCTGCATAATAAGAAGTACGCGAATTTTCCAACATCCCGTTTTGCTCTAAAAACAACCGCTTTTGATCGTAGTCGGATTTTAATTTATCATAACGTTGTGATGCAACTTGTGTCAGCTCCAGCTGTGCATTCATTTCTTTATTATTGGTCCAGTAATTATTAAAAACGAGGTAATTAATAATTAAAATCGAAAATGTACTGATAAGCAAGGCCCAGCCTCTGAATTCAAATTTCTGTTTTTGCTGGAAGTCCTCCTTTAATTGATCCAGCAGATTTGCATTTGCAACATCATTGTGGATTCCCATGAAATAAGACAATGCACCAGCAAAGGCAATGGTTAACTCCACCGAAAGTAAATCATTTCCGATGCGATACTGCTCCATGGGTGCTGTGGTGGAAGCCTCCACCATAACAATTTGCTCTTGCTGTATTTGTAAACGAAAATTAGCGGTATAAAAATACCCATTGTCTAACACATTACTTTCCAATAAAGGCAATAGGTTTGTTAAAACAAAGGGGCCTAAAAAGCAAGCGGAAAGATTGGTTATCTTATGATTGATTAATTCCTGAATCAATTCATTTAAAACGCTGATGCGTATTACAGAAACAAATACCTCATCTGAAAGAAGTGCTGTCTCTTGCAGGGCAAACTCCTCTATATTAGCATTCGGTAAAAGCTTACCAAGCAAGGTTGCTGTTGTATCATTTTCATTGCGATGTAACTTGCGATGAACAATTCCTTTTCCATTAATGATCAGGATCAATGGCGCTTTAAGATCAATGTGCTGTTGAACTTCACTGAACGAAGTAAGTTGAGCAATTTGTTTTTCTATAACAAGTGTCGACTGTTGTTTTTTTAAAATAATCAGGTGAAGCTGATAGCTCCCATCAGGCAAAAGAATAACCTCCAACCCTGCGGAGGATTTACTTTTAAGAATATTGTCAAACCTGATCTTGTTAAGCATTTTTAATAAATAACAGTTGGTTTAATAAAGACAGTTAGCTTACTTTTCGTTCTTACTTTTGAATGCTGACCGAAAATCCATTTTAGAATAGGAAGACGGGAAATAAGGGGAAGACCTGATCCTGACTCATTTTTGTTATCACTATCAAGTCCACCCAGCATAATCGTTTCCTGATTTTTTACACGGATCAATGATTTAAAATCTCTGGTGTTTTTATTAAACGGACTTCCCGGCCCTCCTGATCGATCTGTAAATACAGATTGTTTTACAGTAATTTCCATTGTGATTTGTTCATCTCCTGATACAATTGGATTAATAGTCATAGAGAACTCTGCTGTTAAATCTTTGTACTGAATGGATTGAACGGTTGTGGTACTTTGCGTGGTGATGGTATTGATATTGTTTTCTTGATAGTAACGCGTTTCTCCAATACTCATTTTTGCTTCGTTACCATTTAATGTAGAGAGTAGCGGAGTTGAATTAATTTTAACATCTCCGTTTTGCTCCAGCAGTTTCAGATTTACATAAAAATTAGGAGTTACTTTTCCAAGATTCACGGCTCCTGATCCGTTGATTCCATCAATGATAGAATTGATAGCTCCTGCACCCAAGTTAAAATCTACACCTGGTAAGATAGTGCCTTCCGTCTTTTTTGGCGCCTGTCCTAAACCAGCTGAGATTCCTGCAGAGACAGTATGCGAATTATTGACATCCATAATAATTACTTCAATTGAAATAACCGGAACAACACGGTCAATATCTCTCAAAAATGCTTCTATTTCATCAATGCGTCGCTGAGACCCCGAAACGATGAGACTATTTTGATCATTGAATGCTTTTACCTCTACGCCTTTTTTTAACTCGGCAGGTATAAAGTCAATGACTTTATCAATGGTACGATACCTTAATGAAATAACTTTTGTTGCACGTAATCCTTCCAACACCCGTTCACCAATGAGGTAAAGATTTTTATCCTTTTTAAAAGAATATTCCGAACCATTAAAAAGGTGGCCTAAGAAGCTATCAAAGTTTTCATCTTTTATATTTAAGGATGTATTTCCTTTTACATCGGCGAATAAAAAATATTGAATGTTAAGCTCTTTGGAAGCAGCAGCAAGAATATCTGCCATTGGGATATTTACAGCTTCAATGGTAAGTAAGCCTGCTGCATCTGCTTTTAAATCAAAGTCTGCTGAAGCATTAGTATTGGCCCCCGTCTTGCGATTTTTTGCTGCTCTGGGATTTGTTTGAGCTGTTGTTCCTGGCGCATCTGCTTTTTCAATCAGGTAAAAATTATCAGCAGTTGGTGTGACTTTTAAATCATTTGCAAAAGCAAATTTATCCATTGCGGAATTGAAGCTCATGTTTTGTATGTATCCACTTACCATTTTACTGGATAAATCAGGAGCAAACACTACATTCTTTTCAGTGATTCTTGTTATTTCTTTTGCCACTTTCACCAAGCTGTCCTGGTTTAAGTCCATTGTTAAAAGGTTTCCTGTTTTATCGTAAGAAATTTTTACGGCTTTTGGAACATACGTAATTGTAGGAATGATAACGGGTGGTGGAGTAAATTGAGTGATGGATATAATGTTTCCAACGAAAGAAACATCAAGGTCGTATTTTTTTATCAAAAATAACAGAACATCAGAAACCGTAACATTCGAAAAATTATTATACACCTTAGCTGTTAAACCGGCATCAATACTTATGTTTAAGCTGTTCGTAGTTGCAAGCCCACGTATAAATTCCTGAAGGGTAACACCGTTTACAGAAAGCTCTACTTTTTCATTTAAGCCCGGACTGGTGGCTGCAATTTCTTTCATCTTGTTTTCAATAGTGAGGAAACGGTTTTCCTGACCTATTGTTCTCGTTGTAAGTAAAAGAAAAACAACGATTAGCGGAAATAAACGGTTAAAAGAAAAATCCGTTCCTGCGATTTTTCGCATAGAGAATTGTATGATATCGCTTATCATACTCCTTTTTTCAGGATCCTTGGAAATTAGTAAATGGGAGTTATTCATTCGTACTTAATAAGAATTTAATAGTATTGGATATATTTCGTCGATTGTGGTCATGCCTTTTTCAAAAAGCTCAAAAGCATTTTCACGAAGTGTTTTTATGTTGCGTGCATTTAATAACTCTTCAATTGAAAATTGATTGTTTTTTATATGATCGGCTAATTCAAAGTCAATAGGAATAACTTCATAAATCGCTTTACGGCCTTTAAACCCTGTATAATGACAGTGTTCGCATCCTTTGTTTACAAATTGTTTTTGTATTTTTCGTGGAGGCAGAAATGTTTTTGGAAATTGATTTTCATCAAAATCTTTTTCCTGTTTGCATTCTGTACATAATAATCGTAACAACCGTTGTGCAACGGTTGTATTGAGCGTACTCGCTAATAAAAACGGTGGAACGCCCATATCAGATAAACGCGAGATGGTTCCCCACGCAGAGTTGGTATGAATCGTAGATAATACTAAATGCCCTGTTAATGCTGCACGTATGGCCATTTGCGCGGTTTCACCATCCCGGATTTCACCCAACATAATGACATCCGGATCCTGTCTTAGAAAGGAGCGAAGTGCACTCGCAAAAGATAATCCGATGGATTCTTTAAGTTGTACCTGATTGATTCCCTCTAATGTATATTCGATGGGATCCTCAATGGTAATGATATTTGATTTTTCTTTATTGAGTATTTTAAGTGTTGCATACAACGTGGTGGTTTTACCTGAGCCCGTTGGACCACTAATAAGAATAATACCATGGGGCTTTCTGATTCCTTCCAAATAATCCTCTAATTCACGTGAATTGAATCCAAGGCGTTCGATGTCAATGTTAGCTGCATCGTTACTTAGTAGACGCAATACAATTTTTTCTCCGTGTAAAGTTGGTAATACAGATACGCGAATATCAAACTTATGACCATCGGCATTGAAAAAAATACGCCCATCTTGTGGCAGTCTTTTTTCCGAGATATCCAGATTGGCTTTGATCTTTATTTTATTGATAAGAGAAGGGTAGTCGGTTTTACTAATCGTATAACGTTCAATAAGCAATCCATCAATGCGAACTCGAACACGGCATTTCTCTTCATATACTTCAATGTGAATATCACTGCTTCCCAGATTTTTTGCTTCTGAAATCAGCATGGGTAAAAAATCATCTGCTTTTACATTACCCGAACTGACTTGTTTGATAGCTGCATGGGAATTGGTATTGCGATAATATTTACCAAGTGTTTTTTGAATTACGCCACTGTTTGCTTTTTCGAGAATGATAGATTTCCCAAATAACATTTCTAATTCATCCACCAGGTGTTGATGAAATTTATCTTCTGCAACAAATAGCGTTAATTGTTTATCACCTTCGGTTTGCTTGGGAATAATATGATAATGCCATGCTTGTTGAGGAGTGATGGCATGTTGCAAGTCGATAGACAAAGATATGTATTCAGGCTCTGTCATCTTAGTGAGGCATGATCGTTAAAAAAAGAGTGTCATTATAAAAATTGATTCCCGGAAAAACGATGGTGACGATCACTAAAACAAGAAGCATAGCAGCCATGGAACCAGCCAGTGGAACATCGGCGGTTCGCTTTGTTGCAAAAGAATTATACAATAATACCCCGATCAATGTTAAGATCATGCTGCATAAATAAAATAATATAAAATTTACAGGAGAAAATACCGTACAAACAACAACCAAGAAAAGAATATCTCCCAGTCCAAGGTAGGTGTCGAGGATATTTAGAAATCTTTTATTTTTTACGCTGAAGTAAATAGTTAAGCAAATGAGTTGAAGAAGAATAAAAGAAGCATTGAATAAGAAATCATGAACCACATTGTTTTGATAAAAAACGGCTTTGCAAACGAAGCCTGTTAATGCAAGCGGGATAAGAAACCACGAGATTTGTCGCTGTTTAAAATCCTGGAATGCAATAACAGTCAGGGAAAGTAGAATAAGTATATTGGCAATGAATAACATGATTACATCAATCAATTAATGTTGTTTATTAGTCTGGTGTGACTTCTTTAATGTTTTTATCCTGATCCACTTCCCAGACATTGAACACACCATCCCCATCAAAATCCGTTATGGCAGTAGCCCGTGCTTTGAATGAATTGTTGCTAGCCTCGGTTACTTCTATCTGGTAATTTGCATTACCACCCTGAGAAGTAAGCTTAGCAGGTTCAAACGAAATTTCTGTAAAATTAGTACTGTATTTGGAATGCAGGTAGAAATAGCTTTTTTCCAATGTATGTATATGCTCCAGTTGCAGTTGGGCTTCTGTACTTTTTGCTTTGGAGATCAATGGCATTAGATTCGGTAAGGCCAATAAAACTAAAATCCCTATGATTATTAATACGATCAGCAATTCCATCAATGTAAATGCCTTTAATTTTTTCGAGAAATATTTTTTAAACATTTTTAATCAGTTATAAGAAATTACTCACTTTTTTGGAGGATGATAAAGATAGTGAAATTACATAAGGCGCAGGAAAGTAATTGGTAGTTTTTGGGCTTGTCGAGGCGTGTTTACCATTAATCCCTAAAAAACGACCGTTAACTAGATGGCAAACAAAATTGCATACTTGATTAGCCAGGATAAAAAAAATCAATAACATATTATCTACTTATTTGGTAGATAATAAAAATAAATATATATTTGACCCGTTCAAAAAACAAGGCATGAAAATTAGTCAGCAAATAACTCCTTCTAAAATTACCCGTTACGCCTATCTGCCGTATGCTTCAGCTTATTGTTGTAATTAAATCTCAGTAATCGAAAAAAATAAACTGTAACCGAGAAAATTATTTACTTAATATATATTAAATCCATAGACATACTATATAATGAATATAAAGGATATAGAAATACTCATCAAAAAAATAATTGTAGGGGTTATCGTTTACCTGGTGCCCTTATTCATTATTGTAGGCGGCTTGATTTTTACCAATCACCTGCTCAAAAAAAATAATTCAACTCAAACTCAAAAATCCATTCCTCATGAAAATTGAACTAGATAAAAAAAAATTGAAAAAAGACGTTGCTATCAGCCTTGTCTTGTATATTCTTCCTATTGCATTGATGTTTACTGTCTTTGCAATAAATGGGCAACAACCTTGGAATAATTCGTTAACAACCATTGCAACGAATGCAAAAAATGACCCCGGCTTGTTGGGCTGGATAACTGCGGTGTTTCAGCATATGCGTTCCTGGGGCTTAACTGTATTGGTTTTAGCACTTGGCGTGTTGGAATTAACATTGGGATTATATGACGATGATAAATGGACAAAGAATGAAAAGACCTTAGACCTTGTTTGTTTCATACTTCCTAAAATTGTTATTGCACCTATTACAGCATATTTTAGTTTGAAACTCTTACCCTATATTTTACCGGCATCTGCAAATGCTTTTGCATGGATTCCTTTCTGGTGGGGGTTTGTAATCATCGCCGTTGCTGATGATTTAACACAATATTGGTATCACCGTTTGCATCATCAAGTACCTTTTTTATGGAGGTTTCATCGTACCCATCATTCAGCGCCATATATGGGAATGTCCATGGCATCGCGTCAGAATATCGTGTATACCTTCTTTTTCTCGCAGACGTATTTAACTGCAACATTGGTGTATTTAGGTTTGGGTTTTCCTGCTTTGTTTGTTCGCGTGATCAAATCCCTCATCACCACCTTTGCACATTCCAGCATTGCCTGGGATAAACCATTGTATCGTATCAAATGGCTGCATCCTGTTGCATGGGTATTGGAACGATTTATTTCTACTCCTTCAACTCATCATGCACATCATGCGGCAACCACGAATGATGGTGTTGGGCATTACAAAGGAAATTTTGGAAATATGTTTTTCTTATGGGACGTGATTTTTAAAACCGGAAAAATCTCCAGAAAATTTCCGGCTGCTTACGGTATGAAGAGCTACCAGCGAGAAGAATGGCAAGCACAAATTTTTTGGCCCTTCATCAAATCAAAAATTGTTGGTAGTGCACTTGCACATGAACATTTGCAGCAATTGAAACCCGCATCCAAAGAGGAGGTTGTAAAAGCAGAGCCGGTATTTGAAACACCTATTTACATTGGCGAGAATGAATATGAAGATGTTGTTATTTAAAAAGCGCAAATGAAAAATAAAAATTGGTGGATACCCTTATTGCTGTTTGTTGCCTGCAATCAACCGGAAGCAAGCACACAGATAAATCTTCAAAAAAAAGATTCAATAAAAAATGCTGTAGCAGGTTGGCCTGCTGTTGAAGGAAGAGATACGTGTAAGATGATAGAGATACCGGGTGGAAGTTTTTCAATGGGCTCTACAGAATTTTCGGATAGTAAACCCATCCATGAAGTAAGCATACATAGCTTTTTGATGGATGAACATGAAGTAAGCAATTTACAGTTTGCAGCATTTGTGAAACAAACAGGGTATAAAACAGTTGCGGAAAGAGTATTAAATCCGGCAGATTTCCCGGATGTTCCAAAAGAAAAACTGTTGCCCGGATCTGCCGTATTTATTTCGCCTGCACATCAAGTGGATCTCAATGATTATATGGAATGGTGGAAATATATTCCGGGTGCGGATTGGCAGCATCCTGAAGGACCCAATAGTTCTATAAAAGGAAGAGAACAACATCCTGTTGTGCAAGTTAGTTATGAAGATGCATTAGCTTATGCAACATGGGCAGGTAAACGTTTGCCTACGGAGGCCGAGTGGGAATATGCTGCACGTGCGGGTAAAACAACCAGCACCTATTATTGGGGAAGTGAATTGAAACCAAATGGAAAATGGGTAGCCAATATTTTTCAAGGACATTTTCCGGACAACAATGCAAAAGAAGATGGATATGCGACAACAGCACCTGTTAAATCATTTCCTGCAAATTCATATAAAATTTACGATTTGGATGGAAATGTTTGGGAATGGTGCAATGATTTTTACAGACCGGATTATTATGTAAACAGTGCTAAAAAAAACCCAACGGGACCCACAGACAGTTATGATCCGGAAGAACCAGGAGTTGAAAAACATGTGCAACGAGGCGGATCATTTATTTGCAGTGATCAATACTGTATACGCTATAAGGCAGGAAGCCGGGGGAAAGGAGAAACAGGCAGCGGCGGAAATAATTTGGGATTTCGTTGTGTGAAGTGAATAGAGATTTGACCCTTTCAGGGTCAGGCGGTATCCAAAAAAACCCATTTGGTCAATGGAATGGTTTAGGAAAATAAATATCTTTGATATCTATATTTTTAAAGCGATCCCATGAAAACTGTATTTGATAAAATCACCAGAGATGAATTAATCACCCGAATTAATTCCCTGAATGAAAATAGTAAAGCTCAATGGGGTAAGATGAATATTTACCAAATGCTCAAACATTGCTCAACAGCAGATGAAATGTTTATAGGTGAAAAGAAAGTCAAACGCGTTCCTCTTGGTTTTTTACTTGGGAAAATAGTTCTGAAAAAAATTTTAAAGGATGAAAGCCCTATGCAGCGAAATGCTCCGACTCATCCTGAATTCAGAATAACAGGGGAGGGTGATGTTCAGGCGGAGAAAGCAAAATGGATTGAATTTATTAAAGCTTACGCTAAATTTTCAGATGCCTATTATGTCCATTGGTTTTTTGGAAAAATGACAAAAGAACAATTGGGATATTTAGCCTATAAGCATACGGATCATCATTTACGGCAATTTAATGCGTAACGGCTAAATAGTTCAAGCCATTAGTATAATTTATTTTTAATAATATAATCAGCCATGCGAATCATTCGGTAGGAATTGGCTTTCATGGAATCCGCTTTTGTTCTGTAGATGTCAATGTAATTTTTTGTATCTAAATCTTTATACTGATATAACATTTCTTTTTGCTCATTCAACAAATCAAAATAATAATAGGTATGATCGATAGCCGCAATTTTAGAGTCGGCCGTAAAATACATGCAGGACCTTTTTTCATGCAAGAGGTCAATTCCCATACTTGTATTATTGAAAGGGATCTTTAAAAAATTTAATAACGTAGGGAACACATCAATTTGTCCGCCTAAGCTTGAAACAGTATCTGGTTTCAGAACAGAGGGCATATAAAATACACAAGGAATATGATTATACGATAAAGGCATGGCATACGTATGTCCGTAATTTACACCGTGATCCGCTACAAAAATAAATAAGGTGTTATCAAACCAACGATGTGTTTTTGCTTTTTCTATAAAATGTCCAATTGCCCAATCGGCATACTGTGTGGCTTTATCCTGTTCATTTGTAGCTGTCGGTGTGAACGGAATATCTGTTGGTATTTTCCAGGGCCCGTGATCACTGGAAGTTAAAATATAAGTAAAGAAGGGTGTGTTTTTTTCACGAACATGTTGATCTATTTTATCCAAAGCGAAATCAAATAAATAGTGATCAGGCACGCCCAATGTGCTGATGGCTTTATCAGAGGGATAATCATCTTGAGAATAAAAATTATCAAAATGATTGAATTTCATAAAACCTTGCATGTTATCAAACTGCCCGTCGTGACAGGTAAAAAAGTAATTGCTGTACCCATTTTGTTTTAACCAATAGGATATACCTTTAAATGCTTTGTTGGTATATGTTTGCAAAGGATGTATATCCATGATAGCAGGGAACCCTGTTTCGGTGCTAAACAAACCGTTGAATGTATGAATGCCCGCAGCGTAAAACTGATCAAAAAAAAGTCCCTGTCTTGCCAGTGTATCAAACCTGTTTGTTAAATGCAGACAGTTGTGATACCCCATCTTTGTCATGGACATACTTTCCATTAAGACGAGTACCACATTGTATTTTAAAGAAGGTGTATTAAAGGAATATTTTCGTTCCAAACTAGTTGCCGATGAAGTAAGTGTACTAACCTGTTGAATGGCTGTTTTCAATTCAGCCTCCTCCATTGGCTTTGCAAGAAAAGGCCATTGTTTTGTTTGTTTCAAACTGCGAAAAAAAACAAAGCAGGGATTTAATCCCAACTGATTAAAAAAAGCATACTCGGAAAAAAAGGCGGTACCTGTTCGAATAGGTGATTTTATGGCGGTTCGCCCCCTCGCCCCAATGAATGTAAATAAACAGAGAAGAATAAAAATCACAATCGATTTCCATTTTGTTAACCCAATTTCAGGAAGAGAAATTTTTGAAAACAATTTTGAAAAACGGGTATAAATCAATACCACTAATGCAATAAAAAGAAATAAGAAACCCCAATAGGAGAAACTGGAAAAAATTAATTTGACCATAAATCCGGGTGAAGAAGCCCAGCTAAATGCATCTCTGTTCAGATGTGTTGCAAATTGTTTGAAGTAAGGAATATCGGCGGCACAAATTAGCAAACAGATAGAAAACAACAGGATGAAATACCACTTGAAAAAGAAATAACCTTTTGTAAATTCTTGCTGTGTAAACTGGCGGATGAAAAGAAAAATAACAAAAGGAGAAAGAAGGTAACAGGTAATTACCAAATCGAAATTAACACCATATAATAAGGAGCGATAATATAAATAAACAACATGATCAGGGTGTTCCGGAATGCTTTGAAAATTAAAACCAAGAAAACACAACCGGTAAATGGTGAAAGCTGCAATTGCAGTTAGAATAACTTTAAAGGCAACAGAATAGGGAGAAAGATACCTCATGTAAAACTTTCGTGAACAATATGTAAGTACAATATTAAGGAAAATAAACTATCTGCCTATGTGGTTTGATTTTATTTAACCACATAGGCACATAGACTTAATTGGTTTTCAGAGATCAAAATCGCTCTTTAAATTCTTTAAATGAAGGGATGATGGCTGGCGCTATTTTACCAATTGCATTATATAAGATGGATTCCTTTTTTAGTTTAGATGGAAGAACCGGATGTACCTGTTCGATACCGTTCAAAATAGAAATAAATACACTGATGATTAAGACATACTTTAAAAAATTGAATACAGCACCTGCTAGTTTATTAACGATACCCAGCGCCATTCCTTCTACCACTTTTTGAAGTAAACGAGCAAGCAGATATATTACCAGGATAATGAGCAGGAAAGTCACAAAGAAAGCAACAATGGGTAAATAGGAAGATGTGATTTCAAACTTATTCCTTAATATAGGTATGACATAGGTTGAAAAATGGATACTCCCCCAAATGCCCAACCAAAATCCAATAAGAGATGCAATCGCTAGAATAAAACCTTTGGTAAACCCTTTATAAATAGACCATAATAAGGGGATAGCAATGCAAATATCAATAAAATTCATGTGTTTAAAGGTAGGTATTTTCTTAATTTTTTTAGCGATTCTGGTTTTCGAAGTCATTTGTCGCCTTTGAAATCAGCTGAAAATGAGCTGTTTGAAAAAAGATTGTTAATAACTTGTGTTTTTTATGATTGTGTTATATATTTGCACTACAGAAATGATAGAGAATACGGAAATGAACACACAAACAACAGCTTTTATTTTAAAACCAAACAACAACGAAATGTGTTGTATTTGTTCTTAATTAAAAGAGAGCCGTTGTTATAGCATATATAAATGTGTAGAAAGGCTTTCAGAAACGAAGGCCTTTTTTATTACCAAACAAATGAAAACGTTAAAAGCAGATATACTTAAATCATCATCAACAATCGATACTTGTTGCTGTTGCTGCTGTTTTATAAATGAAACAGAAGATTGTCATTAAACGAGTTTAAATTTATTTAAAACCAATGTATGATAAGGCCCTTCTGTAAAAAGCAAGGGCTTTGTATTTAATACGCAGTCATATAATCAAAGGGAGTAACATTATATGGAAAAAATATACATCAGTGATTCAGGTCCGGAAGTTTCGGCAGCTATTTATAGCTTTTGGCGCTGGGATACAGCGAGCCTGGTTTCGGAGAAAAAAGTAGAAGATATTATTAATTACAACCTCGAGTTGGGTGTCAATACCTTTGATCACAGCGATGAGTATGGTAATGGTAAAATTCAGGAATTGTTTGGCAAAGCCGTTTTTTCCAAATCATTTAAGCGTGAAGATATTGTGATTTCCACAAAAGCCGGATTGAGAAAAGACAATAAAGGAAAAGCCTTTTATGATCACAGTGCACAGCACATTAAAAATTCCATTGGTAACTCTCTTAAAAAATTAAAAGCCGATTATATCGACATTTTCCTTTTGGAAGGAAATGATCCCTTGCTTCAAGTAGATGAAACAGCTTCCCTTCTTTCAGAACTTGTGAATAGTGGACATATACGTGCCATTGGTGTTTCCAACTTTAGTGCTTCTCAGCATCGTTTACTAGCGGCGCATTTATCGCAACCCATCATTACCAATCACATTGAATTAAGTCTTTTGCAAACAGCTGCAATTACCGATGGACGATTGGATTTTATAAAAGAACAATACAGTAAACCCATGGCCTGGGCTCCACTTGCGGGTGGAAGAATACTTACAGGTAAAGATAAAAAAGCAGAAAAAGTACGTAAAGTATTACAAACCACCGGTAAAAAATACGGTGTGAATGTAGAAGAGATTGCTGTAGCCTGGTTGTATAAATTAGGAGCCTTACCTCTTATTGGCAGTGCGGATAAAAAAAGAATTAAGAACGCAGCAAGCGCTTATTCGATTGAATTAAGCCGTGAAGATTGGTATCAGATATACAATGCAACATTTTAAAAAAACAAAAATTAAAATACTAAAACCCTAAAAGATGAAAAGCTTTCAAACAGAGATTGAAGATCCGTTGGTTCAAAAAGACATTATTGATTTAGAGAAAAAAATCCGTGCGTTCCGTGATGGAACATTGAACGAAGAAAAATTTCGTTCACTTCGTTTGGCTCGTGGTGTATATGGCCAGCGTCAGCAAGGTGTTCAGATGATCCGTATCAAATTACCTTTTGGTAAAATGACAACGAAACAATTACTGCGCATAGCTGCTATTTCGGATGAATATTCAACAGGTAACCTGCATCTAACAACTCGTCAGGATATACAGATACATTATGTAAGTTTGGAAAGAACACCTGAATTATGGGCCAAACTGGAACAAGATGATATTACACTTCGTGAGGCATGTGGAAATACCGTACGTAATATTACTGCATCTGCTGTAGCCGGTATTGATCCAAAAGAACCATTTGATGTTTCTCCGTATGCACAGGAAATGTTTAAATATTTGTTGCGTAAACCGTTCGGACAAGAACTGGGACGTAAATTCAAAATCGCTTATTCTTCCAATGATGATGATACAGCTTATGCATTTATGCATGATTTAGGATTTATTCCTAAAGTAAAAATCGTAGATGGCAAAGAGGTAAGAGGCTTCAAAGTAATGATCGCAGGTGGTTTGGGAGCACAACCTATTCTAGCAAAAACAGCATATGAATTTTTAGAAGAAGATCAAATCATTCCATTTACAGAAGCAGTAATTCGCGTATTTGATCGTCATGGCGAACGTACAAGCCGTCACAAAGCACGTATTAAATATTTGGTTGCAAAAATTGGATTAGAACAAATGATGGCATACGTTGCAGAAGAACGTTTGGCAACGAATGTAAAATCATATAAGATTAATCGTGATGCAGTAGAAGTGAAATTAAATAAAGCAACCACCTTCACCACGTTTAAAGTTAGCAACGAGAAAAAATACCAGGATTGGTTAAAATCCAATGTTTTTGAACAAAAACAAAAAGGATATTATGGTATCAATATCAAGATCCTGTTGGGTAACTTCAGTTCTGATACCGCTCGTTTATTAACTCCTATTGTTGAACAATATGCAGCAGATGATATTCGTATCACTGTTAATCAAGGCCTGTTATTAAAGTATGTTCCAAAGGGAGCGCTGCCTGCATTGTTTCAGGAACTTGATAAATTAGGTTTTGCTGAACCAGGCTTTGACAGTGTTGCCGATATTACTGCTTGTCCAGGAACAGATACCTGTAACCTTGGAATTTCCAGCAGTACCGGTATTGCACGTGAATTGGAGCAAGTAGTAATAGAAGAGTATCCTGAGTTGTTATTCAATAACGATATCAAAATAAAAATTAGCGGTTGCATGAACTCATGTGGACAACACAGTTTGGCACAAATTGGTTTCCATGGTAGCTCATTTAAAAATGGAACAGCGGTAGTACCAGCATTGCAATTGGTTTTAGGTGGTGGTGTTGTTGGAAACGGTGAAGGAAGAGTTTCTGAAAAAATTATTAAAATACCAAGTAAACGTGGACCGGCAGTATTGAGAACACTACTAGATGATTTTGAAAAAAATGCTGTAGAAGGTGAATACTTTAACAGTTACTACGATAAAAAAGGGAAAGATTATTTCTATCAGCTGTTGAAACCGCATGCAGATAACAGTACCTTGTTACCAGAAGAATATATTGACTGGGGACATAGCGAACAATTTAAAACAGAAATTGGTGTAGGTGAATGTGCCGGTGTAATGATTGATTTAGTGGCGACCTTGCTTTTTGAAGTAGAAGAAAAAATTGATTGGGCTGAAAGTGCATTTGCTGCTGGATTGTACTCAGACAGTATTTACCACAGTTATTCAGCAATGGTAAATGCAGCGAAAGCATTGTTATTGGGTAAAAGTGTTCCAACCAATACACAACACGGTATTATCAATGATTTTGATAAATTCTTTGTAGAGAATAATGAGATAAAAGTGGATGGTACTTTTAAAGATGCAGTTTTAAAAATCAATAAAGAAGAACCTTCAAAAATATTTGCAGAAAAATTCTTAAAAGAATCAACAGCATTTTTAGCACAAGCAAAAACATACAGAGAAAATCAAGTAAAAAATTAACCAGCTTTCATCCTTCGTAGCTTCAGTGAAGATGGACGGGCTATAGTTAACCGAGAAAACTTAAAACAAAAACAATGAGTTTAAAAAATAAAATAATTCCAAAAATAACGTTGGTAGGTGCAGGTCCTGGAGATCCGGAATTAATTACTGTTAAGGGAGTAAAAGCCATTTCTACTGCGGATGTTGTATTGTATGATGCATTGGTAAACCCAGAGCTGCTAAAACATGCGCCGGTTGATGCATTAAAAATTTATGTAGGAAAAAGAAATAGCAATCATGCCTATACACAGGATCAAATTAATTTATTGTTGGTAGATTTTGCATTTTCACATGGACATGTGGTGCGTTTAAAAGGAGGCGATCCTTTTGTATTCGGACGTGGACATGAAGAAGTAACCTATGCAGAATCCTTTAATATTCCAACAAGCATTATCCCTGGTTTGTCCAGTTCTATTGCTGTGCCGGAATTACAAGGTATACCGGTTACCAATCGCGGAACAAGTGAAAGCTTTTGGGTAATTACTGGTACGACCAGCAAAGGACAATTGTCAGCTGATATTCGCCTGGCAGCTAAATCAACAGCTACCGTTGTGATTTTGATGGGACTTAGTAAGCTTCACGAAATTACAGAAGTATTTAAAACTGAAGGTAAACAAGATACTGCTGTGGCAGTGATTCAAAACGGATCCTTACCAAATGAACGAATTGCCTTAGGGACTATTGATACCATTGTGGATATCATAACAACTGAAAAATTATCAGCACCTGCAGTAATTGTTGTGGGTGATGTGGTAAAGCTTCATGCAGAGTTTCCGGTTAGTTTAACCAACTGGGAATATTTGTTGAGCTAATATATTTGAAATAAGAATTAGGTTTAACAATTTAAAAAATAATAATATGGCATTAAGACTAGGCGACATCGCACCAGATTTTACCGCAGATTCAACTGAAGGGAAAATCGAATTTTATAAATGGTTAGGAGATAGTTGGGGTGTTTTATTTTCACACCCAGCTGATTTTACTCCTGTTTGTACAACAGAATTAGGCTCTGTCTCAAAACTACAAGACGAATTCAAAAAACGCAATGTGAAAACAATTGCATTGAGTGTTGACCCAATTGAATCTCATCACGAGTGGGTGAAGGATATCAATGAAACACAACAAACAAAAGTGAATTACCCAATTATTGCAGACCCTCTTTTTACAGTTGCAAAATTGTATGATATGGTACATCCGAATGCATCTGATAAATTTACCGTGCGTTCTGTATTTATTATTGGAGCAGATAAAAAAATAAAATTGATTTTAACGTATCCAGCTTCAACTGGTAGAAACTTTAATGAAATTTTACGTGTGATCGATTCATTACAATTAACGGCAAACTATAGTGTTGCTACCCCTGCCAACTGGAAAGACGGCGAGGATGTGGTAATTGCACCGGCAATTAAAGATGAAGACATTGCAGCAAAATTTCCAAAAGGATATACCAAGGTGAAACCGTATTTGCGATTAACACCACAACCAAATAAATAAAATGCCGAGGGCAGAGAAGGAAGAATCTTCAAGTATAAACCAATTGTTTCCTGTCTTCCTAAAATTGGAACAGTTACATGTACTGATTGTAGGCGGCGGAAACATTGGATTAGAAAAGATTACAGCTGTGCTGAAGAATAGTCCGAAGACCCGGGTTACATTGGTTGCAAGAAAAATAGCACCGGAAATACAAGTATTAAAAAAGCAAAACCCTCAACTGACACTTATTGAGAAAGCAGTGGAGGTAAGTGATTTAGAAAATAAAGATTTAATAATTGCAGCAACAGGAGATAGAAGCGTAAGTGAGTGGATTCAAGCAGAATCGAAGAAGCGTAAGATTTTAATTAATGTTGCTGATACTCCTGATCTATGTGATTTTTACTTAGGTTCCATCGTTCAAAAAGGAGATTTAAAAATAGCGATCTCCACCAATGGAAAATCCCCGACATTGGCAAAGCGACTAAAGGAAGTTTTTAATGAGGCGTTGCCTGATGATACACAAATTAGTATTGAACAGTTAAATCAATTTCGAAATCACCTAAAAGGAGATTTTGCGCAGAAAGTAAAACAATTGAATGAAGTTACCGCTTTACTCATTGCAGAAAAAGAGAAAAACAAGCAAGAAAATGCCAAGCCAATTATAAAGGCGGTCGTATACATTGCTTTAATAATAGGATTGATCGCCTTAGGACATTTTTTGAAATTTTGAAATGATGAATTTAGAAGAGTTAAATAAAAAGTATTTGCCATTAACACCGGAAGAACGCATACGTGAAATCTACAAGGATTTCAATAAGGTATTGTTCACTTCTTCTTTCGGAACAACTGCTATTTATTTATTGCATATTTTTCATAAAGTGAAACCGGAAGAAAAAGTCTACTTCCTGGATACAACCTATCATTTTAATGAAACCATTACCTATAAAGAGGAATTGTCCAAGTTGTGGAACTTGAACGTTGTAGATATCAAACCCGAGGATTGGAAAAATAAATTTACACAGGATGATAAAACCTGGAGCACTGATCCTGATTTGTGCTGCTCTATTAATAAAGTAGAGCCGATGGATAAAATTAAAGCAGACTTTGAAGTATGGGTATCCGGTTTAATGGCCTCGCAAAATACACATCGTGAAAATTTAAAGGTCTTCGAACAAAAAGAAGGCATCATCAAATTTTACCCGATCATTGATAAAACAGAAGAAGATACAAAACAATATATTAAGGAGAATAGTTTACCTGAGCATCCACTACTGGCGCAAGGGTTTCATTCCGTTGGTTGTGTTCATTGTACGGTTGCAGGTCATGGACGAACAGGCCGTTGGTCAAATAAATCTAAGACAGAATGTGGTTTGCATACCTAGGATTAATTTTTAACATTGTGATCAATTTTTAAAAAATATAATACAATACAATTTGCCTCAGGCAATAAAATTTATGGGAGACAAAAATATTTCAATCGGGTTATTTGGTTTTGGCTGTGTAGGACAAGGCTTGTATGACGTACTCAATCATTCAGAAGGACTAAAAGCGAATATTTCGAAAATATGCGTGAAGGATAAAAATAAAAAACGAAGCATTGATGCATCGTATTTTACCTATGATAAAGAAGAGATTTTAAAAAGCAATAACCTGAATGTTATTGTGGAATTAATTGATAATTCAGAAGAAGCATTTTCCATTGTTAAAGCAGCCATGAATAATGGTGTAAGCGTAGTTACTGCAAATAAAAAAATGCTTGCGGAACATTTCAGGGAATTATATCATCTTCAGGAAAAAAATAATGTAGCATTGATTTACGAAGGCTCTGCCGGAGGAAGTATTCCCATTATCCGTAACCTGGAAGAATACTATGATAATGAATTGCTAAGCAGTGTAAAGGGTATTTTAAACGGTACTTGTAATTACATTCTTACCCGCATGGAACTGGAAAAAAGGGATTATACCGATGTGTTGGAAGATGCTAAAAAAGCTGGTTTTGCGGAAACAGATCCTTGGTTGGATGTAGCTGGATTTGATACTAAGTTCAAAACCTTGTTATTGACCATCCATGCATTTGGTATTGTGTTGAACCCGGATGATATCTTCAATACAGGTATTCAAAACATCAGCTATGACGATATTTTATATGCAAAGCAACGGGGTCTGAGGATCAAAATGCTTGCGGTTTCTCATAAAGTAGGCGATAAATACAGGGTATATGCAATTCCGCATTTTGTTAATGCAGAAAGTGAATTGTACAATGTAAACTATGAGTACAATGCAGTAGAAGTGGAAGGGGCATACTCCTGTAAACAAACATTTGTAGGTAAAGGAGCTGGAAGTCACCCTACAGGAAATGCTGTATTATCAGATATTTCAGCTTTACGTTACGATTATAAATATGGCTATAATAAATTGAAAAAAGCCCTGCATGGTAAGACTGAAATTGAAGAAGGAAGAAAGCAAATTGAATACGATTTCAGCATTAAATTGTACATTCGTTATAACAAGCAGGAACAGCTAAAAGATCTTGAAATTATTACGATTGAAGAGGAATATAAGTCAGCACATACGAACTATATTATCGCTAACGTAAACTTCAAATCCTTGTTTAATATCTATAATAAGCGTGATAATAAGTTATTCATCTGTGCTATAGAATAATTTGCTGGATTTGAATCCATATCTGGAATGAATCAATTTAAACCCGATTCCTTGGTATTTTCAAGTTAAATTTATTATCTTAGTAATTCAAACTAGGATCATGTGCATGAAAAAGGGTTGGTATAATCTTAAGATATTATCTCTATTTCTATTAATAGCAAGCATAACAAAGGCAACTGAAATGAAAATTAGTCATTTACAGTTGCCTTCTTCATCATCCAGCCAGGTTACCACCAATGATCCAGAGAAAAAACCAAATCCAAATCCGGTAAATGTTAGTTCTCGACTACCAGCACTGCCTCCCCCAGGAAGTTGCGATGTAGCTGAAATACGTCGGGTATTATTAGCAGCAGGTAATGTGCAATTGCAAGGCCTTGATAGTACCTGTAGCTTGTATTTCATTAACCCGAAATACATGTCAGGACCAGCCGCGCAAGCATATGCGCAAACGTTTGGGGCCAATTTGATATCCATACAATCTCTAAAAGAAAATGATGATTTAAAGGCTGCATTGGTTAACCAAGGCTATGGAAGTGAGGTGGTGTGGATAGGTTTATCGGATGAATTAAACGAAGGTACATTTGTATGGTATGACGGCAGTCCTGTTACTTATACCAATTGGGGTAGCGGAGAACCAAACAATTCAGGTGATGAAGACTGTACACAAATATTTGCAAATGGTACTTGGAATGATTTGAATTGCAATGGTTATAATTCGCTTTCCGTAATCGAAGTTAGTCTTTGTCCTGTAACAACCATTGTTCCTTCCAAGCTAACCACAATTTGCCTCGGAGATAGCATTACCCTCACTGCAAAAACATTTTTGGGCGCTCCAAACTATAATTACACCTGGGTATCAAACCCTCCTGGTACTACATCCACAAAAGACAGTATTAAGGTTTCACCCCTTGTTACGACTACATACAGCGTTAGTATGATCGATCGCTATAAATGTGTTTCTGCACCACAACAAATCACAGTTACTGTAAACCCTTTAAAAGCAAGCATTACACCAGCAGGTCCGATTACGATCTGCGATGGTGATAGTGTTGTATTAACAGCAAGCTCTGGCTCAGCCTATAAATGGAGTACGCTCGAATCAACACAATCCATTACGGTGAAAACAAGTGGGAGCTATACGGTAGCGGTTTCAAGTCCACCGTGTATAAAACTGGCTGATATAACGGTTACAGTGATTCCTTCACCCATAGCGAAATTTAAAAATACAACAGCTTGTCTGGGAACTGGAACGCAATTCAATGATCTTTCAACGGGTGGAACTTTCTGGGGTTGGGATTTTGGGGATGGAACGCAGGGAATAGGACAGAATCCAAACCATACCTACGCCAAAGCCGGTGTTTATAAAGTTACACTTGGCGTGAAAGGAGCAGGTAATTGTTTAGATAGTATTCAGCAATTAGTGACTGTAAATGATGCGCCTAAAGTTTCATTTTATTCTTACAATACATGTACAAAGGATAGCATTTATTTTTCAAATACCACAACAGTAGATTCAGTAACGACCATTACAAATTACCTGTATAATTTTGGTGATGGGAAAACAGGTACCAGGGCTGATATGGCACATTTGTATGCAATAGGTGGAAATTATAAAGTGACATTAACTGTAACAACATCAGAAGGCTGTAAGGGAAGCGCGTTGGTGAATACACCGATCTATGATAGCCCGCTGGCAGCAGCAACAGGAATTCAAAATTATTGTGCAAGTGATTCGGCCAGATTTATTAATAACTCTACTATTGGAGTGGGGAAGATCACTAAATTTTATTGGATATTTGGAGATGGTACAATCGACTCTACCAAATGGAGCCCGAATCATTTATATGCAGCAGGAACTTACACCGTAACATTGGTGCTTCTTTCGAATATGGGTTGCCCGGATACACTTCAAAAGGAAATCGAAATTTATCCGGCAGTCGTTGCAAATTTTACAGCGCCGGATGTATGTTTGAAAGAAGCGACTGATTTTACCAATTTGTCTACAGGGCCCATCGTTACCTATGCATGGGACTTTAATGATAATTCAACGGAAAGCTTAATTAATCCAAGTCATATTTATTCTTTAGCAAAGATATACTCTGTTACGTTGAAAGTTACATCAGCTAAAAATTGTACGAGCACCATTACAAAAAAAGTGGCGGTGCATGAAGTACCTGTTGCAAGATTTACTGCACCCAATGTATGTGATGGAAAGAATGTAGTTTTTACAGATAAATCCATCATCACCGGAAACTCTTCTATCACCGGTTGGAGTTGGGATTTTAACGATGGTTCGGCACTTGATACCACGCAGTCCCCGAAACATTTATATGCAATCATCAAACAATACAATATAAAATTAAAAGTGGTTAGCAATTATGGATGTGCTGATTCAACTACGAAAGTCATTACCATAAACCCCAACCCTGTACCTGATTTTACAGCTGTCGATACAATGGAATGCAGTCCATTTACTACTGCATTTCAAAATTTGTCGACCATTTCATCCGGAAAAATTGTTAAATGGTTATGGGAATTTGGAAGTATCAATTCAAAAAGTGATGTGAAAGACCCACCACCTCATTTATTTAAAAATACCTCCAATACAGCGCCGGTTAAGTTTACTATAAAATTAACAGCAACTTCTGATAGTGGTTGTGTTGTAACAGAATCAAAAGCAGCTTATATTACAGTGTTACCAAAACCAAAAGCTGCATTTAATGTTGATCCGCCATCAGCATTGGTTACCAACCCGGTTATTTCATTTAAGAATTTATCGATCGGTGGAGACTCCTGTAAATGGGGTTTTGATGTTCTTGGTGCCTCAGATATATGTGATCCTTTACCATTTTCTTTTGCGGATACAGGCTCGTATAAAGTTTCTTTAATCTCTTCCAATTTATTTGGATGCGCAGATACGGCATACAGAACGGTTATTATTGAACCGGATTTTGTTTTATATATTCCAAATTCATTTACACCAAATGCAGATGATGTAAATGATACATTTATTGCAAAAGGAAGTTTTATAATGGATTACGAAATGACGATTTATGACAGATGGGGAAGTGTTGTGTATGAAACAAAAGATATCAGCTTGCCTTGGAATGGCGGCTATAAGGGGTCAACGGTATTGGCTCCTAATGCAGTATACGTCTATGCTATAAAAGTGAAGGCAACCAATAAAAAGAATTACACTTACAGAGGGATTGTTACGTTATCGCGTTAACACTAAATAGCAATATTTAATTTTTTATAAATCGCATCCTTTTTCAATTCCCGTACTTCACCCGGTTGCATTTTCTCCAATCGTATTTCCTCAATTGCAATACGAATTAATCGTAAACAAGGAAACCCGGCACCGGCTGTCATTTTTCTTACCTGATGAAATTTTCCTTCTGTTAACGTAAGTTCAATCCAGGAAGTGGGCAGTCGATCACTAATAGGATGTCCACGCGGAGGAAGGTTTTCTGGTTTCTTCACCTGTTTTACTTTACATGGCTTTGTTAAATAAGGACCTGAATCAAGTGCAATGGTGATTCCGGCTTCTATTTCTTTCATTGCCTGTGAAGTAATAAGACCCTGCAATTGTACCAGGTACACACGCTTGTGTTCAAACTCCGGCTTTAATAATTTATGATTTAAACTTTTATCGTTTGTTAGAATTAAAAGACCCTCGCTGTTTTCATCGAGCCTGCCAACGGGATAAACATCTTTTTGAAAACTAAAATCCAGTGTATCTAAACACTTCTTTTTATGAGAAGAGGTAAACTGGGAAATCATTTTGTAAGGCTTGTAAATAATGTAGTAATTCATAATCGTGGTACGAAATTAGAAAAATCTTTTCACTATGTTGAAATTTGATCGTTTCGGAATTTTTTGCGAGCCGGCAGGAATTTATATAGACCCCTGGAAACCAGTTGAGAGGGCTGTTATTACGCATGCTCACGCTGATCATGCAAGATGGGGAAGCAAGCATTATTTAGCACATTACCAAAGTGTTCCGGTATTAAAATACAGATTAGGGGCTGATATAGAGGTACAGGGTTTAAATTATGGAGAAGAATTGTGGATCAATGGTGTAAAGTTAAGTTTGCATCCTGCCGGTCATATCATTGGCTCTTCGCAAGTAAGACTGGAGTATAAAGGAGAAGTGTGGGTAGTGTCAGGAGATTACAAATTGCAGCAGGATGGAATTTCAACACCCTATGAATCACTTCGATGTCATCATTTTGTCACCGAGTCCACGTTTGGATTACCAATTTATAATTTCCCATCACCTGAACAAGTAGCAGCAGATATTAATACCTGGTGGGCTTCAACTAAACAAACCGGAAAAAATTCTATTATCATTGGTTATTCGTTGGGTAAAGCACAACGCATTATCAAGCAACTAGATCCATTAATTGGGAACATATTTACTCATGGTGCTGTTGAAAATTTGAACGAAGTACTCGCAGGTTTTGATCTAGGTTTACCAGCAACACAAAGAGCAGCAGCTATTAGTAAAAAAGAATTGAACGGCGATATCATTGTAGCGCCCCCTTCAGCAATAGGAACACCTTGGTTAAAAAGATTTGAACCATTTAGCCTTGGTATATGCAGCGGCTGGATGCAACTTCGCGGTGCCAGAAGAAGACGAGGAGCCGATAGAGGATTTGTTTTATCAGATCATGCAGACTGGAATCAACTAAATAAAGCTGTAAAGGATACAGGTGCTGAAAATGTTTATGTAACACATGGCTATAAATCCATTTATGCAAAATGGCTCAGAGAAGAATATAAATTAAATGCAATAGAAGTAGATACCTTATATGAAGGAGAAAATATCGAAGAGGTGAAGGCGGAAGAAATAAACTTAACTGAAGAATAGTGTACAGTTATAACCTGACAGGTTTTTCAAACCTGTTGGGTTTGGAAAGCAACTAATATTAATATATATTAATAATTAAACCCAACAGGTTTGAAAAACCTGTCGGGTTGATGAAAAAATATTCATGAAAGCATTTTCAGAGTTATATACCGCTATTGATGAAACCACGAAAACGAATGCAAAAATAAATGCGTTGGTTCATTACTTTTCAACTGCCAATGAAAAGGATGCGATTTGGTGTGTTGCGATGTTAAGTGGAAGACGTCCTAAACGTACTATTAAATCAGGCGAATTGAAAGCATGGTGCATGGATATTGCCGGTATTCCCGAATGGCTCTTTTTAGAATCTTATGCAGTTGTCGGCGATTTATCAGAAACGATCACCCTTGTACTTCCACCCGCTACAAATCGTAAACATATTTTATTAAATGAAACAGTTCAATTGCTGAAAGAGCTGGAAAAGGCAAGTGATGAAGAGAAAAAAGTTTTTATTCAAACTACCTGGCAGCAGCTTTCGACAGCAGAGCGTTTCATCTTTAATAAATTAATTACAGGTGGTTTTCGAATTGGTGTTTCTCAGCAGCTTGTTATAAAAGCATTGGCAAAGCAATATCAATTGGAAGAAAATGTTGTTTCGCATCGCCTCACCGGTAATTGGAATCCTGAAACAACAACATTAAAAACACTCTTATTCTCGGATAATGCAAACGATGATCATTCAAAACCGTACCCCTTTTATTTAGCATATCAATTGGATCAAGAGTTGGAAATGCTTGGAAATATTGATGACTGGCAAATAGAACGAAAATTTGATGGGATAAGAGGACAAATCATCGTACGCGATAATCAACTGTTTGTATGGAGCAGAGGAGAGGATTTAATTACTGAAAAATTCCCTGAATTTACAGAACTAAGTCATTTTCTCCCTCAGGGAACTGTTCTGGATGGTGAAATTTTACCGATGAAAAATGATAGGCCTTTACCTTTTCACGTAATGCAAACACGTATTGGAAGAAAAAGCATAACCAAGAAAAATTTACAAGATGCACCCTTGGTGATGATGTGTTATGATTTGTTAGAATTAAACGGAAAAGACATGCGCTCGCAAGCGATGGAGGAAAGGAGGAAAGCATTGGAAACGTTGATCGCACAGGTATCTGAAAAAACAACCGCATCTCCATTGATGCTCTCTCCCGTATTAAATTGTATAAATTGGGAAGAAGTAAAAAATGAACGCATGCGCTCTCGTGATTTTTTATGCGAAGGACTAATGCTTAAAAAAAAACAAAGTATTTATGAAAGCGGCAGGAGACGTGGTAGCTGGTGGAAATGGAAGGTGGATGCGCTGACCGTTGATGGTGTCTTGATTTATGCGCAACGTGGCTCAGGAAGAAGAGCCAACTTATATACGGATTATACCTTTGCTATCTGGGATGGAGAGGAACTGGTTCCATTTGCGAAAGCATACTCAGGCTTGACGGACAAAGAAATTTTGGAAGTAGATAACTGGATTAAGAAAAACACAATTGATAAATTCGGACCGGTGAGAAGCGTGACGGCAGCTCTTGTGTTTGAAATTGCTTTTGAAGGCATTCAACCTTCGCCTCGTCACAAATCCGGTATTGCTTTGAGATTTCCACGGATTGCAAGGTGGAGAAAAGATAAAAATGCAAAAGAAGCCAATACAAAAAATGACCTTCTTCAACTTATAGAGAGTTTGAAAATAGATTAAGAAGATTTGAAAGATGAGATACCGAGCTGCCATTGATTGGTTTAATTATAAAAAATGGAAACCGCATGCATTTCAGAAACAAACGTGGAAGAGTATAGCGGAAGGGTATTCGGGTATGTTGAATGCACCTACAGGTTATGGTAAAACGTACGCGATCTGGTTTGGTATTCTGCATGATTTTCTCAAACGATACAACACTAAGAAATCAGATCACAAGGGATTACATTGTTTGTGGATCACTCCCTTACGTGCACTTTCAAAGGAAATCGAAAATGCAGCGCAACAAGTAAGTCATGATTTGAAATTATCCTATACCATAGGTCTGCGAACAGGCGATACGACAACAAAAGAAAAAGCAGCCTATAAAAAGCAAATGCCACATGCACTGATCACAACTCCTGAAAGCATGCATTTGATGCTTGCACAAAAAGGGTATGATACCCTATTTAAAAAACTACAATTTGTAATCGTAGATGAATGGCATGAATTGCTGGGAAGTAAGCGAGGTGTGCAGGTTGAATTAGCGCTCTCCAGGTTGAGAACCATTAATCCTGATATAAAGGTTTGGGGGATTTCTGCTACCATTGGTAATTTGCAAGAAGCGAAAGATATTCTATTAGGCACTGCAGTAGAGAAAGGTATTCTGGTTAAGGCAGATATTGATAAAAAAATTGTGATTGAAACCGTGTTACCTGATACGCTTGAAAAATTTCCCTGGGCAGGACACTTGGGATTAAAGCTTGGGAATAAAGTAGTGGACATTATTCGCAAAAACAATTCTACACTTGTTTTTACCAATACACGTTTCCAAGCAGAGACTTGGTATCGTCATTTACTTGACCTGGATCCTGATTTAGCAGGACAGTTTGCGTTGCATCATGGTTCCTTAGGAGAAGATACACGGAATTGGGTGGAGGCGGCATTGCATGAGGGAAAATTAAAAGCAGTCGTATGTACGAGTAGTTTGGATCTTGGTGTAGATTTCAGGCCGGTGGACACCGTTATTCAGATAGGTTCACCTAAAGGAATCGCTCGTTTTGTGCAACGAGCCGGCCGAAGTGGACATCAGCCCGGAGCCACCAGTAAAATTTATTTTGTTCCTACACATTCGCTTGAAATTATTGAAGGTAGCGCTATGCGTTATGCCGTAAAAAACAATAAGGTAGAAAGTAGAATTCCTTATATCCGTTCATTTGATGTGCTCATACAATACTTGGTAACATTGGCTGTTTCAGACGGATTTGTACCTGAGCAAATTTTTCAGGAAGTAAAACAGACCTATTGTTTCAACTCAATCACCTGGAATGAGTTTGCTTGGTGTCTTGCATTTATTACCACAGGTGGAAAATCATTATATGCCTATGATGAATTTCATAAAGTTGTTATTGAAAATGGAGTTTATAAAGTTATTGATCGTCGGATAGCCATGCAACATCGATTGAGCATGGGAACTATCGTTAGTGGTGGGATGTTGCAAATAAAATTTGTTACTGGAAAATATTTAGGAACGATGGAAGAATGGTTTATTTCCCGTTTGAAACCAGGTGATGTTTTTTGGTTTGCAGGAAGAAACTTGGAATTTGTTCGGATCAAAGACATGACGGTGCAAGTGCGCTCCAGCACCAGTAAAAAAGGAATCATTCCGAGTTGGCAAGGCGGTAAAATGCCTTTGTCTACACAACTTGCAGCGACTATCCGACATCAATTAAATGAATATGGGAAGGGAAATGGTAGGGATAAGGAATTAAAATTTCTTACACCTTTATTAGAAGAACAAAAGAAAAGATCGGTATTGCCAAATGAGCATCAATTGCTGATTGAGAAAATAATGACAAAGGAAGGCTGCCATGTATTTGTTTATCCCTTTGAAGGACGGTATGTACATGAAGGAATGGCTGCTATTATGGCCAATCGCATTGCGCTGTTCAAACCCATTACCTTTTCCATTGCAATGAATGATTACGGTTTTGAATTACTAAGTGATCAGAATATACCGATTGAAGAAGCAGTTGACAGTGATTTATTTACAACGGCCCATTTAAATGATGATATTTTAAAGAGTGTGAACACAACGGAAATGGCCAAACGTCGCTTTCGAGATATTGCCAGTATAGCCGGATTGGTATTTACTGGTTTCCCAGGGAAACAAATAAAGACAAAACATTTACATGCATCTTCTAAACTATTTTTTAGTGTTTTTGAAGATTATGAAAAAGATAATTTATTGTTGAAAGAAGCCTATGATGAATTGTATGATTTTCAATTGGAAGTAGTACGTTTACGAAATGCATTTGAACGAATAGAAAAACAGGAAATCATTGTTAAAAACATAGAGCGATTTTCGCCCTTTTCATTTCCAATCTTTACAGAACGCTGGAGGGAAAAATTTAGCAATGAAGATATTGAAACACGGGTACAACGCATCAAAGCTCAATTGGAAAAAGCATAAATGCAAATCGAACTAGGAAACCACACGTATCAGTTTTTAAATGAAAAAGCGCTCTTTAGAGATAGCAACAAGACATTGATCATTGCGGATCTCCATTTGGGCAAAGTTCAGCACTTCCGCAAAAATGGAATTTATTTACCTCCTCAAAGTGCATTAAAAGATTATGAACGATTAAAAAATCTTATCCGGTCGTTTCATCCAAAGCGTATTATTTTATTAGGAGATCTATTTCATAGCGCTTATAATCATGAATGGAGATTGTTTTGTGATTTTGTTAATGCATATAGATCAATTGAGTTTGTGCTTGTTTTAGGAAATCATGATATTTTGGAAGAAGCACATTATAAAGATATTTGTTCTAAAATTATTGATAAGACATTAGAAGAAGATGATGTTATCTTCTCCCATCACCCCTTAAAAAAGATGGTGGCAGGAAAGATTAACATAGCGGGGCATATTCATCCAGGAGTAGTATTATATGGAAAAGGGAAGCAATCGATAAAGCTTCCGTGTTTTTATTTCCATGAAAATCAATTGATATTACCGGCATTTGGAAGCCTAACAGGTTTGTATGTAATTACTCCGGAGAAAGGAGCAAGAGTGTTTGGGGTCACAACGAACATCGTTATGGAAATGTAATTTTCATTTAATTATTCTGTCTATATTTACGCATGATTCTTGGTACAATCAAACACAAAACAATTGTCTGCTATGTCATTATTGTTTTTGTTCCTCTTGTTTGCTGGTTCTTGTTAAAACCAATTTGGCCCTTTAGTGATGACATTTGTTATGCAGGAAGAGCACACGAATTTTTATCTCCAGATTTTAAGCTAACACAAAATGAATTTCAAAATCGCTTTGGCGTATATGTTCCTGCAAGTTTTTTATTTAGACATTTTGGTGCTAACCCTTATACCATTAGTCTGTGGCCATTGCTTGCAGGTATTTCTACAAGTTGTATAGTTTTTAACATCCTTCATAAATGGCAAACGCATTTATTTGCATTACTTGCCGCATTATTGATTTCATTAAACACGGTACAAATAACATATTCAATCGCGTTATTTCCTGACATAATCGTAACCTGTTTTTCAACCGCCGCTGTATTACTATTGTATGAAGCAAGAACAAGTCAATCCAACAGAATAAGCTTTCCTTTTCTAATTGCCTTTTCCCTTTTTCTGGGGCTTCTTAGTAAAATCACCATCGTTTTGATTGTGCCTTTTTTTGTTGTGGTATTTTTTATGGATTGCCTTAAAAAACAGCACCTGCAATTCTGGAAACAATTTATGTTAGCGGGAATTTTAGTTGCCTTTATTTATCTAGGCATTTATTATGTGGCAACCGGAGATCCTTTTTATAGGTTTGCTTCTATTAAAGGATTTAATAAACAAGTTTCTTCCTTTGCAGTTCAAACATATGCAAATTATCCTCGTTCTTTAACAAATTGGATGAATGGGCAATTAGGATATCTCTTCATTTCAATTTTTGCATTATTTTCTGCTTTTTCTATTCGAACTAAAAAACTAACAGACCTTCAGTTTTACCTCAGTATACTGACGCTATTGATGCTGAGCGAATACAGTATTTTATTTCATACAGAAAAATATGGATACCTATTCACACAAGATCGGCTTTGGATGATGCTAATTCCATTTTTATCTATTCTTAGTGTTTATTTCCTCTTTCAAGCTAAAAAAAAGCATTTTATTTTTGTTGGAATTCTCTTTTTAGCTCTTAGCATTTTTAATTATCAAGTATTTGGATCAAGGCGATTGTTGCTATTCCTTTTATTTGCACTGTCCATGGGATCTTTGTATTGCCTAAGAGAAAGACTTCACTGGGTATTTGTTGCAGCGATTGCCCCTTTTTTAATTCTTGCCGTTAATTTTATTTATGGTAATTCGAATTATAGAGTTGTTTCTTTGATGTCAGGTAATATAATAAAGGAAGAGCTGGAAATTATGAATACTTCGGGAAAGAAAATAATTTTATCAGATGAATTTTTTGCAGGAACGCATTGCATCTACAATAATTTTCAGGAATATTCCAACCTTCGGTTTTATGCCTTTAATAAATACGACTCGTTGAAAGAGAATAAGGTTTATGTTTTAATTAATCAGGAGCATGATAAAACACCTGTCTATATTAAAACTGATTCCACAAAATGGAAGGTTGTAGTAGATAAAAAGAAATTGCTTATTTATAGCAATTGAACATTAAAATTAAGCTCACTTCTTTTTAAATAATTCATCCGGGATACCTTTGTTTACTTGATAATTGGTGAGTGTAATGATAATATTTCCTTTTTTATCATCCCTCGGTTTCTCCTCTTTTTTCTTGGCATTGGGATCTGCAGGTGTTCCAGCCGGCATTTTGAATTTCTTGATATCAACCTGAAAAACCATTTTATCTGGTAATGCATATTGAATCTGGCTCCCGTAGGTGTATTCCGTTACAATTGTTCCATTAGAGCGGGTTGTTAATTTTGATTTTAAAATAAGCTTTTGTTTTTCATCGATCCATAATTTACCTAAAATCAAGTCACTTGTATCAGCAACAGGAATAATATTTACAACAGATGTCAATGTATTATTGATTAGTTCAGTTCCCTGAACCAATGCATTAAAGGCATTGGTATCAGCCAACATTTTGGATGCTTGGTCAAAACCCTGACGTGGTACGACAGCAATACTTTTGGATTCGACTTTAAATTTATTTTTTTGTTTAAAATATATTTTGGCATCAATCGGAAGCATACGTATAAAAGGCATGTCTACTTTTATATTGGCCTGAACTGTATAGTCATTCGCTTTTTGCAGCTTGGCATAAATACTATGTAATAACTGGTTTGCAGAAGGGGTAATTTGTGCAACACTTGCCTGACTTGTTAATAATGAAATAATAAAGAATAAATAACGAAACGGCTTCATGATAAAATATCTTTCCTGTTAAATTTATAAACGGCAACACCTAACAATAATATGATATGAATTAACAACACAGAAATGGAGCTGACGATTTTATCAACTGGTAAAGGATCTTCAAAGAAGCTTCGCCAAGCCAGCATATGTGTTGTAAATAAGTACGGTTGTATTTTTTGTAAAAACTCAACATTTAATGCACCCATAATATTAAAGAGGATGATCACTGCCATAGTTGAAACAATCGGGCCAATTGAATTTTCTGAAAAGCAGGAAAGTGTAAGCGACAAGGTAGCAATCATTACCAATGAAAGATAAGATACCAAAAAGCCAGTAAAGAAACGCCACCCTAAATCATGGTCTTGCAAAATAATTAAGCCGTCACTATTTAAGACAACCAAGTCGCCTGTTCCAAAAAGGTATTTGCCAACAACCAATGCGATGAATCCCATCCACAATAAAAAAATAAATGTATACACACAACCGGCCAGGTATTTTGAAAACAACAGGCTGGTACGTGAAATGGGTTTGGTGAGTAATAAACGGATGGTACCCATTGCACTTTCGCCGGATATTAAATCGCCGGTAACAAGAGCGATAAGCAAAGGAACATGAATGATAAGCATTTGCAAAATGATGAAAGCAACTAAATTTCCATTTAGAATGTTTCCTTCAAAAGATAGAGATTGTTCAAAAGGGCGGGTTGCAAATGAAATAAAATTATGACCATCAATTTTCAATGCAATTAATATAAGTGCAATGATGAGTGTAATTGCACCCACACCAATGTAACTGCGAGGTTTCGCCGCTATTTTTAGAAATTCATTGTATGTACTTCTCCAGAACATTAGGCAGAAATAAGTTTTAAAAAATAATCTTCCAGTTTACGTTTTGATTCAATGGAAAAAACATTGACCCCTTTTTCACAAAATAATTTATTGATCACCGGTATTTCTTGTTGGGAAATATGAAGGAGTAAATTGTTATCTTCTATTTTGTTGACCAGTTGCTGCATGTTAGCTTGTTGCAACAATTCCTTTGCTTTTTCTATATTGTCAACAGAAAAGGAAACAATTAACTCTTGCGCATTCAGCAATTCAGTAACAGAACCTTGTACAAGACTTTTCCCTTTATTAATAATCACCATACGGTTGGCAATGAGTTCAATTTCAGAAAGGATATGAGAAGACAAAACAATTGTTTTGTTGCGTTCGTTTTTCAGTTGTAAAATAAGGTTGCGAATGTCAATGATACCTTGTGGATCCAGGCCTGTAGTAGGTTCATCCAGGATAATTAATTCGGGATCATGTATCAAGGTTTGTGCAATCCCAAGTCGTTGTTTCATCCCATGAGAAAAACCTCCGACTTTATCTTTTTCCCTTCCTTTTAATCCAACGAATTCAATAATTTCCTGTACCTTTTTTTTATCAACGGAAACACCTGATACACGGGCAAAAATTTCTATATTTTTTTGAGCGGAGAGGTATTTATAAAAATCAGGCTTTTCTACGATACAGCCGATTTTTCGTAAAATGTAGTTTCGGTTGCTTGATAATTCTTTTCCAAACAAGTGAAGTTCACCACTGGTTGGTCTGATGAGGGAAAGCATGGTGCGAATGGTGGTGCTTTTTCCAGCGCCATTAGGACCTAAAAATCCAAACACATCGCCCCGGTATACATCAAAGCTAACATTTTCAACGGCTTTGAACTTTCCGTAATGTTTAACCAGGTTTTTTACCTCGACTATTTTTTCTGCAGTTTCCGACATCATTTCTCTGCAAAATTAAGGGGAAAAGCGATTGGATGTTTTGTTTTTAGAAGATAATAGGTCAAAGGGGAAAATAAGTCGGTAAAATGTGAAATTATTACTTCATTTACTTAATAATTGGGGTTGTTTTTACTTCTTTTTTTAATTTCAGATTAAACAAATTAATAGTAAGTAGAATAATGGTTAACAAGAACAAAGAAGAAATAAATGTTCGATTAAAAACCAATGTTTTATAATTATAAAGTTGAAGGTAATGTAGAACTCCTTCCAGGTTTAAAAAATAAGCCAAGCATCCTATGGCTGCAACAATGGGCCGTTTTTTATACAAAGCGTATGTAATTAAGAAAGCGAAGGTAGGATGGCTGTACCTTTCGTGCATTTGTGTATTGAAATAAAAAAACAAAAGCGGAATAAGCGTACATGTAATTAAAAAAATTTCCAAAGGGATGTCCCACTCCCTGTTTCTTACGAGTGATAAATACACGTATTTAGTTAAAGGAAATAATGCAATACCGCTTGAAATAAAAAACATGAGCAATCCCCAATGGTTAAAACTCATTTTCATAAACAGATCTCTATCAGTCATGGCGCGTAAATCTTTACCGGGTAAGAAGAGATCCCATATATTATATGCGTTCATGGACACCTGAGGGTATTTTCCAACAGAGTTAGTGACCGTATACCATAGATTATCGGTCGTTTTTGCAATAATAAATGGCAAAATGATAAGTAGTTGTAATAATAAAGGTAGTAAAACCCATTTCGCTAAATTCTTTGTTGAAAATGTTGAAACGATCACTGGTAAAATCATAAGTCCAATGATCGGTAAAAAGATAATAGCCTGAAGTTTAAAATTGATAGCAAAAATGATAAAGATCAAAGAGAGCAGGATTCTTTTTTTGAAGGCGAAGTAACAGCTAATAAAAATAAAACAAGTCAAGATAGCATCTACTTGCCCCCAGATGATGGTATTATAAAGAATAGGTAGGTTTAGTAAATAGAATAGAATGGTATTTAAAAGAACGTTATCCCAGGTGTTTTCTTTTTTCTTAATTGTTAAAGCAATAAAGAATCCGAGGATAAAATCAAATATCAAGGTAATTAACTTTAAGTAATAAATATTATCATCAATACTTTTAATGCTCCCCTGAATATTTCCGAATGCTTTCAAAATGTAATGAAATAAAGGAAGATAATCAGTACCTGAATTGTAAATATTGCCTAAGCCATTTATGAATATATAGTCGGCCCATACTCTCCAACAATTCATATCCCATGCGTGCCCATCATGAGGTACCGTCATGAAACAAAATGTAAACAACATTGCACAAAATACTATGTATTTTTTGATGAAATCAATCATAAATTTATTGGATTGCTATCTAAACGTGATTAGGGGAAGCAAGATTGTGCTTTCCGTTTTTTGATGAAGCAGGAAATAGGCCGAAAAAAAAACACCGGATAAATCCGGTGTCTTTGTATACTTTTTACATTACAATTTAGCTCTCTAAAACCATTGTTTACATTATTTAAGTATACTGTAGCAAATGTCATTAAAAAAACAGGGCGTATCAAGTCTAATTTTCTTTAAAAAAACAAGGCCCAAAAAGCTAAAATTGGTCAAAAAATCCTAAAATCAATGGTTTTGGTAGATATTTGTTCGTGAGCCCAAGGTTTTTTAAAAATCACATTTTTCCTAAATTCAGGATGCTAAAAATAAAAATCCCTACTTGGCTACTTTTAGCGTATTAAAACTCAAGGATTAAGTCATCCGACTCTACGAGGGTTCCTTCTTTCAAATGAATCCGTTTTACCTTCAATTCTTTTTGAGCAGTAATGGTAGTTTCCATTTTCATTGCTTCAATAGTGAATAAGGGAGTGTTTTTTACAACGGTATCGCCTTCTTTTACAAATATCTTAGAGATCATTCCCTGTAAAGGTGTCCCAATCTCATTTTCTCCACCTGCTTTGCGATTGGAAACCGTTGTCACATTCATTTTCTTATCCTTAATATCAATTGCTCTGGTTTGTCCATTGAGACGGAAATAAACGGTTCGTATTCCATTTTCATCCGCATCGCCGATGTTCAATAATCGTACGGCAATGGTTTTCCCTTTGGCTATTTCAATTAATATTTCTTCCCTGTTTTTCATTCCATAGAAAAATGCCGGTGTAGGAACCTGGCTTACATTTCCATAGACGTCATAAAATTTGAAGTATTCTTCAAATACCTTTGGATAGAATTTATAGGATAAAAAATCAAGGAAAGTAAGGCAAGGATCAAATTTCTCCTTAAAGGCAGCAAATTCAGCATCCAAATTTATAGGTTTTAAATGTGCATTTGGAAGATCTGTATACGGAACATCATCTTTTAAAATAAGCTTTTGCAATGTTACCGGAAAACCACCCAAGGGCTGACCTAAATCACCTTTGAAAAAGCTCTTTACAGATTCAGGGAAGGATAGCTTTTCTCCTGTTACCAATACATCTTCTTTTTTCAAATTGTTGGATACCATGAAAAGAGCCATATCTCCAACTACTTTCGAAGAAGGGGTTACTTTTACAATGTCTCCAAACAATTCATTTACTTCCTCATAGGCTTTTTTAATCTCATCCATCTTATCACCCAAGCCTAATGAATAAGCCTGAGGTTTTAAATTGGAATATTGTCCACCCGGAATTTCATGTTTGTACACCTCTGCAGTTCCTGCTTTCAAGCCTGATTCAAATGGATAGTAATATTCACGTACGGTTTCCCAATAGTTCGAAAATTCATTCAAGGAATCAATATTCAAAGGCTCATAACGAGGTGTTCCTTTTAATCCTTCGGCAATGGAATTGAAATTTGGCTGAGATGTAAAGCCTGACATGGACGCTAATGCAACATCTACTACATCTACACCAGCTTCTATCGCTTTAAAATAAGTTGCTGATTGTATAGAGGAAGTATCATGTGTATGTAAATGAATTGGAATATCAATTGACTTTTTCAATTCTTTAACTAACAATTCAGCAGCGTAAGGTTTTAATAAACCGGACATATCTTTAATAGCAAGTATGTGAGAACCTGCATCCTCCAGGCGTTTCGCCAGATCCAAATAATACTGTAAATTATATTTCGCTTTCTTCGGATCCAAAATATCACCGGTGTAGCAGATACAAGATTCAGCAATACCGCCGGTTCTTTCCTTCACTGCTTTAATGCTCACCATCATATTGTCGAGCCAGTTCAGGGAATCGAAGATGCGGAATACATCAATGCCATTCTCCCACGATTTTTCTACAAATGTTTCAATGAGGTTATCCGGATACGCTGTATAACCAATGGCATTGGAACCACGAATCAACATTTGTAAAAGTATATTTGGAATCGCTTCGCGAAATTGTTGTAAGCGTTTCCATGGACATTCATGCAAGAAGCGCATGGATACATCGAATGTAGCGCCACCCCATACTTCCATAGAAAATAATTGAGGATGGTTGTGTGCAAAACTTTCTGCCACTTTCATCATATCAATCGTGCGGAATCGGGTAGCTAATAATGATTGATGTGCATCACGGAAAGTCGTGTCTGTAAATTTCACGGTCTTTTCGTTCTTTAACCATTGCGCAAATTTTTCCGGACCAAGTTCCGTCAATTTTTGTTTTGTTCCAGCTTGAACAGGTTCGGAGCGATTGAACACAGGAATCTTTGGTGTTTCAAAAACTTTTGAATGATCTATTTTCTTTACATCCGGATTCCCATTTACTGTTACATCTGCAAGATAGAGCAATGAACGTGTTCCACGATCCAGTTTGATTTTAAACTGAAATAATTCGGGAAATTCTTCAATAAATTTTACCGTTGCTTTTCCTTCCTGAAAAACAGGATGGCGAATAACATTCTCAAGAAACTGAATATTTGTTTTTAATCCACGTATACGGAATTCTGTCAACGCTCTGTGTAAGCGTTTGCTGGTACCTTTTAACGTTCTGCCGGATGCTGTTACTTTCACCAGCATGGAATCGAAGAAAGGAGAAATTTTTGCTCCTGCATAGGAACTACCTTCATCAATACGAATTCCATAACCTCCTACATTGCGGTAGGCAATGATGGTTCCATAATCAGGTTTGAAATTATTGCGAGGGTCTTCGGTAGTAATACGGCATTGAATTGCAAATCCATTTGCTTTGATTTCATCTTGTCCGTTAATAAAAATTCCCGGAGAAGAAAGTGCATGGCCGCTTGCAATTAGCAACTGACTGCGAACAATATCAATACCCGTGATTTCCTCTGTTACGGTATGCTCCACTTGCACTCGTGGATTTACTTCAATAAAATAAACATCCTCGTTTTCATCTACTAAGAACTCAACCGTACCGGCATTGTTATAGTTTACATGTTTACAAATACGCAAAGCGTATTCGTATAATTTATTTTTTGTTTCTTGTTTTAAATCAGGGGCAGGAGCTATTTCCACCACTTTTTGAAAACGACGTTGTACCGAGCAATCGCGTTCAAATAAATGCACAATGTTACCGTGTTTATCTCCCAGTATTTGTACTTCAATGTGTTTAGGACGCTCAATAAATTTTTCAATAAAAATGGTATCGTCTCCAAATGCATTTCCTGCTTCTCGTTTTGCTTCCAGAAAAGATTTTTCCAATTCATCTTCTTTCCTGATCACACGCATTCCTCTACCTCCACCACCAGCAGTCGCTTTCAGGATGATAGGAAAACCAATTCGTTTCGCTTCTTTTAATGCAATTTGTACACTGGTCAGGTTTTCTTTGTTGCCTTCTATGATGGGAACCTTTGTGTCATTGGCCACTTTTTTGGCCGCAATTTTATCCCCCAGTTGTTCCATAATTTCCGGATCCGGGCCTACGAAAATAATTCCTTCTTCACGGCATCTGTATGCAAATCGAATGTTTTCAGATAAAAATCCGTATCCAGGATGGATGGCATCTACTCCTTGTTTTTTTGCAAGCGCAATGATCGCTTCAATATCCAGATAAGGTTTTAATGGATCATTGTCATTGCCAATCTGGTAAGCTTCATCAGCTTTGTATCTATGTAAAGAATACCTGTCTTCATAAGTAAAAATAGCGATTGTGCGGATATCCAATTCATTCGCTGCTCTTAAAATACGAATAGCAATTTCGCCGCGATTTGCTACTAACAGTGTATTTATTTTCCTTTCCATAAGATTAAAAAAATGTAAGTATGTATATGTTATTTTATGTGTTCCGGCAAATAGCGTTTTAGAAAACCTCGGCAAAGATAAAGTAATAAATCATTCGCAACGAATCATGCAAGATTTTCAACCCTGTTTTTTTGGATTTTCATGGAATAAAATTAGGGGATTTGGCGAATTTTAGGAAAAATCGACTTGTTTCGTTGGAGCTAGCGTATAAGGCGCCTGTTCTCGACTCCGCTCGAATGGATACTCCGCACGTGCTTAATGCAAGAGCATCAAACTATCCTATATGCAAAAAGGCAGGAACATTTAAGTTCCTGCCTTTTTCCAAATGACCAATCGTTCGGAGATGTTGTTTATTCTATGATTATTTTTTTAACCTGTTGACCATTTGCATTTACCAGGCTTAAGATGTAAACACCTTTGCCATATGTAGATAGATCAAACTGTTTGTTATAATCACCTTTGAAATTGTTCAGGCTTTCAACATAAAGTACTTGTCCTAATACATTTTTCAATTGAATTTGATAATTGTTTTTTTCAATAATAGCGAGGTTCAATGTAAAGCTTCCTGTACTTGGATTCGGGAAGACTTCAATGGATACCAGATTTGCCAATGTTGAAATGCTTGTTGCCAAAAATGGATCCGAATTAGTGCTACACCCATTTGCATCTGTTATGGTAACAACATAACTTCCTTTTTCCTTTACTGTATAGGTTTGAGAAGTTGCACCTGGAATTTCAACACCATTCAAAAGCCATTTGTAAGAAGCTCCGGAAGACGAGGTTAAAACAATTCCGTTCACATCCGGAGTAATCGTTGGCTTCGCTGGAGCTGTATTAATTGTGCCTGTAACGGCTGCTCTCATTCCTGGGCAACTTGCCGTAGAAACTTCCCAGTCATAAAAATAATAATAATACACAGTTCCTCCGCTTGCATCGTTGCCTGTGATGGAAATGAGACCAGCGATCTCATATGGGTATTTCGCTCCGTCGGTATTTCTATATAAATCATTGGTTGAACCATCTGCTACTTTAATGTAATAACCAGTTCCGGTGTTCAATGCGATGTCCAATACTGTAGTATTTATGCCGGCTGTAAGTGTCACTGTTTTTTTTGCAACGCTAACGTTAGCTGCATCAAATACTTCAATTGTTCTTGGGCCCGCAGTATTTGCATCAATTTTTACTGATTTTAAAGTAAGTGATTGTGATACATCAAAAAATGTTCTACGATCATTGTTGGCTGTGAAGTATCCACCAGCACCAATTGATTTATCTTTAGGTCCTACATTTTGACTTGCTCCGGTTCCGGGTTGGCCTACATAATAGGTGGTCGTTGCATTTAAATTTGGTGCATAGGTAGTACCTGTATTCACTTTCGTACCACCGGTTGGAGCATCATACCACTCCAAATTACTGCCTACAGCAGAAAGATTAACAACACCCGATCCGCAACGTTTATCTCCTGTAACAGTCGGAGCAGGAGTAGCCGGATTAACCGTAATGTATTTTACTTGAACGGTAGAGTCGGCACCTTGTGTGTTGCTCACCACTAATTTTACATCATACGTTCCTGCTGCTGCATAAGTAACCGTAGGATTTTGTTGAGTGGAAGTAGCTGGAGCTCCTCCTGTAAATGTCCATTTCCAAGCAGTTGGTGCGGAAGATGAAGTAAATGCGACAGTGGCACCGGCACAAATTGTTGTTTTATCAGCACTGAACACAGCTGATGGTCCTTGACTGCATAAACCATGTGTACCAAATTCTTTTCGATAGGTCCCTTTTGACATGGCTGTCATCATACGGTCTTCCTGATTTTGTGTAAACAGGGAACGGCAGGCATCGGTTGTATAATCCATGTAATTTTGGAACATCTCACCGTTTGAATTTCCAGAACACTGATTCGCTTGAAATGGATATGAAGGACAACCCCAATTAAGACCACCGGAACAACCTTGGTTACCTCCTTTTTGCGGAGGTGTATCACCGCAGAAATCATCATCGCAAGACGCATCTCCACTGATGTGACGCAATCCAAGGTAATGGCCAACTTCATGAGCTGTTGTAATACCGTAAATATAGGCTTCACCAGCGTAGTAACCGTTGGCATATTTGGCTTTGCAACCAAACACGCGTGTTCCCATTACGACTCCTGAAGTGGTTGGTGTTTCCAAATTGGATGTCAGACCACTTAAGCCTGTTCCAGTTGGAAATGTTGCGTAACCTAACAATCCGCCTTTGGTTGGATCAAAGAAATCACCGATCCAGATATTAAAATATTTTTTAGGATCCCATATAGAACCTGGTTTAATCGTTTGATCAAAATAATTAGAAATATCAGCATTTGCAAGTTTAGCCGGATCTGTCCAGTTTTTGTTCGCAACATTGATACGGTCAATTCCTGGTTCGGCCAAGGCTTTTCCAGAAGCATCTTTGGTTGCTAAACAAAAATGAATGCTGATGTCATTTGCATCTACCTGGGCGAAAGGTGAAGGTAGGTTGGAGTTTCCGGGAGCAGTACCGGCCATGCAATCATTTAATGCATCAATTTGAGCTTTTATTTGCGCAGCTGCAACATTTGCTGTTGTACCAACAGCCACACCATTATGTAAAACATGCACAATAACCGGAATCTCATAACTTACAACAGCCTGACCTCTTGCTCTGGCTTGTTTGTATTCCAGTATGTTTTTCTGAAAGGCCTGCTCTGATTCAATAGAAGGCGCTTGTGTTCCGCATGTTCCATAAAATTCCTTCGTATCGGGATCTTGCTGGGCATGGGTAATTGTACAGAAACTAAGACAAATTCCTGTACTTAAGAGAACTAATTTTCTTTTCATTTTTGTTGATTGAGGGGTTTTTAATTATGAACGCTTCATTTAAATTCACGCGCAGTGCTTTCTTACTTCACGTTCTTATTGTTATAAAGTTCCAACATCCATGAGAAAAGGTCAAACTGTAATTGAAAAAAAAAGGTTAACTCAAAATGAGTGGTTATTCTCTAAACCCAACAAAATCAACAATTTTCTATACGAAAAAAACAAAACCCAGTGTGGATCTAAAATTTTCAATAAAATGTCAACTCAAAAAGATATTTTTTTGATATAACTCAATAAAATAAGTACATTTAAGCACTTTTAAAAACAAGACCCAATGGCTTATTCAAATGATCTCTTCGACTTGATTCATTCGATGACAAAATCGGAAAAGCGCTATTTCAAACTCTTTTCCTCTGGCCAATCCGGAGATAAGGGATATATCAACCTCTTCAATGCCATCTCCAAGCAAGAACAATATGATGAAGAAACATTGAAAAAACAGTTAAAGATTAGCGCCTTTCCAACAGTTAAAACATATTTGTATAATTTGATTCTGCGAAGTCTTCGTTCGCAGCAACTCAATCAAAATATTAGTTTGCAATTAAAAGATATGTTGAAAGATGTCGAAATTTTATATCAAAAAGGCTTGTATGATCAATGTTCCAGACTGCTTACAAAAGCCCGGAAAATTGCAAAACAATACGAAAAACATATACATCTTTTGGAGTTATGCCAATTCGAACACCTATTAACCAGTTTGAACCTGAATCCTTTTCAACGTAAAAAATTGATTGAAGAAGGATATTCGGAAATTCGTGAAGCGCTGAAAGCGTATACGCAGCTGAGTGAATACAGACATGTTATTTTGGAGATGAATCATTTTCTTCATTCCGAAGGAAAGCGTAGTAACAATGTCTCGGATAAAACGAAACTGCTTGAACTATTACAACCAATTATTGATAATAAATCACCTGTTTTTTTATCCTATAAATCAGGTATACTTTTTTATAATATTAAAGGATTATATCTGTCGAACGAGTTGGATTTCCAACAAACTTATGAAACAACAAAAAAGTACATTATACACATGGAATCAAATCCATTTTTGTTGACCCAGGAAATCAATAATTACCTGGTAGGATTGAATAACCTTACGAATATTCAGATAGTAATGGGTTTAACCGAAGAAATGTTTGGAACCATTAAAAAATTAAAATCAATAGCAGTAGCGTCCGAAACAGAAAAGATTAGAGTTATTGAATACACACTTCCTAAAGAAATTACCTATCATGTGTTAAAAGGTACCTTCCAGGAAGGACTTGAGCTGCTGCCCGGAATCGAAAAACAGTTGAATAATTATGAAACAAAAATGGGTAAACCCTTTTTGCTTTCGTTGTACTCAAATATTGTAGAGCTTTGTATTTTAGGGGATGCTTTTCGTAAAGCATTGCAGTGGAACAATAAAATATTCCACAGTCCGGAAATTGAAACCTACGCTGATTATTATTCCAACGCACGTTTGAGTGAAATCATTATTCATTATGAGCTGGAGAATACGGAAAAGGTCGATTCTTTATTGAAATCATTCCAGTTGCTTCTGAGTAAAAAAACGATTTATCAATTCGAGAAAGCCTTGCTGCGATTTTTGAAAAGGCATATTCATTTGGAAGATGATAAGGCCATCCTCAAATCCTTTAAATCTTTCCGTGAAGAATTGACGGAGTTATCTAAAATCCCTACCGAGAAAGCAGCATTTTACTTTTTTGATCTAATGATATGGACAGATAGAAAAATTAAAAAGTTGAGCTTAAAAAAATGATTCTCACTCCGCTCGAACTGACATAGTGGCTTCCCTTGAAATTATTTATTCATTTTTATTCAAGGCTTTTTTATAAGCAAGTAATACCCGTTTTCTTGCAAATGTATGCTCAACAATAGGTGCAAGATAATTCAATTCCTGGAACTCAGGCACCCATTTTTTTATGTATTCGTGCTTGGGATCAAAACGTTTGACTTGTTCGGTTGGATTAAATATGCGAAAATAAGGAACAGCATCCGATCCGGAACTCGCTGCCCATTGCCAACCACCGTTGTTGGCAGCCAAATCATAATCTACTAATTTCTCTGCAAAATAAGCTTCTCCCCATCTCCAGTCGATTAACAAATGCTTGATTAAAAAGCTGGCAGTGATCATGCGTACACGATTGTGCATAAATCCTGTTGTGTTTAATTCCCGCATACCAGCATCAACAATAGGATAGCCGGTTTTCCCTTCACACCACGCCTGAAATTCGCCTTCATTGTTTCTCCAGTCGATTTCATCGTATTGTTTTTTAAATGAACGCTTCTCCACATGTGGGAAATGGAAAAGGATTTGCATATAAAACTCCCGCCAGATCAATTCATTTAACCACGTCTCATTTAATTTCAATGCAATGTCAACAAGATGGCGTATGCTTATGGTACCAAAACGCAAATGTACGCTTAGTCGTGTAGTGCCTGCCACAGCCGGGTAATCACGTTGTTTGTCATACACGACAATCTTTTTTTTATCCACTAAAGGCGGAGTAAATTGATAACCGTTGGATTGAAAACCAATCTCTTCTAATGTTGGAAAGGGAGTTGGAGCAAGCGTTAAAAAATGAGAAAAATAGTTGTTTGTTGGATAAGGCTTTATATGGAAGTCATTGAGTTTACTTTTCCATTTACGCATGTAAGGTGTGAAGATGGTATAAGGTAAGCCATCATCTTTTGTAACCTCATTTTTTTCAAAAATCACCTGATCCTTAAATGTCCTTAATTCAATTTGATGTTTCTGAAGTAATTGTTGTACTGCTTGATCACGCTTAATTGCAGCCGGTTCATAATCATGGTTAGTGTATACGGCTGTTATGGTTGAAGTTTGAAGTAATCTTTCGAAAGCATGAAGTGCGGTGTCATGCAGAACCAACAATGAAGTTCCTTGCTTTTCCAATTTTTCTTTTAAATCGCGAAGTGCTTGGTAAATGAATTCAACGCGGCGATCCTTTTTGGTTGAAAGGCGATTCAGAATGGTTGTATCAAAAATAAAAATGGGTAAAATGTTTTTGTTTTCTTTTAATGCATGGTATAAACCCACATTATCTTCTAAGCGTAAATCTCTACGAAACCAAAAAAGAGTAATCGGTTTTTTGATGTCCATATCAGTAGGTTTTAAAAGAGAAATCGTAAATGAATTGCTTTAACTCACCAATGTACATTCAAACAATTGTGCGAAATGCTTTTTTAATTTCTCTTTGAGTTCTTCTTCCTCTACCGGTCGTCCTAATTCTTTATGCAATGAGGTCACTGCTTTATCCTGGATGCCACAAGGGATAATATTTTTGAAATAGTTCAAATCAACATTTGCGTTCAGCGCAAAGCCGTGCATGGTAACCCATCTGCTGGCACGTACCCCCATCGCACAAATTTTACGTGCTTTTAAGGGATCTTCAACGTCCAGCCATACTCCCGTTTCTCCGGAACTACGTTGCGCCTTTACATCGTACTCTGCAAGCGTGCGGATAACCATTTCTTCGAGCAAGCGAAGGTATTTATGTATATCGGTAAAAAAATTATCCAGATCCAAAATAGGGTAACCTACCAGTTGTCCCGGACCATGATATGTAATATCACCACCTCGGTTTATTTTATAATAAACCGCATTTTTTTCTTCTAACTCTTGTTCGTTTATAAGAAGATTTTCTTTGTTGCCTGAATTACCAAGGGTGTATACATGGGGGTGTTCGCAAAAAAGGAGATAATTGGAAGTTGGTTCCTGAAGTTCAAGCGCACGTGTCCGATTGCTGATTTTTGTATCAACCACTTCATTGAATAATTTCTCCTGGAATTGCCAGGCTTGCTTATAATCAATCAGCCCTAAATCAATATATTTTACCGTTTGCAAGAATATGTATAAAAACAAAAAGGATGACCGAGTCATCCTTTTTAAATTAATTTTTAAATTTTAGATAATGCAGATTTTAAATGCTCAATCACTTTTATTTCCATCAAATCTGCTCCTCTTGATTCTCCAAGAATGATAGATATCCAATCGCCGAGGTGAATAAGATAAATGGCTTTTTCAATCGCAGAATTTCCTTTTGAATGAATGTCAATAATTGTATTTGTATACTTTTTTATTACTTCTTTATTGATTTCAACACGTGCCAAATTACGGGAATATTCATCTTTATCTAAAAAGAAGATGACAGCGAGGTTGTCATTTTTCTGAGTCCAGCCCACCAATTCGTTGTGATTCATTTCCGGAATAATTTGATGCCAGCATAAAATTTTTGAATTCTCATTCAATTGCTGACGGAAACGAATAGCAATTCCTTCGTTATAGGTAGTTGCATAGATAACAGGCAGTTTACCAATCAGCTGTTTACTTACAGCCGTTGCTTCTGCAATGATAGCGGTTTCTTCCTCATCAATTAATTTAACAGAAGCTTGTAATTCTTTAATAAAACTATCAGTTATGATTTTGAAAAACCCAAGTATATAAAACAATTGAACAAGTGAATAACCAAGACAAGAACGAGGCGGCATTCCACCTGGAACAATGATATGATCAAATCCTTTTTCCTTTGCCGTTTTTTCAACACTGCCACCGGAAGTAATACAAACAATTTTCGATTTTTTTTGAATGGCTTGTTCCAAACATTGCAATGTTTCTTCTGTATTCCCTGAGTAGGAAGAGATGATCACCAGTGTGTTTTCATTTACATAACCCGGGATAAAATACCCTTTACTACTATCAATAGGAACAGTTGCAGTAGGTGTTACCAGTTGTGAAACAATACTGCCTCCTATACCGGACCCACCAAGACCGCAAATTAAAATATTGTTGATTTTGTTTGAAGATGCAGTTAATTTTGCTTTGTTACCAATCGAAATGGCTTCTGTTAATTGTTTTGAAAAATTCGCTACTAAGTTTTTCATGGGGTCTTTAAGTCGATTTTAAAGGGGTAAAAATACACTTTTGTTTCATATATATAAATAAATACCTGCCTGTAACTTTAAAATGCGGTAAATAAATAGACAATCTTGATAAAAAAAGTGCTGAATACGTTATATTTGCAGACTATAAAAACAGTTCTACCCCTAAAAAATCAGGATAAAAATGAGTACAGAGTTAAGCGAACAGGAAGTAATAAGACGCAGCAAATTAGAAGAAATTACGAAATTAGGTATCGACCCCTATCCTGCAGCATTATATGAAGTCAATGCAACTGCAAAAGGTATCCTGGAAAATTTTACATTGGAGAAAGCCGATGCCTATAAAAATATAAGCATTGCGGGTCGTATCATGAGTGTTCGTGATATGGGTAAAGCTTGTTTCGTGAGCTTGCAAGATTCAACCGGAAGAATACAATTATATATTCGCAGAGATGATATTTGTGCAGGCGAAGATAAATCAACATTTGATCTTTTATTTAAAAAGCACAGTGATATAGGCGATATTATTGGTATTACAGGCTATGGTTTTATTACCAAAGTGGGAGAAATTTCTATTCATGCGACGTCATTTACAATGTTAAGTAAGTCACTGCATCCCTTGCCAGTTGTAAAACGTGATGAACAAGGAAATGCATTTGATGAGGTGACAGACCCTGAGTTTCGTTACCGTCAGCGCTATGTGGACCTAATCATCAATCCACATGTGAAAGAAACGTTTATTAAACGCACCAAAATGGTGAATACCATTCGTAATTTTTACAATGAAAAAGGATACCTGGAAGTTGATACCCCTGTATTGCAGGCTATTCCGGGAGGAGCAACAGCACGACCATTTATAACACATCACAATACCTTGGATATGCCCATGTATTTGCGAATTGCGAATGAATTGTATTTAAAACGCCTTATTGTTGGTGGTTTTGATGGGGTATATGAATTTTCCAGAAACTTCCGTAACGAAGGCATGGATCGTACACATAACCCGGAGTTTACAGTAATGGAGCTATATGTAGCCTATAAGGATTACAACTGGATGATGGATGTTACGGAAGAATTAATTGAACAGATTGCAATGGATTTGAATGGTACAACTCAAGTTCAAGTAGGAGATAAAGTGGTTGATTTTAAGAGACCTTTTAAACGTATTACGATGTTTGATTCCATTAAAGAATTTACCGGGATAGATATCAGTGCAATGGATGAAGAAGGATTACGTGGAGCATGCAAGCAATTGCATATACCAACGGATAACAGCATGGGTAAAGGAAAGTTGATAGATGAAATTTTTGGAGCAAAGTGCGAAGGAAATTATATACAACCAACATTCATTACGGATTATCCTGTGGAGATGAGTCCACTTACTAAGAAACACCGCAGTAAGCCAGGATTGGTGGAGCGTTTTGAATTGATGGTAAATGGTAAAGAGTTGGCCAATGCCTACTCTGAATTAAATGATCCTATTGATCAACGGGAACGTTTTGAAGAACAGGTAAAATTGATGGAACGTGGTGATGATGAAGCCATGTTTATTGATCAGGATTTTTTACGTGCATTGGAATATGGAATGCCTCCAACATCCGGAATAGGTATTGGAATTGATCGTTTGGCAATGATTATGACGAATTCTCCTTCTATACAGGATGTATTGTTCTTCCCGCAAATGAGACCGGAGAAGAAGCAACAAGCAGCGGAGGTTTAAAACAACGTTGTCTGCTTACTCAACAGCAACGCTCTTGCATCCGTCTTCTTTTGCATCAATGCAGATGAATTACTATTCTTAATCTCATACACAGCACTTTCTTCATCTCTTGAAGCAACCAGTATTGTTGTGTTTTCCGCATGCTTCAAAAATAATTCATGAACCAACTTCGGACAATTATTGTTTTTTGAAAGGTGAGATAAAAACACATGACTCATAAATTTAGGTCTGTGTTTTAGAAATAATTCTAAAGCCTGGTTATTGGAAAGATGTCCTCTGCCACTTTTTATTCTTCTCTTTAAATGATAAGGATAATTGCCTTCTTCTAGCATGCGTTCATCATAATTGGTTTCCAGAAAAGCAGCATGACATTGTTTGAAATTGTCGATCACATGATTGCAGTTGCTGCCAATATCTGTCAGAACTCCTATTTTAACACCATCGCTTTCAATGATAAAACTATGCGGATCAGCAGCATCATGGAATTTTGGAAACGCAATGACAGAAAGTGCTTGTATAGCAATGGGTTCATAAGCTTTGAATGAAGAAATAAGCTGTGTTTCAATTTTCAATTTGCTGTATAGCAATGTAGAAGTTGTAATGTAAACGGGTAATTGGTATTTTTTGGAAAGCACTTCCACACCGCGAATGTGATCACTGTGTTCATGTGTAATAAAAATAGCACGAATCTTTGCAATAGATAAATCTAATCGTTTTAAACGCCGTTCTATTTCTCTGCAAGAAATACCTACGTCAATTAATACCGCATCTTTGTCATTACCGATGTAATAACAATTACCACTACTGCCAGAGTTTAAGGATGCGATGAAAAGCGACATAAGCGAATGCGTTAAAGCAGATCAAAATTATTTTCTTAAAAATAGGCATTTTTTCTTTCACTATTATTCTAGACTTTACGCATGACCCTGAAAAGGTCAAACCTCTATTCACTCTACCCGCTTCATAATGTATTCTTTCGGCTGACTGATAATCATTGGAAATTTTTCAATCTTTACAGAGCTACTATCCAATCCAAATGCTTTAGCTTCACTTATACTGAAATGCTTCATAAAGAAATAGATGTTCAAAATAAATTTATCACGTGTGGGTAAATCGTTGTCATAGGAAAGAAATTTTTCAATGACCACAAATTTAAAGTCACCCATCACATTGTTTTTATTTAAAGAAGCATAACGACTGCGAATATCCACCTCTTTATTTTTTACCAGATCCTCTACCACTTTTCTGAATAGGAAATTTATTTTTGGAGCAACACGGAAACCCAATCGGAAATCAATTCGGATGATATCATCAGCTGCAACATGTTTTACACGATATTCCATTAAATACGGTTCATCCATTACATTGACATGAACAAACCAATAAATATCCGCTCGTTTGGGTCGCTTTTGAAAAATGGAGTAAATAATTTTTGCTTCTATCTCTTCCGGATTGTTTGCACTGGTCATGTAAATAAGATGTGTCGCATATTTTGTTAAGGATTCATCTCTACTTAAATCTAATAATTTTTGTTGGTGATCAGCTAATGGCACCATATCCACGTACCTGGCCTGTATCTTTTTGGCAACATACCAAATAGACATGATTGAAATTAAAAAAGCTGCAATTAAGAGAGTGATCCAGCCTCCAGAGGTAAACTTACTAAGATTGGCAGCAAGGAAAGAAAGCTCTATAGATAAATAAACAGTAATAATTCCATAGATAAAGTATTTATTGTACCGCTTCATGTGCATATAAAAATTCAACAGGATGGTTGTCATGAGCATACACAAGACGATGGATAAACCGTAGGCATTCTCCATGTTTTCCGATTTCTGAAAATAGAGTACAACCAGGATACAACCGGCTAATAAGGACCAGTTGAGCGAAGGAATATACAATTGACCCTTTAAGTCAGAAGGATATTTTACTCTTACTTTTGGCCAAAGATTCAATCGCATGGCCTCGTTAATTAATGTAAACGAACCGCTGATGAGTGCCTGAGAGGCAATAATAGCTGCAATGGTGGCGACAACAATTCCAATAGGTAAAAAACTTTCAGGCATAATTGCGTAAAAAGGATTGGAGATTTTAAATGAATCCAAGTACTGACCATGATGTGCGATTAACCAGGCACCTTGACCGAAATAACTAAGAATCAACATGGATTTTACAAATATCCAGGAGATCCGGATGTTTTGTTTTCCACAATGTCCAAGATCCGAATAGAGAGCTTCTGCCCCAGTAGTACATAAAAATACTTTTCCAAGAATTAAAAATCCCTGAGGATGTATCTGTATCAAATGATAGGCATAATAGGGATTAAGAGAACTCAATACCGACCAATCACCACGTAACTGTGAAACTCCTAATATTCCCAGCATTAAAAACCATAGGGTCATCATCGGACCAAAGAATCGACCAATAAAATTGGCGCCGAATTGCTGGATAAAAAATAATCCGAACAGGATGCCGATAACAATATAAACGATATTCAGTTCAGGATTAAAAAAACGTAATCCTTCAACTGCTGCAGAAACGGAGATGGGAGGTGTAATGATACCATCCGCAAGCAATGCGCTACCACCAATGATAGCAGGAACAACCAGCCATTTAAATTTGGTACGGCGAACGAGTGTAAAGAGTGAAAAAATTCCACCTTCACCTTTATTATCTGCACGTAAGGTTAAAATGACATACTTAATAGTAGTTTGCAAGGTAAGCGTCCAAAAAACAGCTGACACAGCACCTTTTACAATATCTGCATCAATTGCAGATTTGCCTACAATGGCACTCATTACGTAGAGAGGAGAGGTCCCGATATCCCCATAAATGATACCTAATGTAATTAATAGACCACCCCAAGTGGCTTTATTGATACGGGATTGATGCGATGTCATAACGATAATAAATTAAAAAAACGGAATGTACTGATGTACAAAATATAGTAGAAACTGGTTGAAATATAAGGAGAGCTAGAGGTTTCAACTGTAGTTAATCCAAGGGTAAGGCGTAATTAACGTTTGTGTAATTGAATAATACGTATGTAAAAAAGCTGACACTGAAAACGAATTAGGATACAAATTTACATGAAGTATTGTTTCGAAATGAAATAAAAGGAAGAAATATTTATTAAGATGAAAGGTAGATTAGGATTAGAGGATAATAGGATAAAAAAGGATGGACCAGGATGAAGGAAATGGGTTAGGATTAAAGGATAAAAGAGGATTTGAATTAATTATAGGATGGGAGATTTTAGGACCGCCTTTACCGCAAATCCTATTTATCCTCCCATCCTTTATTCTAGTTTTATTTCATTGACAACATTGGTTTATATTTTTCACGATACGCATAAGCCAGGAACAAGTTGGCCACTAACATAGCGATAGCCATTCCGGGATTAGCATGCATTGTAAATACCGTAACTAATAAGATATTTAAAGTAACCGGAAAAATGATAACAGTGGCAAGTGGTGCAAATAAACCAACAATTAATGCCAGGCCACACACTAGTTCGGTGATTTTTGTCAATGTAAGTAAGTACCCGCTGGCAACCATTCCATCCATATATAGTTTGGCATTTCCTTCTAATGGTGGCATTTCACCAAAATGGAAAAAATAGGCTACAGCAGAAAATGCATATAATAAGCCTAATAAAATTCGAACAACGATTGTAGCTATTTTCATGTGTTAAGGATTTATGAGTTAGGATTTATTGATTAGTTTTTTACCGGTTCGGTAGTAGTTGTATTTGAGCTGCTTTCGAGTAATGTTTTCAAATTGTTCAGCCCTGTTTCCAATTGCTTACCCATCATGCTCTCCATGAAACCAAATAGCTGCAATGCATTCATTGGATAACCCATTTTGCCCTGAACGCCCCATTTTACAGTTGTTTGATTTTCACTAGCATTCTCTGTAGTCATGTAGGCTGTCGCATTGTCTTCCATCGGTTTTTTAAAACGAAGTGCATAATCTATACGGCTGCCTTCATCAATTTTTATAATCTCCTGTTCTCCTTTTCCCATTTTATCGCCATCCCACATCGAAACAAAACCTGGGGTACCATCTGTTCCAACATATGACTTTTTCATCTCAGGATCCTGTTTCGCCCAATAACTAAAATTATCTTGGTTTTTCAAGGATTGAATGTAAGCAAACACTTCTTGTTTTGGTTTGTTAATTGAGACTTGACGCTCAACGGTATATTCTTTTTTTACAAAAATTCCAAGAATCAAAAAGATTGCAAGAAGCACTCCGATTCCGATTCCAATTTTTTTAAGGATCTTCATAGTTTATAGTTTTAGGGTTAATAAAAATTGATTAAAATAAAAACGTAATTAAGAATTCTGTTTTTTAACTGTTATTATTTTCTTCTAGTATTGTTTTTAAGTTGAGTAAACTGGTTTCCATGTCCTTGCCAAGCAATCTATCTAAGCCTAGGAGAGCCCGCATTATAT
>C688J18823_10000052_pt1 | contig 61113 bp, 55 predicted proteins | sample HopSoiMetagenom1_FD_18823 | JGI IMG/M metagenome (IMG submission 18823)
CGGCCGAGGGCGAGACAGCGGCGGGAGCGTGAGCGTGGCCGACCGCGCGCTGGTCTCCGTCCCCGCCGCCGAGCTCCTGGGGTACGACGACCTGGGAGGACTGCCCGAGTCCACCGGCACCGACAAGCTGGTGCTCAAGCGAGGCAACCTCTTCGCGGTGGCCGGGCGGCTGGGCGACATCTGGCCGGCGGGCGCCCGCGATCAGGGCGCCTATTTCGAGGACACGCGCTTCCTCTCGCTGCTCAAGCTCACCGTCGCGGGCGGACCGCCGGTGGTGCTCTCCACCCAGAGCGGCGCCGAGTACACCTCGCAGGTGGACCTGACCGTCACCAGCACGCACTTCGGCGGCGTCTTCCAGGACCCGGTCAACTTCCTCCACCTGCGCCGCGAGCAGCTGATCGACGAGCACTTCGTCGAGCGGCTCACCCTCACCAACTACCTGGTCCGCGACATCGACTACTGGGTGGAGTACGAGTTCGCCGCCGATTTCGCCGACCAGTTCGAGGTGCGCGGGGCCAGGCGGCGCGCCCGCGGCACGTATTTCCGCCCGCGGGTGGAGAAGGATCGGGTGGTCTGCGCCTACCAGGGGCGCGACGGCGTGCTCTACCGCATGGAGGTGTTCTTTCCCGTCCGCGCCCCCGACGAGATCTCGGCGGGCCGCGCGCGCTTCCGCTTCCACCTCGGCCCCAACGAGACCACCTCCTTGGAACTGCATGCGTTGCCGTCGTTGCACGCGGTGCGGTCGGGGACCTCGGTCCGCGAGGCCGCGGACGCCGCCCGCCAGCCCGGCTTCAAGCCGCCTCCGGTGTCGGGCGAGGAGCCCGAGTCGGGCTGGCTGTATCCCGGGAGCCATCCGAGCTCGCACCCGCCGGCGCCGCGGCGCTTCGACGACCGCATCGGGCGCGCCCGCGCCGACTACCGGCAGTGGGCCGATTCGTGCGCCCGCGTCCACACCGACGAGGAGGCGTTCAACTGGGCGCTCACGCAGGCGGTGGCCGACCTCAAGGCGCTCAACATTTTCTGGGAGGGGCGCCGGGTCATCTCCGCCGGCGTGCCCTGGTACGCCTCGCCCTTCGGCCGCGACGCGCTGATCACCGGCTTCCAGGCCCTGCCCGTCAACCCGGACCTGGCGCGCGAGGCGCTGCTCTTCCTTGCGGCCCACCAGGGCAAGAGGGTGGACGAGTTCCGCGAGGAGGAGCCGGGGAAGATCCTGCACGAGATCCGCCGCGGCGAGCTGGCGCGGACCGGCGAGGTTCCGCACACGCCCTACTACGGGAGCGTCGACTCGACGCCGCTATTCATTATCCTATATACAGAATATCTACAGTGGACCGGCGACCGCGCCACCGGCGAGCAGCTCCTGCCCGCTGCGGAAGCGGCACTGCGCTGGATCGAGGAGCGGGGCGACAAGGACGGCGACGGCTTCGTCGAGTACGAGCGCAAGACCGAGCGCGGCCTGCGCAACCAGGGCTGGAAGGATTCCTGGGACGGCGTCCCACACCTGGACGGCACGCCGGCCGAACCGCCCATCGCGCTGGTCGAGGTGCAGGGCTATTGCATCGACGCCCGCCGGCGGATGGCGCGCCTCTACCGCCAGCTCGGCCGGCGCGACGACGCGGCGCGCTGCACGTTGACGGCGCAGCGTCTGCTCCGTCAGCTCGACGACGCGTTCTGGATGGAGAAGGCAGGCACGTACGCCATCGCGCTGGACGGCGCCAAGCGGCAGGTGCAGAGCGCCACCTCCAACCCCGGACACCTGCTCTTCTCGCGCGTGGTCCCGGAGGCGCGCGCACGCAGGGTGGCGCGGACGCTGATGTCCCCCGACAGCTTCTCCGGGTGGGGCATCCGCACGCTGGCGCGCGGGCAGCAGGCCTTCAACCCGCTCAGCTACCACAACGGCACGGTCTGGCCGCACGACAACTCGATCATCGCCATGGGGTTCGCCAACTACGGCCTGCAGAAGCTGGCCGCGCAGGTGCTCGACGGGCTCTACGACGCGTGCCGCCAGTTCCGCCACTACCGGCTGCCCGAGCTGTTCTGCGGCCTGGGCCGCGGGCAGGGCGACCTGGTGGTGAGCTACCCGGTGTCCTGCTCGCCCCAGGCATGGGCTTCGGGCGCGCTCTTCCTGCTCTTGCGCGCTTGCCTCGGCCTCTATCCCGACGCGCCGCGGAAGATGCTGAAGATCGTCAATCCGCGCCTTCCCGCGGCGATCCGCGAGCTCACCATCGAGCGGCTCCGCGTCGGCGACACGCGGTTGACGCTGGACTTCACCCGGACCGGAGAGGGCTGCTTCGCCTCCGTCCGCGAGATGGAGGGCGAGCCGTTGGGAATCCGCATCGAAGTGGGCGCCCACAACGACGAGCCGTAGCTTGCGCCTGCGCGGCGCGACGGCCGGGAAATTTCTTTCCCACGGAACCGATGTTCTCTATGCGGCCTCGCTGCGGCCGAAGGCGGGGAAGCCGATCGATTGCGCCCAGGACGGAACACGCCTCTGTGCCAGGGCCACGACCTTGCGGCCGCGCTCCGTCTGGCTCAGGGCGCGCAGGAACCAGGCGCCGGCCAGGGCAATCAATCCACCAGGGAGCACGATCGCAGCGATGATGAGAGCTACTTTGCGCGTCACGCGTGTACGTAGTGCACGTGGGGTGCCAGTGCGAAGTCGGGTACGCACCTGCGCTGCGCACATGTTACACAGGCGCTCGATGGCCCATGTCCTCCAGAGCGTCGACGATGCGGCGGATCGCCTGCGAGCGACCGGCTATCTGCCGTCGCCGGAGATCGCCTCGAGCGCCTTCCTGGCCGACCGGCTGGAGAAGCCCGTCTTGGTGGAAGGGCCCGCCGGCGTGGGCAAGACGGAGCTGGCGCGCGCGCTGGCGCAAGCCACCGGCCGCGTGCTGCTGCGGCTGCAGTGCTACGAAGGGCTCGACGAGTCGAAGGCGCTCTACGAGTGGGAGTACGCCAAGCAGCTCCTGTACACCCAGCTCCTCAAGGACAAGATCGCCGAGATGATCGCCGGCACCGGCTCGCTGGCCGAGGCCGCCGAGCGGATCGCGGGTTCCGACGACCTCTTCTTCAGCGAGCGCTTCCTCTTGCCGCGGCCGGTGCTGGCCGCCATCCGCAGCCCGGTGCCCGCCCTCTTGCTGGTGGACGAGATCGACAAGGCGGATCCCGAGTTCGAGGCCTTCCTGCTGGAGGTGCTGGCGGACAACGCCGTCACCGTCCCCGAGCTGGGCACGGTCAAGGCGGTGCACATCCCGCGGGTGGTGCTCACCTCCAACGCCGCCCGCGAGCTGTCCGATGCCCTCAAGCGCAGGTGCCTGCACCTCTACATCGACTACCCCACGGCGCAGCGCGAGCTCGAGATCGTGCGCTCGCGCGTGCCCGGCGTCACCGATCAGCTGGCGCGCAAGGTGGTGGCCGCGGTGCAGGCGGTCCGCAAGCTGGATCTGAAGAAGGCGCCCTCGATCAGCGAGACCCTGGACTGGGTCCGCGCGCTGACGCTGCTCAACGCCAGCACGTTGGACGCGGAGCTGGTCTCGGACACGCTCTCCATCATCCTCAAGTACGAGGCCGACATCGCCAAGGCCAAGGAGCACCTGGCGTACATCGCGGGCGCCGAGCTCCGCTAGCGGTGCTTGTCGCGCATCGCCGTCTCGCGGCGGGCCTGCGCCTGGGCCTGGCGGTCCACGTAGCCGGGATAGTGCGAGCGCACGAACGTGTCCGGGACCGCGGTGAGCGACTCGCCCTCCCTGCGATCGGCGACGAGAAACCCGCCGCGCGACTTGAAGAGGACGTAGACGGCCGGATCGTCCAGCGACATGCCCTGCCGGTCCGCGCGGTAGGTGTCCTCACCCACCTGGATCAGGACCACGCCGGGCGCCACCTGCCGCGTACCCGTGAAGTGGAACGTCTTCAGCTCCGCGTCGCCCTCCGACCACGCGGCGAGCGCTGGCCGTCGCGCCAGCGCCTTGGGATGCGTGAGGCTCCGCGCGCCGTCCCAATCCTTTCGGACCACGCGCGACAGGTACTGCTGCAGCGTGGCCTTGGCCAGGAACACGTCGGCGGGCTCCTCGTCGAGCAGGGCCTGCAAAGGAACGTTCTGCGAATTGTCCGTTGCCGCCGCGGCCGTCGCAGCCGCGGCGAGTACCAGCGCCGCCACCATCGTGCCCTCCACCTGCTGCCACAGGGCAGCCCCACCCACGGCTGGAAGTTGGGCACGGGCGCTCGGACCTGCAAGGGGACCTGCGGCTCAGGCGCTCGCGCGGTGGGAGGGCACCGCCATCGCCACGCGGTCCCGGCCCAGGCGCTTGGCTTCGTAGAGGGCCGCGTCGGCCTTCTCGATCAGTCCAGCCGCGTCCTGGGCGTCCACGCCGAGAGTCGCCACGCCGGCGGAGATGGTGACCGCGAGCGGCCCGTGTCCGTCGGGGCCAGGCATGGTGGCGGCCCCGACCGCGCGGCGCAGCTTCTCGGCCACCTCGAGCGCCTCGGGCTTGCCCACGCGCGGCAGCACCACGCAGAACTCCTCGCCGCCGTAGCGGGCGACGATGTCGATGCGGCGGACGTTGCGGCGCAAGGTCAGCGCCACGCCGCGGAGCACGCCGTCGCCGACGGTGTGGCCGTGGGCGTCGTTGATGCGCTTGAAGAGGTCCAGGTCGATCATCACCAGCGAGAGCGCGTCGCCGAACCGGGCTGACCGCGACAGCTCCTGATCCAGCCTGAGGAAGAGCTGCCGGCGGTTGGGCGCGCCGGTGAGCGCGTCGGTGAAGGAGAGCTCCAGCGTCTCCTGGTAGAGGCGCGCGTTTGCGATGGCCAGCCCCGCCTGGGCCGCCACGGCCTCGGCGAGCCGGATCTCTTGCGGGCTGAAGGCGTCCACCCGGGTACGGTTGAAGTTCATCGAGCCGAGGATCTTCCCCTTGCTGCGCAGCGGCACGGCCAGGAAGGAGCCGGTGCTCCGCTTGCGCCCCTTGTAGTGCAGGTAGCGCGCATCCTTCGAGATGTCGGGCACGTAGATGGTCTGGCCCCGCGCCGCCACTTCGCCCGCCACTCCTTCGCCCAGATGGAAGCGCGTCCCGCGGGCGCTGCGCGGGGCCTCTCCCGCCACCGCTTCGACGACCAGCTGGTGCGAGGCCTCGTCCAGCAGCATCACGGAGAACTCGTTCATCCCCAGGCGGGAGCAGACCTCCTGTCCGAGAAGCTCGAGCTGCTCGGGCAGGTCCAGGGTGCCCGACACCGCCTTCGACACTTCGAGCAGGAGCTCGGTCTCCCCCAGGTGCGCGGCGAGCTGGGCGTTGAGCGCCTTCAGCTCCGCCTGCAGCGACAGCTCGCGCTCCATCAGGGCCATCGACTCGCGCGTCTCGATGTCCGCCACCGCCATGTCGGTGACGCGCGCGAGCATGGTGTTGAAGCTCTTCGAGAGCTTGCCCAGCTCGTCGTCGCTCTGCACGCGGGCGCGCACCAGGAATTCGCCCAACTCCGCTCGGGCCATGGTCTGTTGCAGATGCTGGATGGGCTTGACCAGGAAGTGGCGGGCGGCCAGCGCGATGGTCATGCCGGCGAAGGTGAGGGCGAGCAGCGTGCCCAGGACCGCTCCCTGCCACAGCTCGTGGAAGGCGAGCGCCATGTCCCGCTGCGCCAGCTGGTGCGAGTGGGCGACGAGCGCTCCCAGCCCTGCCAGCAGCACCACCGCCGAGGGCAGGGCGGATGCCAGCACCATCTTCAGGGCGATCGAGCGGTGGATGCGCGACAGCACGGTCGACCGATTGTAGCGGGTTTCCGGCGCACTGGCTCCTGGTGGGGTGGGCACCCACATTCCAGCTTCGCCAAGGAGGCAACATGCGCGTCTCGGAAATCATGACCAAAAACCCCGCCACCTGCTCGTTGGACGCCACCGTGCAGGACGCCGCCCGGACGATGGCCGAGCGGGACATCGGCTTCTTGCCCATCGTGGACGGCAAGGGCGAGGTCATCGGAACGGTGACCGATCGCGACATCGTCATCCGCGTGGTGGCAAAGGGGCTCGACGCGAAGTCGTCCAAGCTGCGCGATTTCGGCGGCAACCAGGTGATCAGCCTCTCGCCGGACGACGACCTCTCGCGCGCGAAGGAGCTGATGCAGGACAACCAGGTCCAGCGCATCCTCGTCTGCGAGGCGAAGAAGCCGGTGGGCGTAATCAGTCTTCAAGACCTGTCCAAGGGCACGGAGCAGAGCGAGCTGGGCCAGACGGTGCGGGAGGTGAAGCAGGAAGGCGCCTCGTCGATCCACTGAAGATTTGCCGGAAAGGCGGCGCTGCGGCACCTTGGCCTGCGTGAAGCAGGTGGCCGCAGCGCTGCTGCTCCTGTCCGGCGCAGCCGGCGCGGAGGAGATTCGCATCGAAGTGGCGCGAGGCCTCGCTGCCGAGCGCCTCGACGGCCGTGAGCTGCCGGGCCGCGTGGAGTTCTTCCGCGAGAAGGACGGCTTCGTCGCGGTCAACGTTGTGGACCTCGAAGACTATGTCGCCGCGGTGGTGGCGAGCGAGGTCCCTGCCTCCTGGCCGAAGGAGATGCTGCGCGCGCAGGCGGTGGCGGCGCGCACCTTCGCGGTAGCGCAGAAAGTGGCGCAGGGAGCGGGAGCTCGCGCGCACCTCGGCGCATCGGTGATCGACCAGGTGTACCGGAACGCGGCGCATCCTCCGGCGTCGGCGCTGCAGGCGGCCCGCGCGACCGCCGGCGAGGTGCTGACCTGGGGGGCTGCGCCCATCGCCGCCTACTTCAGCGCCAGCTGCGGCGGCGTGAGCGAGAGCGCGGAGGTGGCGTTCCACCTCGCGCCCGGGACCACTCCCTACATCCGGGCCAGCGAGGCCGACGGCGATGCGCGCGCCTGGACCGTGCGCATTCCGCTGGCGGAGATCGCGGCGGCCCTGCGCAAGGCGCGCAGGATGGAGGCGGAGCTCGACGGGATCGCCGTCCAGTCCCGCACCGCGAGCGGCCGCGCGCAGATGCTGGCGATGCAGACCCGCAAAGGCCCGCGGCCGATGGCCGCCGTCGAGCTGCGCCAGGTCCTCGGGTACAGCCGGCTGCCCTCGCTGCTCTTCGAGGTCGCCGTCGAGCGCGGGGTGGCGGTCTTCCGCGGCACGGGAAGCGGCCACGGCGTCGGGTTGTGCCAATGGGGAGCCCGCAAGCGCGCGGAGGAGGGCGCGACGTACCGCGAGATCCTCGCGCACTACTATCCGGGCGCGGAGATCCGGCGCATGTACTGACCGCGGGCGTCCAGGTAGAGCAGCACCAGGCCGGCCAGCGGCAGCGGGTACAGCAGCACCCGCACCAGCGCCGCGATGAGCGGGCGCAAAGGGCCCGCCGGGGCGGCCGCCGCCGCCAGCGACGCGANCACCGAGAAGGCGAGGATCAGCGCCCACATTCCCAGCGCCGTTCCCCAGCGCCCGTGCAGCCCGCGCCACGACTTCTCGAGGGCGGCCCGCCCGGAGACGCCTTCCTCCATCGCGATGGGCACGGCCAGCGAAAAGCCGGTCGCCAGCAACACTCCTGGAAGCACGAAGCAGAGGGTCCCGACCGCCACCAGGACGGCGCCCAGCACGCCGGTGGCGGCCACGGCCGGAAACCGCGCGCCCACGCCTGCCCATGCATGCGCGGCGCCCGCGGGCCGTCCTTCGCTGAGCTCGAGCACCAGCGGAACCGCGGCGGCGTGCGCGAGGAACAGCCCCGCGAGGAGGAGNGCGGCGACGACCAGCGTGGCGTAGGCCACGGGCAGGATCGCGCCGAAGAAGGCGTTCACGTCCTCGCGTGCGCCGCCATCCGCCGCATCGACGCGAAGCTGCTGGGCGCGGTCCTGCTGGGAGGACGGCAGGGAATCCTGCGCGGCGGGCGGCTGGCCCTGCACGGCCGGCGAGCTCCCGCGCGTCTCGGCCACGCCCCTCTTGCCCAGCGAGGCCAGGCCGAACGCCACCGTCCCCGCCGCCAGGAGATTCGCGGGCACCAGGGCCACCGCGCAGGTGAGCACGAGCGAGGCGAAGTGCCGCCGGTAGAGCACGAGCGCCCGCGCGAACACGGAGCTCAGGCGGCGCCCAACGCGGGCTCGTGCACCAGCGGAGCGGCGCCCAGCGCGCGGCGGTAGAGCGCGCCGTGGCCGTCGGCCATGCGCTCCATGGTCAGCTCCGCCTCGACGCGGCGGCGGCCGTGCAGCCCCATCTCGCGCGCCGGTCCAACAGCGCCGAGCAGGTGTGCCAGCTTCTCCGCCAGCGCGGCGGGATCGCCATAGGGCACGAGGTAGCCGTTCTCGCCGTCGTGGATCAGCTCCGGATTCCCGCCCACCCGCGTGGCTACGATGGGCAGCCGCGCCGCCATCGCTTCCATCAAGGCGTTGGAGAGCCCCTCCGCGCTGGAGCAGAGGCAGCCCGCCCGCGCCCGCGAGAGGATGGCGGGGACGTCCAGGCGGTGGCCGAGGAGATGGATGCGGCCGCCCAGGCCCAGTTGCGCGATGCGGCCGGTCAGGTACTCGCGCTCCGGTCCCTCGCCGGCGCAGAGGAAATGTACGCCATGGAACGCCTCGGGCAGCCGCGCCACCGCTTCCACCAGCGTGCGGTGCCCCTTCACCGGCCAGAGGTTTCCGATCACCGCCACGAACGGGGCGCCGTCGGGGACCGGCAACGGCGCCTGCAGCCCCGCGGCCGCCATCCGATCGAAGTGCTCCAGATCCAGGCCGTTGCGCACCACCACGCAGTTCTCCGGCTTGACGCCCTCTTCGGCGATGCAGACCTCGCGCACCGCGTCCGCGTTGGCGACCACCAGATCCGCCGCGCGGGCGTTGAGCTTCTCCAACTCGCGATGCCAGCGGCCGAAGCCCGCGCGCAGGTGGCCGAGGTCGACGCGGCTGACGATGGCCTTCGCGCCGGTGAGACGGGCCGCGCCCAGCGCCATGAGATTGGTGTTGAAGTCGGTGGCGTGGACCACCTTCACGCCCTCCGCGCGGATGAGGGCCGCCATGCGCGCGATCTGCAGCGCGGTGTTGGGCTTCATCATCGAGCCATTGAGGGGGAAGACCTCGGGCTCGTGGCCCAGGCCGCGGACCTGCTCGAGCAACGGGCCGGACGCCTCCAGGCAGCCGACCACGGCGCGAAACCCCTTGGGGTGCCGGCGCAACCGCTCCACGAATTGGCGCTCCGCGCCGCCGATCCAGAAGCGGTTGACGAGGTGCAGCACCGGGATGTCGGAAGAGAACATGAAGGCAGGGTGTGCATGGTCCAGGCAGGCGGCGAGTCCCTTGACAGCGCCGCGCGTTTCGCAGACGACAGCGCCCTCATGCCCAGGCCCATCGTGGCTGCCATCGACATGGGATACGGCCACCTCCGCCCGGCGGCGGCATTGGCCGAGCACCTGGGCGTTCCGGTGCTGGAGATCGATCGGCCCCCGCTGGGCGACGGCCGCGATCTGGCGTTCTGGCAGCGGACCCGGCTCTTCTACGAGCCCCTGACGCGGTTTTCCCAGCTCCCCGGCATCGGTCCGGCGATGCGTGCGGTGCTCAACACCATCACCTCCATCCCCTCGCCCTGGCCCGTCCGCGATCTGTCGGACCCCACCCCCGGGACCCGGTGGATGGAGCGGGCGGCGCGGGCGGGCGTGGGCGAGGCGCTGGCACGCCACCTGCGCGAGACCGGGGCGCCGCTCCTCACGACCTTCTACGCCGCGGCCATTCTCCCGGAGCTTCACGGAGCCCGCAGGCTGCACTGCCTGATCACCGACAGCGACGTGAACCGGGTCTGGGCCCCGCCAGACGCAAAGTTCAGTGAAATCATCTACTTCGCCCCGACCGACCGGACCCGGAGACGGATGGAGACCTACGGCGTGCCGTCTTCCCGCATCCGGGTGACCGGCTACCCCCTCCCCGACCCCCTGGTCGGCCCCGGCCAGGAAAAAATAAAAAAAAATTTTTTTTCGCGCATGGAGCGGCTGGCGGGGAAGGGGGAGGCGCCGCTGATCGTCTTCGCCATCGGGGGCGCCGGGGCGCAGGTCCCCTTGGCCAGGCAGCTGATCGGCGGGATGAGGCGGCAGATCCTGGATGGGAGGCTGCGGCTGGCGCTGGTGGCGGGGCGGCGGGCCGAGGTGGCGAGCGCCCTTCGCGAGGCACTCGAGGCCGAGGGCCTGGCCGGACACGACGGCGTGGAGCTGCTCTCCCAGCCGGACGTGTTCTCGTACTTCCGCGCCTTCAACGAGCTCCTCGCCCGGGCCGACGCGCTGTGGAGCAAGCCGTCCGAGTTGACCTTCTTCGCCGCGCTGGGCCTCCCCTTCATCGGCGCGCCGCCCGTCGGCGTGCACGAGGAGTGGAACCTGCGCTGGGCGGCGGATCGGGGCGCGGCCCTCAAGCAGCATGACCCGGCCACGGCGGGCGAGTGGCTGCTCGAATGGGTCGAGGATGGCCTGCTGGCGGGCGCAGCCGAGGCCGGCCTCAAGCTGCCGAAGATGGGACTGTACGAGATCGCCGCCGAGGTGCGGCGCGCCGAGGCGATGTGATCCGTCGGGACCCGGGTTAAGAAGGCGCTCCGTGGACGTTGCCGCCTTCGACTACGCGCTGCCCGAGGAGCTGATCGCGCAGGCGCCGCTTGCCGAGCGCGACGCCTCGCGGCTGTTGGTGCTCCCGCGCCAGGACGGCGCCGTGCAGCACCGGGCCGTGCGCGACCTGCCGGAGGTCTTGCGGCCTGGAGATCTGCTGGTGGCGAACGACGCGCGGGTGATTCCGGCGCGCCTGCACGGGCACAAGCAGGGGACGGGCGGCAAGGTGGAGCTGCTGCTGGTGGAGCCGCTCGGCGGGACCGACTGGCTCGCGCTGGGCCAGGCCTCCAAGCCGCTTCGCGGCGGACAGAAAGTAGACGTGCTGGGCAGCGAAGTAGAGATCGTCCAGGTCCGCCAGGGCGGCGAGCTGGTGGTGCGGCTGCCGGTTGTGGGCGACGCGCTCTGGAAGTTCCTCGACGAGGCCGGAGAGGTGCCGCTGCCGCCGTACATCCGCCACGCGCCGGGCCCGGAGGACCGCGAGCGGTACCAGACCATGTTCGCGCGCGAGCGCGGGGCGGTGGCCGCGCCGACCGCCGGGCTGCATTTCACGCCCGCGCTGGTCGAGGCCCTGCGTGTGCGTGGTGTACACCTGGTACACATCACGCTCCACGTCGGCCCAGGCACCTTCCTGCCCGTCCGCGTCCAGCGCACCGAGGACCACCGCATGCACCGCGAGCGGTACGAGGTCCCGGAAGAGACCGCCCGCGCGCTCCGGTCCGCGGAGCGCGTCGTCGCCGTGGGCACCACAGCGCTGCGCACGTTGGAGGCTTCGGGCGGCCGCGCCGGTCCCGGCACCACCGACCTGTTCATCACCCCGGGGTACGAGTTCCAGGTCGTCGACGGCCTGTTCACGAACTTCCACCTGCCCCGCAGCACGCTTCTGATGCTGGTCGCCGCCTTCGCCGGGCTCGACCGCATCAAGTCCGCGTAGCCGAGGCCGTCGAGCGCCGCTACCGCTTCTTCTCCTACGGCGACGCCATGCTCATCGCATGAAGTTCGAGATCACGCACACCGACGGGGCCGCCCGCCGCGGCAGGCTCTCGCTGGCGCACGGCGAGGTGGATACGCCGCAGTTCATGCCGGTGGGCACCGTCGCCTCGGTGAAGGCGATCGCGCCCGACGATCTCCGCCAGATCGGCGCGCAGATCGTCCTCGGCAACACCTACCATCTGTTGCTGCGGCCCGGCCCCGATCTGGTGGAGGAGATGGGCGGCCTGCACCGCTTCATGTCCTGGGAGCGCAACCTTCTCACCGACTCGGGAGGGTTCCAGGTCTACTCGCTGGCCGAGCAGCGCAAGATCAGCGAGGAGGGCGCCGTCTTCCGGAGCCACCTCGACGGGAGCCGGCACGAGCTGACGCCGGAGAAGGCCACCCGCATCCAGCTCCAACTCGGCAGCGACATCCTGATGGCCTTCGACGAGTGCCCGCCCTCGCAGTCGCCGCGCGCCTACCACGAAGAGTCACTGGAGCGGACCACCCGGTGGGAGCGGCGCTGCAAGGAGACGTGGCTCGCGGCCGACCCGCAGCGCGAGCGCTCCCTCTTCGGCATCGTCCAGGGCGGGCTCCACGAGGACCTGCGCGCGCGCCACGCCGCGGAGATCGCCGCCCTCGACCTGCCCGGCAACGCGCTCGGCGGCTTCTCGGTGGGAGAACATCCGGAGTCGATGTGGGCGGGAGTGGCACACGCGGCGCCGCTCTTGCCCGCCGCCAGGCCGCGCTACTTGATGGGCGTCGGCACGCCGGAGGATCTGCTGCGCTGCGCCCTGGCAGGCGTCGATCTCTTCGACTGCGTGCTGCCCACACGCGTGGCGCGCAACGGCCTGCTCTTCACGCGGCGCGGGCGGCTGCAGATCAAGGCGGCCCGCTACGCGCGCGACCCGCGCCCCGCCGACGAGTCCTGCCGGTGCTACACCTGCAAGACTTTTTCCCGCGCCTACCTCCGGCACCTCTTCGCGGCCCAGGAGTTGCTGGCGTACCGACTCAACAGCCTGCACAACCTGACCTTCTACCTGGATCTGATGCGTGGGTTGCGCGACTCCATCGAGCGCGGGGAGGCGCAGGGGTACGCCCGGGGAATGTTGGAAAGCTTCGCGGCCGGGGAGTAAGACAGATCGACGGGGGGTTTCGCAGCCGTGGATCACCGAAGCTTCCACCTCGCCGCCGTGCACGAGTTGGTCGGCAGCGGGGCGGGGTTCAAACCCGTTCTCTGGGGCGAGCTGTCGGGGATGCCCCTGCCAGATCTCCTCAGCGGCCTTTCGCACAGCCAGCGCACCGGCCTGTTGCTGGTCCGCTGCAGGCAGGGGAGCGAGCGGGCCCTCGGCGTGTTCCGGGGCACCATCGCCTGGGCGGCGTCTTCGGTGCCCGACGAGCGCGAGATCCGCGACGTGGCCTTCGGCCTGATCCGGCTGCACCACGGCGATTTCACCTTCCTGCGCGCCCCCGAAGGCGTCTTTCCCGAGGGCGAAGGCTCGTCCGCGCAGGAGCTGCTCCTCGACGCCCTGCGCCGGCTGGACGAGGAGACCCGCGAGCCCGGGCCCAAGGGCCGAATCGCGGGTTGAGCAGGCCTTTTCCGCCCACTCGCCCGTTGCCCATCCGGCCCGCGGATGCTAGAAGGTCCGGCCCCGATTTATCCGGGGCATTCGAGGAGTTCCGCCTTGCTCGCCTTGCTGGCCCAGGCCGCCGAACAGCAGCAGTCGCCCATGGGATCGTTCCAGGGCATGTTCGTGATGATCTCGCTGTTCTTCGTCATCTTCTACTTCCTGGTGATGCGACCGCAGTCCAAGCAGCAGAACGAGCACAAGAGCTTCCTCACCAAGCTGGGGAAGGGCGACGAGGTGATCACTTCGGGCGGGGTGGTCGGCAAGGTGGACCGGGTGCAGGCGGATTTGGTGTTCGTGGACGTGGGCAGCAACGTGAAGCTGCGCGTGCTCAAGGCGCAGATCTCGGGCCCGTACAAGGCGCCGGAAGAGAAGCCCGCCGCCGCCGAAGAGCCCGCCAAGAAATAGATCCACAGGCCGTAGCACTGGAGATGTGATGGATCGCGCGTGGTACTGGAAGGCCGGCTTGATCGCGGCCGTGACTCTCTTGGCGATCTGGGCCCTGGTGCCCAGCGTCACCTACTTCAGGCTGCCTGCCGCCGAGCGCAACGAGGCCTCCGCGTTCGAGAAGGCGCGGCCCAAGTGGGCGCCTGCCAAGCACCTCAACCTGGGCCTGGATCTGCAGGGCGGCATCCATCTCGTCATGGGCGTCGAGGTGGACCGCGCCGTGCGCGAGAAGGCGGTCCGCCGCGCCGAGGAGCTGGCCGCGGAGATGGAGCGCAAGGACGTGAAGGGCGCCGACGTGAAGGGCGATCCCGACACCGGCATCGTCACCGTCACCGCTCCCGACGTGGGCAAGGCCAAGGACGTGGTCGGCGAGTACAACGACATGTACGTCCGCCGCACCACCGGCACTTCCATCGAGCTGGCGATGAAGGACGACGCCGTCAAGCAGCTCAAGGAGAGCGCGGTCGACCAGGCGATGAAAGCCATCCGCAACCGCGTGGACCAGTGGGGCGTCTCCGAGCCCACCATCGCAAAGCGCGGCGACGCCAGCATCCTGGTGCAACTCCCCGGCTACTCGAATCCGGAAAAGGCCAAGGAGCTGATCGGGCGCACCGCGCAGCTGCAGTTCAAGATCGTCGACGACACCGATCAGTCGGTCACCAAGTTCACCGACCTGCCGCCGGGAATCACCCTGGACTGGGACCGCTACACCGGCGCCGGCGACGCGCTGGTGTCCTCGCCCTACCTCGGCTCCAAGGACCGCGCGGCGCTGGCCCAGTACCTCAAGGGCAAGGCGCCTGCGGGGCACGAATTCGCCATCGGCAAGATCGAGCAGCGCGGCGGCGAGCCGCTCTACCGCTCCTGGCTGATCGACCAGAAGCAGGGCCTCACCGGCGAGTACATCACCGACGCGCGCGTCGCCTTCGACAACTCGCCCGGCGAGGGGAACCGGCCCTACGTGCAGGTGACCTTCAACCGCACCGGCGCCGACCTCTTCGGCAGGCTCACCAAGGCCAACGTGAAGCGCCGGATGGCCATCGTCCTCGACGACACGGTGGACTCCGCGCCCATCATCCAGACGGAGATCCCCGGCGGCGTCTGCTCCATCTCGCTGGGCGGCCTCAGGCCCATCAACGAGATCCTCGACGAGGCCAAGAGCCTGGCGCTGGTGCTCAAGTCGGGCGCGCTGCCCGCGCCGGTGCGTATCCTCGAGGAGCGCAGCGTGGGCGCCTCGCTGGGTCCGGAGCTGGTGCGCCGCGGCTCCATGGCCGCGCTGGTGGGCGTATTGGCGGTGCTGCTCTTCATGGCGGCCTACTATCGGTTCTCGGGCGTGGTGGCCGACGTGGCTTTGGTCCTCAACGGCCTGGTGGTGTTGGCCATCATGGCGGCGCTCAACTCCACCCTGACCCTCCCCGGCATCGCCGGATTCGTGCTCACCCTGGGCATGGCGGTGGACGCCAACGTGCTGATCAACGAGCGCATCCGCGAGGAGCTGAAGACGGGAAAGACGGTGATCGCGGCGGTGCGGACCGGCTACGACAAGGTCTTCTGGACCATCTTCGACGGGCACGTCACCGCGCTGGTGGCGGGCTTCGTCATCCGCGCCTACGGCTCGGGCCCGGTGCGCGGCTTCGCCACTACCCTGATCATCGGCCTGCTCGCCTCGATGTTCACCTCCATCGTGGTGACCCGCGCCATCGTCGAATGGTTCGTGGGCCACGGCCGGCTCCACAAGGCCGTGAGCTTCTAAGGGGATCGCGTCATGCAGATGAAATACTTCGATCTGGTCAAGCCGGGCACGACCCACGACTTCGTCAAGTACCGGCGGGTCGCGGTGATCGCCTCGCTGATCGTCAATGCGCTGGTGCTCCTGGGCGTGTTCGTCTGGCCGGGGCTCAACTACGGCGTCGACTTCGCCGGCGGCACCGAACTCCAGGTCCACTTCAAGCAGCCGGTGGAGGCCGGGGACATCCGCGATCTGGTGTCCAAGCAGGGCTTCGGCGAGCCCACCGTGCAGGAGTACGGCAACAAGAACGACAACCAGTTCCTCATCCGGGTGGAGCGCATCGCGCTGCTCACCCGCGAGAAGGCCGACCAGATCCGCACCGACGTGGCCAACGCCCTGCCGGGGATGCAGNGCTTCCGCTTCGATCCCGAGGTGGGCGACAAGCTCGACTTCACCTTCAAGCAGCCGGTCGACGAGAACGCGCTCAAGGCNGCNGCGGAGAAGGAGGGCACCGCGGTCAAGGAGATCCGGAAGCTGCTCTCGCGCGAGGGGCAGGACAGCGAGTACACCGTGATCACGCAGGGCACCGCCGACCGCATCGGCCAGGCNCTGCGCGAGAAGTACGGGCAGGACAAGGCCGACGTGGTCCGCACCGACTACGTGGGGCCCCAGGTCGGCAAGCAGCTGCGCGTGGACGGCGTCCTGGCGGTGCTCTACGCGATGGGCATGATCCTCGTCTACGTCGGGTTCCGGTTCGAGTTCCGCTTCTCGCCCGGCGTGGTCATCGCCCTGATCCACGACGCCATCGTCACCCTGGGCTTCTTCGTGGTGAGCCGCCACGAGTTCAACCTCACCTCGGTGACGGTGATCCTGACGGTGGTGGGCTACTCGGTGAACGACACCATCGTCATCTACGACCGCATCCGCGAGAACGCCAAGCGCCACAAGGGCAAGCCGCTGCGCGACCTGATCAACCTCTCCATCAACGAGATGCTGGGGCGCACCATCCTCACCTCGGGGGCCACCGCGCTCTCGCTGGTCGGCCTCATCGTCTACGGCGTCGGCACCATCCAGGACTTCGCCCTGGCCATGCTGGTGGGCATCGTCTCGGGCACCTACTCGACCTGGTACATCGCCAGCCCGATGACCATCTGGCTCGCGGAGTACAGCGACCAGCGCAAGGACATCGAGGCGGCCAGGTCGAAGCCCAAGAAGACCGACACGCCCCGGCCGGCCGCGGCAGCGCGCTAGGAATTCCAGGCGCTTGGGAGTTCGCGCGCCGCCGTGTCAGACCCGCGTGGTACCACGCGGGCATGCGCTGGCAGTTCGGCGAGGGCACGGGGCGGCAGGCGGCGGCGGAAGGTGCACGGCTCGCGTCCTTGCTGGGACTGCCGGCCGCTGTAGGACGCGTGCTCTGGGCCCGCGGCTACCGCGAGCCGGCGCAGGCCGAGCGGTTTCTCGAGCCGCGCTTCGAGCACCTGCCCAATCCCTTCGAGCTCAAGGGCATCGAGGCCGCCGTGGCCCGGCTGCAGCGCGCCCTTTCCACGCAGGAGCCCATCTGCGTCTACGGCGACTACGACGTGGACGGCGTCACCAGCACCGCGCTGCTGGTCTCGGTGCTGCGCAAGCTGGGCGGGCGCGTCGACTTCTACGTGCCGCAGCGCCTGATCGAAGGCTATGGCCTCAACGTGCGCGCGCTGGAGAAGCTGGCGGCGGGCGGCACCCGGCTGGTGGTCAGCGCCGACTGCGGGGTGACCGCGGTCGCGGAGATCGACGCCGCCGCGCGCCTGGGCATGGACGTGGTGGTCATCGATCACCACACCGCCTCGCAGGACCTGCCGCGCGCGGTGGCCATCCTCAACCCGCACCAGCCTGGCTGCACCTTTCCCGGCCGCGAGCTCGCCGCCGTGGGGGTGGCCTTCCACTTGCTGCTCGCGCTCCGCAAGCGGCTGCGCGAGGCCGGCTGGTTCGCCGCGCGCCCCGAGCCCAACCTGCGCGAGATGCTGGACCTGGTGGCGCTGGGCACCATCGCCGACGTGGTGCCGCTCACCGGGCCCAACCGCGTGCTGGTGCACTTCGGCCTGCGCGAGTTGGCGCGCGGCGCCCGCATCGGCGTGCTGGCCCTCAAGTCCGTGTGCCAGCTCGCCGGCGAGGTGAGCGCCGGAGACGTCGGGTTCAAGCTGGGGCCGCGCATCAACGCCGCGGGCCGGCTGGACGACGCCTCCGTGGGCGTCCGCCTGCTGCTCAGCGAGGACCTGCGCGAGGCGCGGCAGCTGGCCGAGCAGCTCGATCGCGCCAATGCAGAACGGCAGGAGCTGCAGGCCCGCATCGCCGACGAGGCGGTGGCGCAGGCCGAGAAGCTGGGGTCGCCCGAAGAGCGGCGCACGCTGGTGGTCTCGTCGGGAGGCTGGCACGCCGGCGTGGTGGGCATCGTCGCCTCGCGCCTGGTGGAGCGGTTCCATCGGCCGGCGTTGGTTCTGGCCGAGGAGGGTGGCGTGGCCAAGGGCTCGGGGCGCAGCGTGGAAGGCTTCCACCTGTACGATGCGCTCGCCCGCTGCGCGCATCACCTCACCCGCTTCGGCGGGCACAAGCACGCGGCAGGGGTGACCCTGGACACCGCGCGCATCGGGCCGTTCGCGGAGGCGCTGGAGGCGCAGGGAAGGGAGGCGCTCGATCCCGCTCAGCTCTCGCCGCGCCTGCGCATCGACGCAGAGCTGCATCCTATAGAGGCGCGGATGGATCTCGCGGCCCAGCTCCGGCGCCTGGCGCCGTTCGGGGCCGGAAACCCGGAGCCGGTCTTCTTCTGCCGCGAGCTGGCGGCACACGAGGTGCGCCTGCTGCCCGACAAGAAGGGCGTCGGACCGGGCCACCTCAAGCTGCGGCTCGGCGAGGCAGGTACACGCGTGTCGGAGCTGGACGACGCCGTCGAGCTGGAGGCCATCGGCTTCGGCATGGGCGGAGCTGCGTTGCCGGTGGGCGCGCGGCTCGACGCCGCCTTTCAGCTCACGGTCGATTCCTGGAACGGCGCGGAGCGCCTGCAGCTCAAGCTGAAGGATGTGCGGCAGATCTGAGCGTGCGGGTGTTGAAAGACGACGACGCGGGCCGCAACCGGGCGGACCGCGTCATCTGTCGCCCAATCATCTGAAGGACACCATCTACTTACGGTTCCGATGGTGTCTGCAATCATCTGGGGACACCATCTACCTCCGGTTCCGATGGTGTCCCCTAAGAGGCCGCCGGCGCTGGCCCGCCGGCGGAGTCCCGCCACCCGCCTGCCCTATGCCAGACCCCACTTCACCTTTCCGTGCGTGAACAGCGCGCCCGCGCGCGCCGCCTCCTGCATCCGGATCCGTTCCGCGGCCCGCTCGAACTCGTGCTTGCACTTGTTCGAGCAGAAGAAGTACCGCCGCTTCTTGTATTCGCTGCTGGGCGTACCCTCGACACCCTCCACGGCCACGCCGCAGATGGGGTCGTACGACCGTCCCTTGGTCCTGCTGTCGCCCGAGTTCACTTGCCGCCCCCCCGCCGCCTACCCGCACCGCACCGAGCGCTCTGCAAGCGCGACGCCGCAGTTGCGCAGCCCGTGACGCCGATCACGGTGCGTGAAACCCTTCCTCGTGTGGGAATTCCGATGCACAGTCCGGGGCCCCGCGGACTTCACCGCGGGCGCGGGCGCCGCAGCGCGCAGCGGCCGCGGAGCGCGCTCAGCCAGCATCTCGGAAGGCCGGGGTTGTGGCGCGCCCGCCACAGCCGGCTCTGAGGGCCGCAGCGCGGCTTGCGCGCGCAGGAGAAGTCCGGCGCTGAGCAGCAGCGCGCAGGTCGTCTGGCCGGAAAGGAAGAACCGTCCCATGCGCAGCCACAATCTGCAACGCTACGGCCAAAGCGCAGCAGAGGACCGCTCGCTCGCCCGCCACCAGAGCAGGACATCGGCGGTCTTTCGTGCTAACCGGAGCGCCCCGGGAGGAGCCTGCACGTGGCCGAATTCATCCGCGAGCTGAAGCGCACGCACTCGTGCGGCCAGCTCACCGCGAAGGACGTGGGCAAGGAAGTGGTCCTCTTCGGTTGGGTGCACAGCCGGCGCGATCACGGCGGCGCGGTCTTCATCGATCTGCGCGACCGGGCCGGCCTCACCCAGGTGGTGTTCGAAGCCGACGCCGGGCAAGAGCTCCACGATCTGTCCCAGGAGCTGCGCTACGAGTACTGCATCGGCGTGCGCGGGAAGGTGGTCTCCCGCGGCGGCAACGTCAACCCGCGGCTGGTCACCGGCGAGATCGAAGTGCACGCCGGCCAGCTCAGCATCTTCAACCGCAGCGAGACACCGCCGTTCCTGATCGAGGATCGCATCGACACCGCCGAGGAAAAGCGGCTCCACTACCGCTACCTCGACCTGCGCCGGCCGCCTCTGCAAGAGACGCTGATCAAGCGCAGCCGGATGAACGCCGTCACCCGCACCACCCTGAACCGGCTGGGCTTCCTCGAGCTGGAGACGCCCTTCCTGGTCAAGTACACGCCGGGCGGCGCGCGCAACTTCCTGGTGCCGGCCCGCCTCAACCCCGGCAAGTTCTACGCCCTGGCGGAGAGCCCGCAGCTCTTCAAGCAGCTCTTCATGGTGGCGGGATTCGACCGCTACTTCCAGATCGTCAAGTGCTTCCGCGACGAGGACCTGCGCCTCGATCGCCAGCCCGAGTTCACCCAGATCGACGTGGAGATGTCGTTCGTTACCCAGGACGACGTCTTCGCGGTGGTGGAAGAGCTGGTCACCGCGCTGTGGAAGGAAGTGCTCGGGGTGGAGATTCCCAAGCCCTTCCAGCGGATGGGGTTTGCGCAGTCGATGCGGGAGTACGGCAACGACAAGCCCGACCTGCGCTTCGCCATGCAGCACGTCGACCTCACCGCCGTCGTCGCGGAGCACGGGGGCGCGGGCATCGCCATGTGGCAGCCATTCGCCACCGTCACGCCGGGGCAGATCGTCAAGGCGTTGAAGATCCCCGCCAGCGCGAACTTCTCCCGCACCGAGACCGACAAGCTGGAGGAGCTCGCCAAGGGCATGGGCGCCAAGGGGCTTGCGCGCGCCAAGGTGGATGCGCAAGGCAACTGGACGCAGAGCCCGCTGGCCAAGTCGGTGACGCCGGCAGCGCGGGCAGCCATCAATGCGGCCTGCGGCGCGCAGGACGGCGACATCCTCCTCTTCCAGTTCGGCAAGGAGGCCATGGTCCACACCGTGCTCGCCAACCTGCGCCTGTACCTGGGCAAGCGGCTGGGCCTCATCCCCGAGTACGGGCCGCGCGATCCCAAGCAGCCCGACTCCTGGAAGTTCCTCTGGGTGGTGGACCCGCCGCTCTTCGAGTACGACGAGGAGGCGAAGCGCTGGGTCGCCGCCCACCACGCCTTCACCCGGCCGCATGACGAATCCATTCAGTATCTCGAGAGGGATCCGGGCAAGGTCCTCTGCTACCGTTATGACCTGGTGCTGAACGGATTCGAGATCGGCGGCGGGTCCATCCGACTGCACGACCCAGCCGTTCAAGAAAAGGTCTTCGCGGCCATGGGCATTTCCAGGGAGGAGGCGCAGCAGAAGTTCGGCTTCCTCCTCCAGGCGCTGCGGTTCGGCGCCCCGCCCCACGGGGGCATCGCGCTGGGCATGGACCGGCTGGCGTTCCTGCTCACCGGCGCGGAGTCGTTGCGCGACGTGATCCCCTTCCCCAAGACGCAGAAGGGCACCGATCTGATGACCGACGCCCCCGGCGACGTGGACCCGCAGCAGCTGCGCGAGCTCCACGTCGCTTCCACGTTCAAGCCGCCCGCATGACGCGAAAGCGCCTCTTCCTCTGGACCGTCGCCATGGCCGTGGCGTCGTTCGTGGTGCCGCAGGGGGCCGAGGTGCTGGGCATGCACGTCGCGGGACAGCTGTGGAACTCGCTGCAGCTGACGCTCCCCTTCCTCTCGCAGCTGGGCGACGTGCTGGGCGGCCTGATCGGCGGGGCGGTGGTGGGCCTGCTCCAGTGGGCCTGCTTCGGAAGGGCGCGCGCCGGCTGGATCCTGGCGTCGGCGTTGGGAGGCGGCGTGATCGGCGCGGCGCACGCCCTGTATCCTGCGCTCGCGCTGGTGGCGGCGCCCGTGGCCGGCGCGCTGGCGGCGCTCTTCGAGGCGCCCGACAACCCGCGCTGGGCGCGGGCGCAGGCGCTGGCAGCCGCCTGGGTGGCGCTGGGCGTGATGGTGCCCTTTCCGCGCTGGGTCAGGGCCGCTTTCCTGGTGGGCGCGGCGGTGCTCTCCGCCTGGGGAATCTCCTGGACGCCGGCAGCCGGCTCACGGCCCGGCCCGAGCGCATGACGCGCGCTCTGCGGTAGTCTCGTCCCGTGAAGCCCTTCGTGGTGGTCAACCCGCGGTCGGCCCATGGCGCCACCGCCCGGCACTTCGACACCATCAACCAGGCGGTCCGCGGGGCGCTGGGCGACTGCGAGCATGCCTTCACCGAGACCGCCATGCACGCGGCCGACCTCACCCGCGAGGCGCTGCGCCGCGGGCACGACCTGATCGTCGCGGTGGGCGGCGACGGCACCATCAACGAGGTGGTGAACGGCTTCTTCCACCCGCCCGCGCCCGGCCAGCCGACGCGCGCCATCAATCCGGCGGCGGCGCTAGCCATCCTGCCGCGGGGCACTGGAGGAGACCTGCGGCGCTCCATCGGCCTGGACGGCGACCTGGCCAGAAGCGCCGCCCGCCTCAAGGGCGAGCGGGGTCTGGTGGACGTGGGGCGTGTGGACTACCTGAGCGATTCGGGCGCGCCTGCCAGCCGCTACTTCATCAACGTGGGCGAGGTGGGAGTGGGGGCGCGGGTGGTGGAGATCGCCAACCGCTCCAGCAAGGCGCTGGGCGGGAAGGTCAGCTTCATGCTCGCCTCGCTGCGCGCGCTGGCGGGCTGGCGCGACCTGCGCGTGCGCGCCTCCTTCGACGGCGCGGCGCCCGAGGAGCTGTCCATCACCAGCCTGGCCATCGCCAACGGCCGCTATTTCGGCGGCGGCATGATGGTGGCGCCGGAGGCGAACCTGGCCGACGGCATCTTCCACGTCACCATCTGGAGCGGCTACGGCCTCTCCGACTTCGTCTTCAAGAGCGGCTCGATGTACGACGGCTCCCACGTCAACCTGAAAGGTACGCGCACACGGACGGCGCGCGAGGTGCACGTGACGGCGGCGGGATCCACCTCCAGCGCCGGAGTCGAGGTGGACGGGGAGCGCATCGGCACGCTCCCCGCGACCTTCAGCGTAATGCCCGCCGCCTTGCACCTGGTGCGTTGACGGCTTTCCCCCGGCGGCCCGACCGCCTTAAGCTGAGGCCATGGTGCTCATCGCGCTTCTTCTCGCCGCATCGCTGCCGCAAGACGCCGTGGTCCTCACCCAGGAGTCGCAGCTCAAGGAGCTCTGCGAGGCGCTGCGCGCCCGTCCCCCGGAGTCCGGGTTGGACCCCGCCGAGCTGGTGACAGCGCGCAAGGTGGCCCAGACCCGCCGCGAGGAGGCGCTCTCGCGCTGGTACCAGGTGGAGATCCCTTCCAANGCCTTTTCTCTTGGCCGCTACCGCGAGCAGGACCGNCAGCTTGAGCTCGACGGCGACCGCCCGGTGCGCGCCCTCGACGACATGCTCTCGCTCGACCTCGAGGGCATCGACGACGTGGCCTTCNGCGCGCGGCGGGAAGACGTGAGCGCCTGGAGCCGGGAGAAGAAGGCCGGTACGCTGCGTCTCNTGGTGGTCTGGAAGCCCACCGCGGAGCGCTGCGCGGGAAGCGCGGCGGCGGAGTCGTGGCGGATCGCCGGCAAGGTGCGCTCGTGGCAACTGGTGGGCGCCCAAGGCGTGGTCGCCTCGGCCAACGAGGACGGCGAGCCCGAGGCGCCCGGACCGCACCAGGCGCGGGTGGAGAAGGTGGCGCTGGATTCCGACGGGCCGCCCCAGGAGGACGAGGGCCGGGAGCGCCTCACCGGGGTCCAGCGTGCGCTGGACCGCTGCGCCGCGGCCTCCCAGCGCGGCGGAAATCTCGTGGTCTCCTTCTCCGTCCAGGCGGGCCGCGTGCACGAGCCCCAGATCGTCATGGACTCGGTGCGCGACGAGAAGGTGTCGGGCTGCGTGGCGCGGGCCCTCGCAGGCGTGGAGGTGGGCGGCAGCGGCCGCGGCACCGCCTCCATCGCGGTCGAGTAGGTCCGGCTAGGGATCGCACCCGCCGTCGGCATTGACGCCGCCGTCGAGGCACGAGCAGCGCCCTGCCTCGAGGCCGCCGTCGGGGAGCGTCCCCGCGTCCAGGCAGGAGAGCGCGGGTGCGCAGTCGGGATGGTCGACCAGGCATGGCTCCCCAAAGGTCCCGAACTGGCAGGTGCCGAACGGCACGGCAGGGTTGGCGTGGGCGCAGCGGGAGCCGTTGGTGCACTCGGACTGGACGTCGCACTCCGTCAGCAGGCAGATGCGGCCCTTGCCGGGGACGAGCGATCCCCCGTCGGGCAGCATGTTGCAGGCCGAAGAGATCGAAACGCCCGGGCAGCCGCCGTCAGCTCCGCAGAGGGGAAGGCCCAGGCAACTGGGCTGTGCCGTGGCGTCCTGGCAGATGGCATCGGGCGCGCAGCCGTCGGGGACGGCGCCGAGAGCGCAGGGGCCGATGCCCCCGTCGACCCTGGCTTCGAGGGCGACGCATTTTCCGTTCAGGCAGCCCTGCGGAAACGGGCAATCGCTCGGGTCGATGCAGACGGTCGGCGTGATCGGGGCGCAGACGTCGTTGGGCGCGGTAGGACCGCCGCAGTAGGTGCCGGGGTCGCAGGCGGTTCCTCCGGTGCAGGTGGTCAGACAGAATCCCCCCGTGCAGCGGGTGCCGGGCAGGCAGGTATGGCTTCCCGCCGTACACGCGACCCCGCCGTCGGGCGGCACCTTGACCGGCTGCACGTCGCGGGTGCAGGCCGAAAGGAGGATTGCCGCGATCAGTGCGCTTCTGCCCATGTCTCTCCTTCTCCCAGCTCCACGACCAGCGGCACAGCCAATTCCGCTGCCTGGCTCATCTGGACCTTGACCAACGGTCCCACTTCCCCGACCTCCGCCGGAGGCGCCTCGAGGACCAGCTCGTCGTGCACTTGAAGGAGCATCCGGGCACGGAATCTACCCCGAAGCGCCGCGTCCACCTTCAACATCGCGCGCTTGACCAGGTCGGCGGCGGTGCCCTGGATGGGCGTGTTGACGGCGGTGCGCTCGGCGGCGCTGCGCGCGCTGGGGTTCTTGCTGTTGATGTCGGGCAGGTAGCGGCGCCGGCCGAACATCGTCTTGACCATGCCGCTGCTCCGCGCGGTGGCGATGGTGTCGTCGAGCCACTGCTTCACCCTGGCGTAGCGGGCGAAGTACCGGTCGATGATCTCCGCTGCCTCGCCCTTGGGCAGGCCGAGCCGGTGGGCGAGACCGAAGGCGGAGAGACCGTAAGCGATGCCGTAGTTGATCATCTTGGCGATGTCCCGCTGCTGCCGGGTCACTTCGGCGGGAGGGACGCCGAAAGTCTCCCCGGCCGTCCGGGCGTGCAGGTCTTCGCCGGATTCGAAGCTGGCCCGGAGCACCGGATCGCCGGAGATGTGGGCGAGGACGCGCAGCTCGATCTGCGAATAGTCGGCGCTGAGCAGCCTCCAGCCGGGTTCCGGGACGAAGGCCTCACGGATCTTCGCGCCCACCGGCGTGCGGATGGGGATGTTCTGGAGATTCGGGTTGATGCTGGAGAGCCGGCCGGTGGCCGCCACCGCCTGGTCGAAGGTCGTGTGCAGCCTTCCGTCGCGTCCGATCACCGCGGGCAGCGCGTCCAGGTACGTGCTCTTCAGCTTGGTGAGCTGCCGGTGTTCCAGCACCTTGGCCGGAAGCGGGTGTTGCTCCGCCAGCTCCTCGAGGACCTCCTGGTCCGTCGAAGGTCCCGTCTTGCCGCGCTTGAGCACGGGCAGGCCCAGCCGCTTGTAGAGGACGTCCGCCAGCTGCTGGGTGGAGGCGGGCAGGAACTCGCCGCCCGCGAGCTGGAAGATCTCGAGGAGCAGCGCGTCGATCTGCTTGCCGACCTCGTCGCCCAGCTGCTCGAGCCGGGGCACGTCGATGCGGATGCCGGTCAGCTCCAGCCCCGCCAGCACCGGGATGAGCGGCTGCTCGATGTCCTGGTAGAGGCCGAGCAGCTCGGCGTCGGCGCGCAGGTCCTCGCCCAACGCGTCGGCGAGCCTGCGCGCCCCTTCCACCAGCGCGCAAGCCGCAGCGGACGTTTCGTCCACGGGCACTTCCGGCAGCGGCGTCGCCTTCTTGCCCTTGCCGGTGCGCTCGCACAGCTCCTTGAGGATGGGCAGCTCGCAGGAGATGCGCTCGCGCGCGGTCTGGGCCAGCGAGTGGTCGCGGCCGGTGGGGTCGAGCAGGTAGCTGGCCAGCCGCGCGTCCACCCCGATGCCGCGCAGCTGCACGCCGATGCGGCTCCAGGCGTCGATGTCGCGCTTGAGGTCGTGGCCGTCCTTGATCAGCGTCTCGTCTTCGAGGAGCGGCTTGAGCAGCGCGATGGCCTTGGCCGCCGGCAGCTCCGCCGGCGCGAAGAGGGCGCCCGAGGCGCCGCCCTGGGGACGGTGCCCGAACGGCACGTAGATCGACTCGTCCGGAAGCGAGACCGCGAGACCCAGCAGCTCGTCGCGGAGCGGCTCGTCCTCGGTGGTGAGGGTGAGGATGGCGAACCGTTTCGCGGCGCGCGCGCGGTCTACCAGCCGCTGCACCTGGTCCAGCGTCGTCGCCAGCGAGCGGGCGCCCGAAGGGGGCGTGGGCGGCGGGCGCGGCAGGTCCTTCACCAGCCGCACGAACTCCAGCTCGGTGAAGAGCTGGCGCGCCCGCGGCTCGTCGATGTCGTTGCGGACCAAGTCCTCGAGCTGGACCGGGAGCGGCAGGTCCTCGTAGAGGGCGATGAGCTTGCGGCCGCGGCGGACGTTGTCGAGGTTCGCCAGCAGGTTCTCACGCAGCTTCGGCTTCTTCACCGCCGCCGCGTTGGCCAGCACGCCTTCCAGGTTGCCGTACTCCTTGAGCAGCGAGGCGGCGGTCTTCTCGCCCACGCCGGGCACGCCCGGGATGTTGTCGATCTTGTCGCCGGTGAGGGCCAGCAGATCCGCCACCTGGCCGGGCGGCACGCCCCACTTCTCCTCCACCTCGGCGGGCCCGTACCACTTCTCGTACATCGAGTCGTAGGAGCGCAGCGCGCCGTCCACCAGCTGCATCAGATCCTTGTCGCCGGTGACGATCACCACCTCCCAGCCCTGCGCGCGGGCGCGCCGCGCCAGCGTGGCGATGACGTCGTCGGCCTCGTAGCCCGCAAAGCCGATGGCGGGGATGCGCATCGCCTCCAGCACCCTGCGCACCAGCGGGAATTGCGGCTTCAGATCGTCGGGCGGAGCGCCCCGGGTGGCCTTGTACTCGGCGTAGATCTCGCTGCGCTTGGCCTTGGCCTCCTCGTCGAAGGCCACCGCGAAGTGGGTGGGGTTCCCCTCGCGCAACGCCTTGATGACCATGGTGGTGAAGCCGTAGACGGCGTTGGTGGGTACGCCCTGCCGGGTGGAGAGGTGGGGTAGGGCGTGGTAGGCGCGAAAGATGGCGTGGGAGCCGTCGACGAGCCAGAGGGAGGGCATCGGGCCCGCGGTTGTAACACCAGATCGCCGCGCCGTGGCCGGGTTTGTCAGTTCCAGACGAACAGCTTCTTGACCCCGATGAACACGCCGTAGAAGACCCACCCGAGCGGTCCCGGGGTGGTCTTGCGCGAGAACGCAACCGACAGCGCCGAGTACGCGATGCGCTTCTCCATTGCCGCGAGCGATGCCTCCAACCGCTCGAGCTGGCCGTTGATTCGCTCCAGCTCGTGCTCGACGGCGGTGGCCTCGGCGATGCTCTCCGCGCGCTCGAGCAGGGCGAGATAGCGCTCCCGCGTCTTGCGCAAGGTGTCGATGCGGATCTGGAGATCCCGGTGCGCGTCGCCCATGTCGACCGCGCGCACACGGCGAGAGGTCAGCTCGCCCAGCTCCGGCAGGTCCGCCAGCGCCGCGTCGAGATTCGCGTCCGGGACCCGCATGGTCACGCGCTCGCTGGCCATCGATTCGACCCAGCCCCCATGGCGGGCCGCGAGCGCTGCGGCGGCGGTGACGCCTTTCTCCGGGTCGTCGCGCTGGATCTCGGCATCCGCCGTGCGCTGCAGCTCCGGCGCCGGCCAATCGGCAGCCGGCTGCGGAGATTGGGGCATCGGGCCCTGGGCTCGCTCGACGGTGCCCGAGGGCGCTTCGTCGCCGGTGAGCGAATGACCGGCGCAGGAACAGGCAGCAGCGGCCGCGGCAAGGACGAGGAGTTTGCGCATGGGCGGCCGAACGCACGGCGGCCTCGAACGATCTGCGCTGCCAACGACGTCGCAGGGGAGGGGATTGGGGACGGGGAGGGGTCATGGCAATGAGCACGCTCGCGCCAGCCTGCGGCTGGCACTGCGCGTGCAGCCGCTATCAAGAGCGGGGTCTGCGGCGCGGTCACTTCCTGGGGTGCGATTCGTTCGTCATCGCCCTCTCCTTTGGCCGTGAAAGGAGAGGGCGATGACGAACTTCAGGCTTCTTCCACATGAGAGGTTGGAGGCGTACCAGGAGGCGCGGAGGCTGCTCGCCGCGGTGCGCGAGGCGCGCGCTGCAGCCGCAGTGACGGCCGAAGGCCGGCGCGAGGCTGCTGAACGACCGGAATCAGATCCAAAATCCACCCTCCAAGAGCCCACTCTCCAGAACCAGACTCCAGAACCAGACTCCAGAACCGGAAAAGCGTTCTAGTTCTGGAGTCTGGATCGTGGAATCTTGGATTGTGGAATCTGGAGCGTGGAATCTGGAGCGTGGAGGTCTGGAGCGTGGGATCTGAACCCGGGATCACTCCCCTTCCCGGAAGATCTCCATATTGACCGTAATGCCCCGCCGCTGCAGGTCGTCGTAGAACTTCGGCACGAACCCGGTGGCGACGAACCGACCGACCGCGCGCCCCTCGTCGTCGAACCCCTCCTGCTTGAACTGGAAGATGTCCTGGAGGCTGATCACGTCCTCCTCCATCCCCGAGACCTCCGAGATGGCGGTGATCTTCCGCGTGCCGTCCGCGAACCGGGTCTGCTGGACGAGCAGGTGGACGGCGCTGGCGATCTGATCGCGGATGGCCCTGACGGGAAGGTCCATGCCGCTCATCAGCACCATGGTCTCCAGCCGCGCGAGCGCGTCGCGCGTCGAGTTGGCGTGCAGGGTGGTCAAGGAGCCGTCATGGCCGGTGTTCATGGCCTGCAGCATGTCCAGCGCCTCGCCGCCACGGCACTCGCCCACCACGATGCGGTCCGGCCGCATGCGCAAGGAGTTGCGCACCAGGTCGCGGATGGTGATCTCGCCGCGGCCCTCGATGTTGGGCGGCCGCGCCTCCAGCTGCACCCAGTGCTCCTGGGTGAGCTGCAGCTCGGCAGCGTCCTCCAGGGTGACGATGCGCTCCTGCTCGGGGATGAAGCTGGAGAGCACGTTCAGCAAGGTGGTCTTGCCCGAGCCCGTCCCGCCGGAGATGACCAGGTTGCGCCGGACCTTCACGCAGGTGTCCAGGAACTCGGCCATCGGCGAGGTCAGGGTGCCGAGCGCCACCAGATCGGCGGCCGAGAGCAGATCCCGCTTGAACTTGCGGATGGTGATGCAAGGACCCTTGAGCGCCAGCGGAGGGATGATGGCGTTGACCCGGCTGCCGTCGGGCAGCCGCGCGTCCACCAGCGGCGACGACTCGTCGATGTGCCGCCCCAGCGGCGCGACGATGCGCTCGATCACCGCCAGCACTGCCTGGGTGGAGCTGAACTCCTTGTCCACCCGCTGCAGGCGGCCCTCGCGCTCCACGTAGATCTGCCCCGGGCCGTTGACCATGATCTCGCTGACGCTCTCGTCGGCGAGGTAGTGCTGCAGCGGCCCCAGCCCCAGCGCCTCGTCGAGGACCTCGCGGACCAGCTCGTCGCGGTCCACCAGCGCCGGCAGCTCGCGTCCCTGGTCCATGCGCGTGACGATCTGGCGGACCGCCGCCTCCGCCCGCTCGCGCAGCTCGTCCGACCCGAGGGCGTCGAGATCCAGCCGGCGCAGATCGAGGGCCTCGATCAGGCGCTCGTGCACCAGCCGCAGCGTCGGGCCGTATCCCCGGCGGGGCATGTCCTGGGGACGGGTGATGGGTGCCACCGCCGGCACGGTGGGTCTGCGCGGCGGGTCGGGAGAGACGCGGGAGGGCTCAGAGGTGATCTCGGCCCGGTCTTGCTGCGGCCCGGTGGCCTCGGCTCCGGCGTAGTGCGGCTTCGCCGGCGTGATGGTGGGTTGCTCCGGCACCGGGTCGCCGTCCTGCGGTCCCGCATCCGGAGGCTCGACGTTGAGGATGAAGTCCCCGATGTAGACCTTGTCGGACGGACCGATCACTTGCGGCCCGGCCAGCTTCCTGCCGTTGACGTAGGTGCCGTTGGTGGACTTGAGGTCGAGGACGATGACCTTGCCGTCCTTGCAGACGATGCGCGTGTGCTTCTTGGAGATGTTGCCCCTGGGCAGGCAGATGTCGTTCTCGTCCACGCGCCCGATGGTGATCTCCTCCGACTCGAAGTCGAGCCGCCGGGTGGCGCCGCCCTTCTCGGTCAGGATGATGCTGAATGCCATCTCGGATGGTCCCCCTTGCGCCGCGCAGCAAAGGAAACCCTAGCTTCGGCGGCCGTGATTAGTCGAGCACCGAGAAGGAGACCGACCCGGAAGCGTCCCGGTAGAGCTTGCGCGCCCCGTCGATCAACTCGCGGGCGCGGCCGTCCCCCGGCGCCAGGATCCGCGGCGTGACGAAGATGGCCAGTTCCGTCTTGCGGTCGACGAAGTTGCGGCTCTTGAAGAGCTCGCCGAGGATGGGGATGTGTCCGAGCAGCGGCAGCTTGGACACCTCCTTGTCCTCGCTGTAACTGTAGATGCCGCTCAGCGCGACGGTCTCGCCGTCGCGCACGGTCACGTTGGTCTTGACGTCGCGCAGGCGGAAGCCGGGCACGTCGAAGCCGTTGGCGCGCACCGAGATGCTGCGGTCGATGTCGCTGACCTCCGCGTAGATGTCGGCGGCGATGGTGCCGTCGCGGCCGGCGGTGGGCGTGACGCGCAGCACGATGCCGAACTTCTTCCACTCCACCCCGAACTGGTTCTGCGTGGCGGTGAGCAGCGGGATCTCGCCGCCGGCGACGAACTCCGCCTTCTCGCCGCTTCTGCAGACGAGGCGCGGCCGGCCGAGCACGCGCGCGTAGCCGGCGTCGAAGCGCGCGCCCACCGAGAAGTCGGTGGCCGCGGAAGCCGACACGCCCAGGCTCCCGGATCGCTGCGTCTGGCCCGCGTCCAGTCCGGGGATGGGCTGGACCACGCTGACGGCGGCGGTGGCGCCAGATCCGGTGGACACCAGCGTCGCCGGCGGCTTCACGCCCACCAGCTTGTTGGCGCCGCTGCTCACCTCCACGAACTCCACCTCCACCAGCACCAGCGTCTTCACGCCCACCGTGACCAGGCTCTCCGCCTTTTCCCCCAGCGCCCGGGTCAGGGCGTCGAGCTTCTTGCGCTCCTCCTCCGATTCGACGGAGCCCTCCAGTACCAGGGTGTCGCCGACGACCCCTGCCTGCACGCTGGCGAGGCCGGTCTTGCGGTAGGCCCGGTTGAGGGCTTCGGAGGCCAACCGCTTCGCTTCCGGGCTCTGGCGCACGAACGAGGTGACCATGGGAAAGAGCTGCGTTACCTGGTGCACGCGATCCCAGTCCTCCGCGGTGAAGGTCTGGCCGTCGAGATAGACGCGGTCGCCCACCACCCGCACCTCCACCCCCTCGCGCTCGCCGAGCAGCGCGCGCACCTCGCTCACCAGCTCCCTCGGGTCCTGCCGGCGGACGATCACCGCGTAGCCGACGCGCGTCCCGTTGTTCCGCCAGGCGAGCAGCGAGGTCCGGCCCTCGGCGAGGCCGCTGAGGAGCAGCTCGCCCGCGCTGCCCACCTGCTTCACGTCGGCCACGTCGGGCTCGCCGATGGCCACGCGGGTGACGCCCGGCACCGGGACGATCTTCTGCTCTCCGACTCCGAGGTGGATGGTGGCTGCGCCGTCCTGCGCGGGCGCCGGGCGGGCGAAGAGGAGGGTGGCGAGGGAGGCGGCGGCGGCGAGGCGCATGGTCGGGCCACGGTGGCAAAGCCGCGGCCGCCGCGCCATCGGTCAAAAGAGCGATCCACCCGCGAGCAAGCCCCAGAGGGTTCCCGCCGCGATGGCCAGCCCGTAGGGCACGGTCCGGGGAACGGCGCGACCGCGCAGCTTCGCCACCAGCAGCCAGAGCGCCGACTGCACCCCGCCGGCGACGGCCACCCAGAGCAAGATGGAAAGGGAAAGCTGCCAGCCTCCCATGGCGCCCGTGACCAGGCCTGCCACCGCCATCAGCTTGACGTCTCCGGCGCCCACCCAGCCGCAAAAGGCGGCGGGCAGGAGCGGCCCGGCGCAGGCCAGCACACCCAGGGCCGCGGCTCCGAGGAGGGCGAGCCCGCCCAGCCAGGCCACCGACAGCGCGGAGATCAAGAAAGCCGGATAAGTCACTGCGTTGAGGATGCGCCGCCGCCGCAGATCGGTGACGGCGCTGATGGCCAGGGCGCAGAGCAGCGCCAGGAGCGCGATCCTGCCCGGCAGCGGCGCCGCGAGGAGCTCTTCCACTCACCGGAAGCTGCAGCTCAGCTTCTCCGCGCAGATGTAGTACTCGTCGCCTTCCTGGATCTGCCGGCGGCTGATGCGCCGTTTCTCGAACCAGGTTCCGTTCGAGCTCCCCAGATCCTCGATGAACCAGGTGGAGCCCTCGCGGGTGATGGCGGCGTGCTCGCGGCTCACCTTGCCGGAATTGATGATCAGGTCGCAGTGCTTGCCGCGGCCGATGAGGAAGCGATCCTTGACCACGCGGTCCAGCTCGCGGCCGTCGGAGAGCAGCACCAGCGTGGGCCCGCCCGACACCGCCACGCCCGGCTCTTCGGCCGCTGCGATGGGGGCGCGCACCCGGCCGGTGGCTCCCCCGCCGCCTGGGAGCTCCATGCTGGTGGCGAGGATCGCCTCGGGCGGAGGCTCGTCATCGACTTCCGCCGCGGAGGCCTCGGCGTCCTCGACGGGGGGCGGGGACGGGACGGGCGGAGGGATGCTGCCGGACTCCAACTCGTCGGCGAGCTCGTCCACGCGGGCCGGGCCGCCGCCGCGCCGGCGGTCTTCGGCAGGGGGTGGCACGACGCGGAGCCGCGCCGAATCGGTGAGGCCGGGCTGCGGGACCGCGCCCAGCCGGGCCAGGTCGGCGGGCAGGAGGAAGCCGTTGAGCCGGGCAAAGGTATAGAGCGCCTGGTTGAGCAGCGCGTCGCGGTCCGCCCCCATCTCCTCGGCCATCAGCGCGAACGCCTCCCAGAGATGGTCGGCGATCAGCAGCGTGCGGGGTGTCTTCGCGCGATCGTCGCTCATGGGCGGCTCGGCCTCGGAGCTTATCCCGGCCACGGGCCGCCGGGCCAGCCTTTACCGGTAGACGACCACGCCGAGGACGGTCGCGTTGATCTGGGTCGGATCGGCCTGCAGCAGCTCGTTGGCGCCGGTGATCGAGGAGAAGATGATCGACGGCACCCGCGGGGAGCTGTAACCGTACACGGTGGTGGCGAGGCCGGCGGTGAGGAGGGTGTCCCGGTACGAGACCACCGAGTTGGCGTCGGCCACACTGAACTGGAAGCCGCTGCCCGCTCCGCCCGGCACCCCGGTGACCGTGATCTTCATCGCCGTGTCGGAGGTCGCGAGAGGCGGAGCTGCAATCGTATAGTCGAAGGGGTAGTCGAACCGCGGCTCGTGGATCAGCAGCGAGCCGTTCTCTGGGATGCGGCCGCGGACGGTGCCCGCCCCAAGCAGGGCGCCGGGGTTGTCCTCCAGCACCAGCCAGGGCTGCGTCCCGCCCGTGCGCACCTCGGCGACCACCCCGAACGAGGAGCAAACCTCGGGCGAGAAGAGGATGTTCGCAGCGGCCGGACCCAGCACCATCGAGTCGTCGGCGATGGAGACGATGGGCACCTCGAACCGCAGGGGCGACAGCGACTCGCGGGAGATCAGCGCGCCGCAGAGCGGCGAAGGATCGGTCTGCACATACGCCGCGAACGAGACCAGGTCTCCCGGCGCCAGCTGGATGGCGGGATCCTGCGTCCAGAGCTTGAGGTTTCCCGGCGGAGTCTTGAACAGCAAGGTGCCGTCCGCGGCGGGGATGATGGTGCCCGCCCGGCGATCGAGGCCTGGCACCGCCGAGTGCCAGATGGCCCTCCAGCGGCTGCTCCGGGTGACGCCGGCCTGCATGGTGTCGGCCGCCAGGGTAGGCTCGGTCGGGACCTGGCCGGGTCTCGTTTCAGTGAAGACCGCAGGCACGTCCACGAAGGGGTCCAGGCCGGCAGGGGCGGTGTCGAGCGCAAAGAAGCCGGTGCTCACGTAGCGCCGGTTGATCACGTCGATGAGGAAGGTGCCGCCGTCGGTGCTGGTCATCGCGGCGAGCAGCTGGAAGGTGCGCGTGGTGGTGGTGGTGGGCACGCCGATGTAGAGCGGCGTGCAGGGGGCGCGGGTGCAGGGCGAGAGGTCCGGGGGGATCAGCGGCAGGGTGGCGCGGGGCGGCACCGCGCGCAGGAAGGCGATGTCCATGGGAATGCCCACGCTGCCCGGGACCACGAGCGGCTGCATCGGCTCGGGCGCGGCGGTCGAGAGCACGTCGAAGGGCGGGACCGGCAGGATGGCCCCGTCGGCCGTGCGGGCGAAGAGGATCCCGCCCGAATCCAGCTCGACACCCCCCGGCGTGTTGCCGCAGTCGGGGCTGGTGCCGCTGCACGCCAGGGGCTCCAGCACCATCGCCAGCAGCTCCCCGGAGGGGTGCACGACGTCCGGATCCTTCTCGTCCTGGGAGAGGGGGAACTGGAACCACGGAGGGCTCAACGACAGCGCGCGCACGCGGCGGCCGTTGGCCGAGATGCGGTTGGCAACGCAGGCGCCGCCCGCGATCCCGGTCTTGGGCACGTGGATCACGCCGCCGGCCGGCCCGAGATCGGCCACGTAGACGTCGGCGTCGCTCCCCGGCGCGACCGCGATGCGCGCCGGCACCGTCGAGGCATCGAGATCGCACTGCGCGTGCACCGTGACCTTGGGTTGATTGGTGGTTCCGTCGAGCCCCACGTCCAGCCAGACGATCCGCGGCGGCACGCTGGTGGCCACGTACGCGGTCACGGTGGAGCCGGCGGGCACAGCCTGCTCCACCAGATTCGCGGCGAGCGGGTTGGCCGCCGCCACGTCCACCGTCTGCGCCTGCAGATCGACGTTTGTCACCGCCGTGGGAACCCCGCCGTCGGCTTGCGTCTGCACCATGCTGTACGCGTCCACCACGGCGACGGTGGAGTCGGCGCCTACCGCCAGGGCCACTCCTCCCGCTGGACCGTCGCTGCGCGTGACACGGGCGCCGGCGAGGTGCACGGGGCGGTTGGCCGTCTCGATGTTGGCGGGGAAGACGCGGATGGGGCCGGGGACGAACTGGAGGTTCTCCTTGGGGGAGCAGGTGTCGGCCGGGTCCACTCCGCCGCCGTCGGCGAGGAGCGCGTGGTTGCAGATCTGCAGCGCGCGGAGCGAATCGCGCCCGGAGTTGGCGATGAAGAGCACGTCGCGGTCGCCCGCCGAGGTGGCCGCCAGCCCCGTCGGCGCGGTGAACTCGCCGGTCGCCGTGGTCACGGCGTTCGAGCTGCAGGCGGCGGCCAGCAGGGCGCAGGGGAGGAGGCGGCGGATCAAGGGCAGCTCCCCATGCGCGCGCGCAGCTTGGCGTTCCAGGGCGCGTTGGTCGGGACCTCGATGAGGGCGACCCGGCAGGCCTGGAATACGCTGGTGGCGAGGCAGGCAGAATCGGAAGGCAACTCCGCGGGACAGGGGATCTGCCTGAGGTTGAAGGGCGAGTCGCCCAGGCGGTTCAGCTGGGAGACGACGCTGCTCGTGGCCGTGTCGTAGATGGCCACCGCTCCTGCCTTCTCCGCCGCGATGGCGATCAATTCCGGCCTTCCGGCGGGTCGCTGGATGAGCACCATGTCCGCCGGCGAGACGGGCAGCGGGATGGCGCGGCGCACGCGCGGGGCCACCGAGGGCTGCGCGGGAAGCTGGATCTGCACGAGCGTGTCCGGAGACCGCATGGTGGCCCACAGCGTCATCGGCATCCCGTTCGCGTCGCGGTCGGCGAGGAGGAGCTGGACGGTGAGGCTGCTCTGCACGTCGCCGTACATGTCGAGCAGGGAGGGCCGGCTGTCGGCCTGTCCGTCCACGTTCATGATGCGCAGGAGGTTCGAGGCCTGGTTCGGGCAGATCCCGGTGCCGGGCTCGCCGGCGCCCCCGCTGGCGAACCTCTGGTAACACCCGCTCAGGTAGAGCTGCCGCCGGCTGGAATCGAAGACCATTGGTCCCACCGCGGTGCCGTTGGCCACGAATGGAAAGGAGGCCACCGACATGGTGAAGAGCAACCGCGCCGGATTGTCCATGTCCAGCGCGGCCACGTTGGCGCTGGTGAAGAGGACACCGCCCGAGACCTCGTCGACGTGCGGCACCACGGAGGTGACGAAGAGCACCGGCTGCGGCGCCGGCTGGCCGGGGCCCTGCGAGTCCCCGGCGATGATGGTGAAGGGGGCGTCGATGGCTGCGGCCTTGCCCAGGTCGACGAGCCCCGCGCGGCAATCCTTGCCGCTGTTGCCGGGTCGCGGCGGGCAGCCAAGGACGCCGCCCGCGCCGACGGTGACCGCGTTGAGGATGCCGCTGTCGCGCGAGCCGGTCAGGGCCATGGTCCCGGCAGCGTTGAACATGAGCGGCCCGGCGTAGCTCCCGATCATGACGGCGTCGGCGAAGGCGATGTCCGAATTGGCCTGATCGCAGCCGCTGTCGGGCGTGGCCTTGTCGCAGTCGCGGGCCGCCCTGAACAGCCCGTCCAGGTACGACTTCCGGATGCTCGCCACCGTGCCGGAGTCGAAGGCATGGTTGAAGTTGCCGTTCGCGACCAGCAGCGTGCCGTCGGGCGCGACGGCGAGGCCGGTGGGAAAGAAGAGGCGCGTCGGCTGTTGCCCGTTGGGCCCGAAGGGCGGCGGCAACAGGTCGGCGGAGGAGGTGTTGCACGCGGCCGTCAGGGCCGCCAACAGGGCGAGACGCATCTTCATGCAAGCGGCCTTCCTAGGGCCGACTGGCCCTGGGGTCAAGCCGTTTTATCTACTTGCAATCGGGAGAAATCCGCCAGGGGTGCGAACAGCTCGTGCAAGGCGCGCAGCAGGGCGAGACGATTGTCGCGCTGGGCCGGATCGGGGTCCATCACCATCACGTCGTCGAAGAAGCGGTCCACCACCGGGCGCAGCTCCGCCAGGGTGGCATAAACGGCGCGGTAATCCTCCTCTTCGGCCAGCGCGGTGGACACGCGCGCGCGGCTCTGCTCCAGGGCCGCCCCCAGTGCCTGCTCGGCCGGCAGCTTGAACAACGCCGACTTCAGTCCCACGGGCGTAAGCCCCTTCTGCTGTGCCTGCAGAAGGATGTTGCCGATGCGCTTGAAGGCGGCCGCGGTGGCCTCGAACTGGGCCCGGCTCTTCTCGCGGACCGTCTGCAGGGCCAGCACCCGCTTCTCCAGCGCCACCAGCTCGCGGGAGCCGGTGTGCAGCGCGGCCTGCACCGAGTCGGGCTGCGCCTTCTCGCGCAGCAGCACCTCCAGCCGCCCCAGCAGGAACTGCCACACCTTTTCGCGCACCGCCGCGTCGTCCTTGCCGTGCTGCTTCTGCGCGGCGCGCAGCGCCTCGCCGGCATCGAAGCGGTAGCCTCGGGCCAGCGTGACGCGCAAGAGGCCCAGTGCGGCGCGGCGCAGCCCGTAGGGATCCGCGGTGCCGGTGGGCTCCTTGCCCAGTCCGAACAGCCCGACCAGGATGTCCAGCCGGTCGGCCATGCCCAGGAGCGCGCCGGTGTCGGAGCCGGGAAGCCGCTCCTCCGCGCCGCGCGGCAGGTAGTGCTCGAAGATCGCCTCCGCCACCTCCCGCGGCACCCCGTCGTGCAGCGCGTAGACGCGGCCCATGATGCCCTGCAGCTCAGGGAACTCGCCCACCATGCCCGTGGTCAGGTCGGCCTTGCACAGCTCCGCCGCCTCGGCCAGGGCGCCTGGCTCGCCGCGGCCGGTCGCGCCGTGCAGCCACAGCGACAGCTCGCGCAGCCGCCGCGCCCGGTCCAGCTCGCTGCCCAGGCCCTGCACGAAGGTGCGGCGCGCGAGCTTTTCCACCCGCGACCGCAGCGGCCGCTTGCGGTCCTCGTCGAAGAAGAACTTCCCGTCGGAGAGGCGGGCGCGCAGCACGCGCTCGTAGCCGCGCCGGCTGACGGCGGGGTCGCGCACCTTGGTGTTGGAGACGGCCACGAAGGCCGGCAGCAGCTCGCCCTTGGCGTCCTGCACGGCGAAGTACTTCTGGTGGCCGCGCATCTCGGAGACCAGCACCTCGGGCGGGAGCTGCAGGAAGTCCCGGTCGAAGGAGCCGGCCACGGCGAACGGCTCTTCCACCAGCCCGGTCACGGTCTCCACGAGCTCCGGGTCGGGCCGGGGCGTGCCGCCGGCTTCCCGCGCCGCCCGCGCCACCTCTTCGGCGATGCGCTTGCTGCGCTCCGCCCAGTCGGCCAGCACGTGCGCCTTGCGCAGCGTCTCGACGTACGCCTTGGCAGAGGGCAGCGGCAGCTCGGCGGGAGCCGCGAAGCGGTGGCCGCGCGTCTTGGGACCGCTCACCACGTCGGCGAAGCGCACCTCCAGCGGCTTGCCGTCCAGCGCGGCCGCGATCCAGTGCACCGGCCGGGCGAAGGCGTCGCCCTCCAGCGAATCCCAGCGCATCGACTTGCGAAAAGGCACGCCCCTGACGATCTGCGCGAGCAGCGGCGGCAGCGCCTCCGCGGCGGTCAGGCCGCGCAGCTCCTGCTCCACCACCACCCGGTCGCCCTCGACGCGCAGCGCGTCCAGCGGCACGCCCGCCTTGCGCGCGAACCCCTCCGCCGCCTTGGTCCACTTGCCGTCCTGCTGGGCCTGCTTGAGCGGCGGGCCGGAGAGCTTCTTGCGCACGTCCGGCGCGCGCGCGGCGATGGCGGTGACGATCAACGCCAGCCTGCGCGGCGTGGCGTAGGTGGCCACGTTGGCCCGCTGCCCTTCGCCCTCGCCGTTGAGCCGCGCGTCGTCCAGGCCCTTGTTGATCTCCGCCGCCATCCATTCCAGCGCGGGGCGCTGGAAGCTCGCGGGCAGCTCCTCGGTGCCGATCTCGAAGACCAGGTCCATCACGCTTCCCCGAGCAGGTCCTGGTGGCGCTGCAGTTCCTTGTCCGCCAGGGAGCGGTCCTTGAGCGCGGGAAACTTCATCCGCGTGCGGGTGGCGAGATAGAGCTTCGCGCAGTCGTGGGCCAGCTTGCGCACGCGCAGGATGTAACCCTGCCGCTCGGTGACGCTGATGGCGCCGCGGGCGTCGAGCAGGTTGAAGGCGTGCGAGCATTTGAGGCAGTAGTCGTACGCGGGCAGCGGCAGCTTCTTCTCCAAGAGGGACCTGCACTCCTTCTCGTACTCGTCGAAGAGGCGGAAGAGGCGGTCCGGATCGCTGGCGTGGAAGCTGTATTCGCTCTGCTCGCGCTCGTTCTGCCAGAAGACGTCGCGGTAGGTGAGCCTGGTGCCGTCGGGATAGGTGCAGAAGACCAGATCGTAGATGTCGTCCACGCCCTGCAAGTACATGGCGATGCGCTCCAGCCCGTAGGTGAGCTCGGCGGCGACGGGCCGGCACTCGAACCCGCCCGCCTGCTGGAAGTAGGTGAACTGCGTCACCTCCATGCCGTCGCACCACACCTCCCACCCGAGACCCCAGGCGCCCAGCGTGGGAGACTCCCAGTCGTCCTCCACGAAGCGGAGGTCGTGGTCGTCGGAGGTGATGCCGATGGCGCGCAGGGAGCCCAGGTACATCTCCTGCACGTCCTTGGGGCTGGGCTTGAGGATCACCTGGTACTGGTGGTGCTGGTGCAGCCGGTTGGGATTCTCGCCGAAGCGCCCGTCGGCGGGCCGGCGCGAAGGCTCCACGTAGGCCACGTTCCAGGGCTCGGGTCCCAGCACGCGCAGGAACGTAGCGGGGTTCATGGTGCCCGCGCCCACCTCCAGATCGTAGCCTTGCATCAGCGCGCAGCCGCGCTCCGCCCAGTAGGTCTGCAGCGCAAGCAAGAGGCCCTGGAAGTCCTTCGGCGCGCGCGCGTTCGGCATCGGGCGCGGGAAGGTAGACGCAGCGCGGCGATTGCGCAAGACGTCCGAATCCGGGACGTCGTGGCCCGCATGCGGACGGTCTTTCGCCTGCGCAAGTAGCCGGGCTACTTCTTCTTCGCCACCGGCGGCGCGAGGAACGACACGTTGTCGCCGGCGGGCGCAGGCGGGGGCTCGGAGGAGATGGCGTCCCCCCGGATGTGGTCGAGGAACGACTTGTGCGTCTCCAGCATCGCCGAGAGCTGCTGGACGAAGCTGGCCTTGGCGCGCTTGAGCTCGTCGATTTCGCCGATCAGCTGCATGCGCCTGGCCTGCGCGTTGGCGATGATCTTCTCCGCCTGCAGCTCCGCGTCGGAGAGGACGATGTCCGCCTCCTTGCGGGTGTTGCTCTTCATCTCTTCCGAGAGCTTCTGCGCGGTGGTGAGCGTCTGCTGGAGAAGCTGCTCGCGATCCTTGAACTCGTTGATGCGCGCCTCGCGCCGGCGCAGCTCCTCGTCCTGGCGGTTGAGCTTGCGCGCCAGGTCCTCCAGTTCGCGCGCCACCTGCTCGAGGAACGCCCGCACCTCGCGCTCCTCCAGGCCGCCGAGGCGCACCTTGCGGAACGTCTTCTGCGAGAGGTCGAGCGGGGTGAGCTTCATGGCTCCGAGGATACACCGGCGGTCAGCGTTGCATTCCGGGCGGGCGCCGGCTCGGACGGCGGCTGCGAGGGCGGCGCCGCGAAGACGCCTCCCCGCTGCGTGGCCTTGACGCGGTACATCGCCTCGTCGGCGCGGAGCAGCAGATCGTCGGGCTCCCGCGCATCGTCGGGGAAGGAGGCCACGCCCAGGCTGGCGGTGAGCTTGAGCGGGCCGTAGGGCCGGTCGGCGAGGAAGGGCTGGCGGGCGATCTCCGCCCCGATGCGCCGCGCCGCCGCCACCGCCTGGTCCTTGCTGGTCTCCGGCATGAGGATGACGAACTCGTCCCCGCCGTAACGCACCGGCACGTCGGTGGAGCGCAGCGTCTTGAGCAGCAGCGACCCCACCTCGTGCAGCACCTGCGATCCGGCCTGGTGACCGTGCGTGTCGTTGACGCGCTTGAAGTGATCGAGATCGAAGAAGATCAGCGACACCGGGTGGCCGAACCGGGTGGCGCGCACCACCTCGCTCTCCAGTGAGCGGCGCAGGTGGCGCGAGTTGAAGAGGCCGGTGTGATCGTCGAGGACGGTCAGCTCCTGCACCTTGTGGAAGTTGCGCGCGTTCTCGATGGCGATGGCGCTGAACTCGGCCACCGTGCCCAGGATCTTGAGGTCTTCCTCGCTGAAGCCGCCGTCGCCTTCGCCGTTGACCAGCTCGATGACGCCGAGGGTCCGCTCCTTGAAGGCCAGCGGCACGCAGAGGATGGACTGGGTGTGGAAGCGGGACGCCTGATCGAAGCGCGAGGCGAAGCGCGGGTCGGCGTGCACGTCGTTCACCAGGAGCGGCTGGTTGTGCTGCGCCACCCAGCCGGCGATCCCCTCGCCGGGCTTGATGCGCATCCCGAGCAGCGTGTCGGAGCCCGCGCCCACCGCGGCGTGGAAGTAGAGCTCAGAGGTGGCGGGGTCCTTGAGCAGCAGCGACCAGTTGCGCGGCTTGAGCAGCTCGCTGACCTTGGCGAGGATGACGTGCATCACTTCGCCGATGTCGAGCGAAGCGGTGAGCGCCTTGCCGATCTCGTTGAGAACGGCAAGCTCGTCGACGGTGCGCTGCAGCTCCCGGAGGAGGTCCTTCCCCCGCATCCCAGGAGTGTAAGCGGAGTTGTCGCGTCGCGCCAATTCCGATAATGGGCCCCCATGAAGCTGTTGCTCTGCTCCGCGTCGCCGCGCCGCCGCGAGTTCCTCGAGCGCCTGGGGGTGCGCTTCCAGGTTGCACCGGCCCACATCGACGAGACGCAGCGCGCCGGAGAGCCGGCGCTCGAGTACGCGATGCGGCTGGCCCGGGAGAAGGCGGCCGCCGGCGCGCGGCCCGGATTCGCGGCGCTCGGCGCTGATACCGTGGTGGTGAGCCAGGACCAGGTGTTGGGCAAGCCGCGCGACACCCCCGACGCGGAGCGGATGCTGCGCAGGCTCTCCGGCGCCGAGCACGAGGTGATCACGGCGGTGGCCATCGCCGGCCTGCGCGCCACGGCGGCGATGACGCGGGTGAGGTTTGCAGAGCTCACGGAGGCGCAGGTGCGCTGGCTGGCGGCGTCCGGCGAGGGCGACGACAAGGCGGGTGCCTACGCCGCCCAGGGCCTGGCCGGCGCGTTCATCGAGCGCATCGAAGGCAGCTTCAGCAACGTGGTGGGCCTGCCGCTGCCGGAGACGCTGGCCCTCCTCCAGGAGGCCGGCGTGGAGCTGCCGTGGACGTAGCCGCGCGCATCGCCACCGTGCGGGCGCGCATCGCGGAGGCCTGCGCGCGGGCCGGGCGCGACGAGGGGTCGGTGCGGCTCATCGCCGTGAGCAAGACCAAGCCGCTGGAGCTCTTGCGCGAGGCGATGAGCGCGGGCCAGCGGCTCTTCGGCGAGAACTACGCGCAGGAGCTGCGGGAGAAGTCGGAGGCCCTGGGAGCCGGCGTGGAGTGGCACTTCATCGGCGCGCTCCAGACCAACAAGGCGAAGCTGGTGGTGGGGCGCGCCGCGCTGATCCACACCTGCGACCGGCTGGCGCTGGCGCAGGAGCTCGCAAGGCGCGCGAGCGCGGCCGCGCTCACGCAGCGCGTGCTGCTGGAGATCAACGTCGGCCGCGAGCCGCAGAAGGCCGGCGTGCTGCCGGAGGACGCCGCCGCGCTGCTGGAGCAGATCCGCGCCTTGCCGGGGCTGCGCTGCGAAGGGCTGATGTGCATTCCGCCGGCCTCCGGCGACCCGCGGCCGCACTTCCACGCGTTGCGCGGGCTGGCCGCGAAGCTGGCTCTCCCGGAGCTCTCGATGGGGATGACCGCCGACTACGAGGCGGCCATCGAAGCGGGAGCGACGCTGGTGCGCGTCGGCACCGCCATCTTCGGAGCGCGCGACTAGAGGGAGGGCTTTCCCGGCTCCGCGACCCGCAGCGGTCCGCTCCACATCTCCCAGACCGGCACGCCCATCAGCACCGCGAAGCCCAGCAGCATGCCCGCGCCGCTGATCGGGTAGAGCCACGCCAGCGCGCGGCCGCCCAGCAGCACCAGCCAGGGAGCGCAGAGGTGCAGCGCGGTGAGCGCGACCGCGGCCCCCACGATTCCGGTCTTGGCCTTCGCGCTGCGGCCGCTGAGCAGGAAGAGGTGCCCGACCACGAGGAGATACAGCGGCATGGAGAAGAGGTGGAAGTGCGTCACCTCCAGCAGCTTGCGCGGCTCGAGCGCCTGCTGGTAGTGCGCGATCAGGTTGGAGTAGAGCTGCGCCGGCGTGGCGCGGACGGCGAAGCCCACGATGCCGTCGTAGAGGCCGACGCAGCTCAAGAGGCCCGCGCCGGTGAAGGCGCAGAACGCGGTGTAAAGCACCTTCACCGGCCGCGGGAGCGCCGCGGCACGGGCGGTGGGCGAGGCGAATTCCCGCAACCGCTAGCCCTTCATCGCGTCCGCCGCCGTGACCTGCGTCGCCCCGTTGAAGAACTGCGCGGTGCCCTCCATGAGATATCCGACGCGCTCCCGCAGCGGCAGCGCCTCGAACTCGCGCCGGCTCAGCTGGCGCCCTCCGGGCAGCACCACCCGGTCGTACCCGACCGTCCGCGTCCCGCCAGTGTTCATCGCGTCCATCGGCAGCTCCTACCGGCCGGCCGCGTCCGCGGCGGCGCGATCGAGGACCGACGAGTTGCGCCAGGCGTTCTCCGACAGCGCCTCCAGCTCCGCCCCACGCTCCGCCATGACCCGCATGTCCTTGTCGCTCTTGCGGCAGGACATGATCAGGAAGGAGACGCAGAACACCACCCAGCCGGCGTGCTCGAGGAAGCGCCACCACTCCGGGTTGGCGATGCCGTAGACCGACTCGGGCCAGAGGATGCCGCGGAGGAAGTGGTCGGTGGCGACCACCGCCGCTCCCGTGACGATCACCGGCCAGTCCCGGTAGAAGGCGAGGAAGGCCAGCGAGCCGAAGACATGGAAGTGGGTCTCGATGCGGCCGCCGGTCAGGTGGATGAGCAGCGCCGACCAGAGCATCTGTCCCACCGCGATGGCATGGCGGGTGGCGACCTCGCCGGGCCGGGTGCGCGCCAGGTAGAACGGCACGCTTGTGATGGCGCCGCCGAGCAGGACGGCCACCCAGACGTGCAGGTGGATGGTCTTCTGCATCCCTTGCCAGGCGTAGGGCGAGACGACCCAGGCCAGCAGCACTGCGAACGCCCACTGGCCGATCATGAGCCTGGAAAAGAGGCGGTCGGTGTGGCGGAAGATCTCCTGCCTGCGCTTCTCGTACCGCTCCTCGGCCCGCTGCACGATGGCCTCCAGGGCCGCGCGGGTGTTCTCGATTGCCTTGACTGCGACGCTCATTGGTTTCCCCTTGGGACGGTGTGGTCCGCGTTCGCGACGCGGACTGGTTCTTGTTCGGAGAGGGCACATCCAAACACCGGCGCCTCGGCGCGGTCGGCCTTGCCGGTGGTGAGCAACGAGACGATCCTCTCGCGCCCGAAGCTGTTGCCCTCGTGGCCGCGGGCGGGCGTGATGCCGCCGTGGAAGAGCAGCTTGCCTGCGCGGTAGAGCGCCACCGTGCCGGAGGTGGAAATCCCGAAGCGGGCGGCCTCGGCGCCGCCTTCGTCGCGCAGCACGTGGACGCCGGCAATCCGCTCCGCGCTCGACCAGAGATCCGTCCGCGTGAACTCCGCGCCGGCCCCCGCGGGCGCGTCGAAGAGGACCCAGGCGTCGAGCCGATCGCCGTAGTGAGCCATCAGCCCGGCCAACTCGGAGATGGTGGCGCGCGTGCAGGCGCACTGCGGATGGGCGAAGAGCAGGAGCGTGTCGCGGTCGCCCGCCGCGCGCAGCTTGCTCGGCCGCGGCCAGGAGGTGGCCACCGCCGTCTCCGGGCCCGGCGTGAGCTTGTACTTCCAGAGGGCCACGAAGCCGGCCGCCACGGCCAGCGCCCAGACCGCGCAGAGCGCGAGGACGGTCTTTTGCGAGGCGCGACCCATTTGATCACGATACCGGAGGACACAGACCTGAGGTAAAAAATCGCAAATGCAACCATGGTTGTTGGTAATGAAATCGGTAATGGAGTGATCCGGGGTAAGCGCGGCGGAGGGTGGCGGACTCCACGCTGCGCGCGGTCCCACCTTGCCCCCGCCCGCCTCCGCCGCTATGTAGGGGCGCGTTTTCGCGGACGGAGGACGTCATGGCGTTCGTCGATCCACAGCTCCAGCAGCAGATCCGCGCCTTCAACGAGCGCGGGCAGCTGGGCCCCGACCCGCTGGCCGCGCGCTACGCGCAGCGCCGCGCCGGCTACTCGCTCTTCGCGCGGATGATGAGCGACGCCGACATCGAGGCGCTGCGCCCCTACGTCTTCTGCTACGGCGAGCTGCCGGCGAAGAAAAGCATCACCGTGCGCAACTTCGTCGCCGGCGAATGGCGCGCGCCGGCCTCGGGCGAGCACGCGACCATGACCTGCCCGGCGGACAAGCGCGTGCACCTCTTCGACGTGCCCGCCTCGGGCAAGCAGGACGTGGAGCAGGCGGTGGGCTTCGGCGACGGCGTCTGGAAGTCGCTGGCCTGGGCGGACGAGGGGCTCGCGTACCGCAAGTACGTGGTCCAGAACGTCTCCCGCATCCTCAACCACTACACCGAGGAGTTCCTGCACGAGATCCGCCAACAGATCCCCAAGACCAGGTTGGAGGCGGAGAAGGACTTCTTCGAGGCCAAGCGCGCCTGCGATCACCTGGAGGGCAGCTTCGAGGCGGCCATCAAGGGCGAGATGGTGCCGGACATGATGGCGGGCCAGCGGTACTGGCGCGACGCCTGGCTGCCGGCCGGCCTCGCCGCCATCATCACACCGATGAACTTCATCTGGGGCATCCCGATGATCCACCTCGCAGGGGCCTATCTTTCGGGCTGCCCCTGGATCCTCAAGGGCCATCCCTTCTCGGCGCTGACCAACACTTCGATGGTGCGGTGCTTCCTCGCTGCCGGCGCGGACCCGCGCTTCATCCAGAAAGTGGAGGGGTTCGGCAAGGGCATCGCCGACCTCGGCACCGATCAGCGCGTGGCGGTGGTGGCGGTGACCGGCTCGTCCGAAACCGCCCGCGCCATCTCCGCCGGCCGCGGCCTCAACCGCACCCGCTTCGAGGGCGGCGGCTGCAACTGGTCCTGGGTGGACGACGGCTACAGCGACGAGGAGCTGAACCGGATCGCGGCGCGGCTCACCTACGCCAAGCTGGGCCTCTCCTCGCACAAGTGCACCGGCCTGCACGGCGTCTCCGGCACGCGCGCGACGCTCGACCGCCTGGTGCCCTTGATCGCGGCAGAGATGGACCGCTGGCAGGTGGCGGATCCGCGTGCCCGGGACGCCAGCGACAAGACGCTGGGGCCGTTGATGGTGCACAAGGCGCAGACCGCGCTCGAGGTGGTCGCGCAGGCGCGCAAGGCCGGCCTCAAGATCGTGCGGGAAGGCGGCCGTGCCGGCGGCGACTACGGCCAGAACGCCGAGGCGGTCAAGCCGGCGCTGATCGACGGCGTGACGCCGGCCACCGCCCTGAAGCACGACTGGGACGGCAAGGGCGTGCGCGAGTACCGCATCGCCACCACCGAGCTGTTCATGCCGATTCTGGTGGCGATGGCGTTGCCTGTCTTCGAGGACTTCATCAGATTTTCGCTCTTCGAGAACCCGCACGACCTGGCCACCTCCATCTGGACGCGCGACGACCGCAAGCTCACGCGCGCGCGGCGGACGCTGGCCGGGATGATCAAGGAGAACGACGGCACCGACTCGGCGCTGGAATGGGAGGAGTTCGGCGCCTCCACCATCGGCGAGAGCGGGAACATGGGCGTGGGCGAGGTGCAGGCCACGGTGTCGATCTACACGCGGCGCCAAAAGGGCCGCCATTTCGTGTTCTAGATGCCCAGGATCTCCCTCGACGGCGACGCCCTCGACGCGCAGCCGGGCGACACCGTTGCGTCGGCGCTGCTGCGCAACGGCATCACCACCTTCACGCGGTCGATCAAGTACCACCGTCCGCGCGGCCCATTTTGCCTTGCCGGCTCGTGCGGGCAGTGCCTGATGCGCATCGACGGGGTTCCCAGCCTGCCGGCCTGCCGCGTCGAGGCGCAGGAAGGGATGCGCTGCGAGCGGCAGAACGGGCCGCTCGGGGTGGAGAACGATCTCTTTCGCGCCTCCGACTTCCTCTTTCCCGAAGGGCTCGATCACCACCACCTGCTCACCGGCTCGCGGCTCCTGGGCCGGGTGGCGCTGGAGGTGGCGCGGAGGCTGGCAGGCCTGGGGGAGCTGCCGGACGCGGCGCGGCCTCCCGTGATCGGCGCGCTGCGGGCGGTGAAGCTGGTGGTCGTGGGTGCGGGTCCGGCCGGGCTCGCGGCGGCGCAGGAAACGGGCACCGGCACGCTGCTGGTCGAGCGCGACCTGGAACCGGGGGGCGCGGCGCGACTGGGGCTGTCGCATGCGCCGCCGCTGCGCCTTGGAGTCGAGCTGCTGGTCGGCGCGGAGTGCGTGGGCCTCTATCCCAACGATACGGAGGGCCCAGGCAATGCGCTGCTCGCCGTGCGCCATGGGGGACGGCTGCTGGCGGTGACGGCGGAGCGGGTGATCGTCGCCACGGGAGGAACCTCGCAGCCGCTGCCCTTTCCCGGCGTGGATCGGCCTGGCGTCTATGCCGCGCGCGGCCTGCTGGGGTTGCCCGCGCGGGTCGGGCGCAAGCTGGCCCTGGTCGGCGAGGGAGACGAGCTGCGCCGGTGCGGCGAGGCGCTGAGCCGGCGTGGCTACGAGATCGCGCTGGCAAAGGACCCGAGGCGCGCCCTGGGCAATCCGGTGCGCGGCGTCGATCTGGCGAACGGCGAGCGGTTGCGTTGCGACGCGCTGGCCATCGCCATGCCGCAGGCGCCGCTGCACGACCTGGCCACCTCGGTGGGAGCGCGCGCCCATTTCGACGGCAACGGGTTCCCGGTGGATACCGACGCCGAGGGGCGCACCGCGGTGGATTGGCTGTTCGCCGCGGGCACCGTGGCAGGAAAGCCCGCGATCGAGTCCGGGTCGGCCGCGGGAAGGGCCGCATGGCGCTAGCCGACAAGGCCATCGTCTGCGCCTGCGAGGACGTCAGCGTCCACGACGTGGAGGACGCCATCGCGCACGGGTTCGCCGACATCGAGAGCCTCAAACGGTACACCGGCCTGGGAACGGGGCCCTGCCAGGGGAAGAGCTGCGAGGTGGGCGCCATGCGCATTTGCGCGGGCCGGCAGGCGGTGCCGCGCGAGGCGCGGGTGCCCTTCCGGGCGCGGCCGCCCGTCGTCCCGACGCCGCTGGCTTCCTTTGCCGGGCTCGAGATTCCGCCGCGCGCACCGGCCCACGCTCCCTGGCGGCTGCGGCCGACCTGGGGAACCGGCGCCCATCCGCTGCAGCCCCGCGCGGCGCTGCCGGAGCGCGCCGACGTGGTGATCGTCGGCGGGGGGATCATGGGGCTCTCGCTGGCGTGGAACCTGGCCGCCGCGGGAGCGCAGAAGATCGTGGTGCTCGAGCGCGGCTACCTCTGCGAGGGGGCTTCCGGGCGCAACGGCGGAGGAGTGCGCGCCACCTGGGGCACTCCCACGCTGATCGAGCTGGCCAAGGAATCCATCGCCTTCATGGGGCGCTTCGCGCAGCAGCTGGGCATCAACGTCTGGCTGCGGAAGGGCGGCTACCTCTTCCTCGCGCAGCGGGAAGAGACCGGGCGGATGCTGGAGCAGGGCGCGGAGCTGCAGCGGCGGCACGGGTTGCCCACGCGGATGATCCCGCCGGGAGAAGCGGGCGAGATCGTGCCCCAGCTCGACATCTCGAAGTGCGTCGCGGCGTCCTGGAATCCTGACGACGGCGTGGTGTTTCCCTGGCCCTTCGTGTGGGGGTACGCGGAGGGGGCGCGCAAGCGGGGCGTGCAGGTGGAGACCTTCACGCGCGTCACCGGGATCGAGGTCGCGGGCGGACGCGCCCGGGCCGTGGAGACCGACCGCGGCAGGGTGGCCGCCGACCGCATCGTCATCGCCTGCGGGGCGTGGAGCCCCACGGTGGCCAAGCTCGCCGGCGTGGCGCTGCCCAACGTGCCCTACCGGCACGAGATCGTCTCCTCCGAGCCGCTCAAGCCGTTCCTCGGGCCGCTGGTGACCATGCTGGACAGCGGGCTGTACTTCTCGCAGTCGATGCGGGGCGAGATCGTCGGCGGCATGGGTGACCCGAGCGAGGAGCCGGGGCTCAACCAGACCTCGTCGCTGCGCTTCCTCACGCGCTACGCGCGCGCGCTGAGCGAGCTGATGCCGCAAGTGGGGGCGGTGAAACTCCTGCGCCAATGGGCGGGCTGCTACGACGTCACGCCCGATCACTCCCCGGTCCTGGGCGAGACGCCTGGCGTGGCGGGACTTCTGCAGCTGAGCGGTTTCGTGGGGCACGGCTTCATGATGGCCCCCGCGATGGGCCGCCGGATGGCCGCCTGGATGGGCGGCGCGCAGGACGAGATCTTCGAGCGGTTCAACCTGCGCAGGTTCGCCGAGGGCCGGCTCATCCACGAGACCTTCATCATCGGCTGATCGATCGGGTCGTCGGCGAGCAAAGGAATGACCCGCCTCACGACCCGCCCCATGCCCATTCCCTGCCGAGCTTTCGAAAAATAAAAAAAATTTTTTTTCGCCGCGATCTGGACAGGGGGGTGCGGGAATGGGGGTCTCGAAATGGGACGGGGCGGGCGCGCGTCGCTCTCGGAAGTGATTGGCACGGCCATCGCAATGCAGGGTGGAGGGAACCGTCGGTGAAGCCGGACAGGTTCTGAAAGGAGATCCATCAGCCGCGAAACGCCGCCCAGCACCTGAGCCGCTCCGCGCTTTGTGCTACTCCGGGGCCATGGCCACGGACAAGAAGCTCGGCTTCATCGGCGCGGGCAACATGGGGGAGGCGCTTTTCAAGGGCCTGCTCAAGACCGGCGCGGCGCAGCCCGCGCAGGTCGTGGTCAGCGCCCGGCGGCCCGAGCGCGTGCAGGAGCTGGCGCGGACCTATGGGGTGCGGGGCGGAAGCAACGCGGAAGTGGCGCGCGACAGCGACGTGGTGGTGCTCTGCGTGAAGCCGCAGATCCTCGACCAGGTGCTGCGGGGCATTGCGCAGGAGGTGACGGGCGAGAAGCTGATCGTCAGCGTGGCGGCCGGGGTGCCCATCGCCGCCATCGAGCGGAGGCTGCATCCACCTGTCCGCGTGATTCGGGCCATGCCCAACACGCCGGCCACGGTGGGGGCCGCTGCCACCGCGTTGGCGCTGGGCGAGCACGCCACCGAGGCGGACCTGGCCACCGCCCGCACCATCTTCGACAGCGTGGGCACCAGCGTGCTGCTGGAGGAGTCGCAGCTCGATGCGGTGACCGGCCTGTCGGGCAGCGGCCCCGCCTACCTCTTCCTCATCATCGAGGCGCTGGCGGACGCGGGGGTGAAGGTGGGGCTCTCGCGGCGGGCCTCCTTGCAGCTGGCGGCGCAGACGGTGCTGGGCAGCGCCAAGCTGCTGATCGAGAGCGGCCAGCACCCGGGGCTGCTCAAGGACGGCGTGACCAGTCCGGGCGGCACGGCGATCGCCGGCCTGCACACGCTCGAGGCTGGCGGGCTGCGCAACGTGCTGATGAACGCTGTCGAAGCGGCGACGCGGAGGTCCCGCGAGCTGGGCGAGGAGTTCCTCCGCAAGCTATAGGGGAGCGCATGGATCTCCCCGGGATGAAGCTCGCGCAGGAGGGCGCCGAGAAGGAAGCTCTGGACGCCATCGCCGGATTGCCGCCGGATCTGCGCGCGTTCCTTGCGCAGCACGACGGCGGCGCGGGCAAGGTGGGCATGCGACCGGTGGTCCTCTGGAGCGCCGGGCAGATCGCGGGGGAGGCGCAGTCCCAGGAGGTGGCGCTGGCCACGCCGGGCCTGCTGCTCTTCGGCACCGACGGCGGCGCCGAAGGCTACGGCTATTTGCCCCGCCTGCGGCAGGGCCGCTACGGCCGCATCTCGCTGCTCGCCGCTGGTCCGCACGAGTTCGAGAGCATGGGCGACTCGCTCCAGGACCTGCTCGAGGCCCTCGCCGCCGGCCGCTGAAGCTACTTCACGCGCACCGCGACGTCGGCGGACAGGCCGGGCCGCAGCGCGACGTCGGCCGGCACGTCGACCCAGGCGATGCGCACGGGCACGCGCTGCACCACCTTGACGAAGTTGCCCGAAGCATTGTCGGGCGGCAGGAGCGAGAAGCGGGCGCCGGTGCCGCCGGCCAGGCTCTCCACCTTGCCCTTCAGCGTCTTGCCCGGGAAGGCATCGACGTCGATCTCCACTTCCTGCCCCGGCTTCATGTCGCCGATCTGGGTCTCCTTGAAGTTCGCCACCACGTACGTGCGGTCGGGCACCAGCGACGCCACCGGCTGCCCCGGCTGCACCATCTGGCCCTCCCGGGCCGTCAGCCGCGTCACTTGCCCGTCCTCCTGCGCATAGAGCTTCGTGTAGGAGAGCTGCAGCCGCGCGAGCGCCAGCATCGCCTCGGCGCTCTTCTGCCGCGCGTGGGCAAGCCGCGCGTTGGCCTGCGCCGCCGCCACCGCCGCCTCCACCGGCGAGCTCTGCGAGAGCCGCCCGCGCGCCTCCCCGATGCGGCTCTGCGCCGCGTCCAGGTTCGCCTGCGCCTGCAGCAGCGCCGCACGCGCCACGTCGTATGCCGCCTGGTCCTCGTCCAGCTTGGCCTGCGGCACCACGTTGGCCGCGCGCAGGTCCTTGCTGCGCTGGAGCTCCAGCGAGGCCTTGTGCTCCTCGGCCTCCGCTCGCGAAAGGCCCGCCTTGGCGGTGGCCACCTGCGCCGAGCTGCCGGTCACGCCGGCCTGCGCGCTGGTGAATCCGCCGCGCGCTCCAGCCGCCGTCACCTGCGCCTGCGCGTCGGCGGCCGCGGCCTGCGCAGCAGCCGTCTCGACCTCGGCTTCGGCCTGCTGCACGCGCGCTGCGAAGTCGGCGTCGTCCAGCTCGAGGATCAGGTCGCCCTTCTTCACGTGCGCGTTGTCCTGCGCCGCGAGGCGCTTGACCTGGCCCGCCACCCGCGTCGAGAGCGGCACGACGTCCGCCTCCACCTGCGCGTCGTCGGTGCTCTCCTTGCCGTGCGTGGCCCAGGCGTAGGCGCCGATGCCGAGCAGGACGGCGAGGACAGCCAGGCCGAGGATCATCCAGCGCTTGCCCGGCCGGGCCTTGACGTTGCCCACCACGCGGACGTTGCTCTCCGACTGCTGCTGCGGTTGCTGTTGCTTTGCCGGTTCCATTTTTTCACATCTCCAGATGTACTTCAGGCTTCTCGGCCCCCGCCTCGGCGCTGCGGTCCACCTTGAGGAAGAGCAGCAGCGGCAGGATGGCCATGAAGCAGATCCCTGCGAGGAGGAACATCTTCTCGAACGAGAGCACCATCGCCTGCTGCGCCACCTGGCCGGCCAGCGCGGCGGGCGCGCCGGCCTGGGCGGTGGCCGGGTCGAGCCCGCGGCCCACCAGGGCCTGCTGGAGCTGCGAGAGGCGGAGCTGCGCCTCCGGGTTGGTGCTGAAGAGGTGCGCGCCGATGCTGGCCCGGGCCCGGATCGCGTTGCGGCCGAGCAGCGTGGCGAAGATGGCCAGGCCCACCGAGCCGCCGATCTGGCGGAGCAGCGAGTTCAGGCCGGTGGCGTCGGTGAGCTTGCTGCGCTCGATGCGCGAGAGCGCCACGGTGGTGAGCGGCACGAAGAGCAGCGAGAAGCCGATGCCCTGCCAGATCAGCGACGAGACGATCTGCGCGGTGCCGGTCTGCAGCGTGAAGTGGCTCATCTGGAAGGCGCCGATGGTGAAGGCGACGACGCCGATCGCTACCAGGATGCGCGGCGACACCCTGTTGTAGATGCGGCCCACCAGCGGGGTGACCGCCATCATCACCAGCGTGCGCGGCATCATGTTGAGGCCGCTCTGGGTGGCGGTGAAGCCGAGCATCTCCTGCATGAAGACGGGCAGGAGGAACATGTTGGCCATCAGCATGGCGAACATGACCGAGCCGATCAGCGTGCCGGAGAGGAACACCGGATCCTTGAAGAGCGAGAGGTTGACCGCAGGCACCCGGGCCGAGAGCTCGCGCAGCACGAAGGCGGTCAGCGCCACGGCGGCGATCACCGCGCAGGCGATGATCAGCTTCGACTCGAACCAGGAGTTCTTGTCGCCCTCCTCGAGCAGGTACTGCAGCGTGCAGAGACCCACCGAGAGCAGCGCGATGCCCTGCCAGTCGATGTGCTTCTTCTGCTCGGCGGCCGCGGCGATGTTGGCGGCGCGGATGTCCTCGGGCTCGTGCACGAAGCGCCACACCAGGAAGAGGCCCAGCGCCCCGACGGGAAGATTGATGTAGAAGATCCAGGGCCAGCTGGCGTTGTCGACGATGACTCCGCCCAGCGTGGGACCGAAGGCGGGTCCCAGCATCACCGCCATACCGAACAGCGCCATGGCCATTCCCTGCTCCTTGGGCGGGAAGGTCTGGCGCAGGATGGCCTGCTCGGTGGGCTGCAGCGCGCCGGCGCCGAGCCCCTGGATGACGCGGAAGAACACCAGCGTCCAGAGCGAGCGGGCCATGCCGCAGAGCGCGCTGCCCACCAGGAACAAGGCCAGCGACGCCATGTAGAGGCGCTTCTGTCCGAACATGCGGCCGAGGAAGGCGGTGAGCGGCATCACCAGCACGGTGGCCACCACGAAGCCCGTCGAGATCCAGGTGATCTCCTCCAGCGTGGCGCCCACCGCGCCGCGGATGTGGGTGAGCGCCACGTTGACGATGCTGGCGTCGATGGCGCCCATCAGCGTGCCGAAGCTCACCGAGGCGGTGACCACCCACTTGTTGACGGGCTTGCGCTCCGCGCGCGCGGGCACGAGGGAGAGCGCGGAGGGCAGGGCGATGCTCGCCACGCTCAGGCCCCCGCGCCGTGCAGGAAGAACCCGGAAACCGCCCTGGCGCGTTCGTCCAGCTGCAGCTTTCCCGGATTGCGGAGGTCGTGGACGAGCACGCCGCGGATGACGCCGAAGAGCATGGCCGGCCACAGCTCGCGGCCCTGCTCCCGCAGCGCGCCCTGATCGATGCCGCGCGCAACCAGCGCGTCCACGCGCCGGCGCAGCTCGACCATGGCCTGGCTGGGCGAGGCGGCGTGCGCGCTGTCGCTTTCCAGCATGATGGAGAGGAAGGCGCGATGCGTCTCGAAGTGCTCGAACACGGTTGCCGCAAAACTGCGCAGCTGCGACAGGAACGGCTCGCCTTCCGCTCCTGCGAGCCTGCCGTCGAGCTTGCGGGCCAGCTCCTGGCGGCGACTCTCCACCAGTCCGGCGAAGAGCGCAGAGCGATCGGCATAGTGGTTGTAGAGCGTCCCTACCGCGACTCCGGCGCGCGCGGCAATCTCCTCCATGCGCGCGTCGCGCACGCCACGCTCGGCAAACACCTGCTCGGCAGCCGCTGCGATGGCTCGCGCCGTCTCGGCCCGAAGACGTTCCCGGAGGCGGGGTTCATGTCGTGAATCTGAATTCATCTTATGAGACGCTGATCTAAGCGATGCCGGTCCCGGCGTCAAGATGCGTCTCAGGAAGCGGACTTGAGGGCGTTCAGCAGCGTGCCGGCGCTGGCGTGGTCGCCGGGGGCGGAGGAGGCGTGCCGGAAGACCACCTTGCCCCCCGGACGGACGACCAGCGAGCCACCCTGCTGCCAGGGGTCGCCGCGGGTGCGTCCCTGGCGGAATCCCTTGCGGAAGGCGCGAATGAAGTTGAGCACCCCCGCGAGGCCGAGCGTCGCGGCGATCGAGCGCTTGAACCCGGCCAGGTCATAAGCCTTGCGGGAAGGATCGGTGAGCACGGCGACCGATGCCGGAAAGCCGGTGTGCTGGGCCCAGGACTTCGCCATCGCCGGCCAGCCGTTCCCGATCACCGCCAGCCTGGCGCCCGCCTGCTCGAACTCCTGCGCGTGCGGCCGCAACTCGGCCGCTTCCTCACGGCAGAGCGCTCAACCGTAGTGCCGCAGGAACACCAGCACCGCCGGCCTGTCCCGCCAGAGATCTCCAAGCCGCACGTCCTGCCCTTCGACGTCCTTCACGGCGAGATCGGCGAGCTCCATGCTTTCACCTCTTCCGAGGCCTAGAAATCGTCGGGGGCGAACGCTTCGTGGGAGGGGCCGGCCTCGTAGGAGAGGACCATGGCGTTCTCCTCGATCTTCGAATGCTTGCGCAGGTTCTCCACCCACCTGCCGTACAGCTCGTTCTGCTTCTGGTTCACCAGGCGCTCGCGCAGCGTCTTCATCTCGCTCGCATCGAGCTTGGACATGTCCGCCCGCTCGCGCGACTTCACCTTGAACACGTAATAGGTGTCGCCCTCCTCGACGGGCGCCTGGGGCACGGCGCCGGCGTGGGTCTGCGCGAACACCGCCTCCGAGAGCTTGGGCGCCGATCCGATCCCCGGGATGTACCCGCCCATCGGGTGGAAGGTCTCGGTCTCGGCGGTCTGCGGCGTGGTGAACGACGAGAAGTCGAACTGGCCCGCCTCGGTCTTCTTGGACGGGAAGAGATCCTTGAGATCCTTGCCGCCGCGCACCTGGGCCAGCGTCTCCTCTGCCTTCTGCTTCGCCAGCTGCTTCGCCTTCTGGGCCTTCACCAGATCGGTGGCGATCTGCTTGCGCACCTCGTCCAGCGCCTGCACGCGGGCGGGGCGCTGCTCCTCGGCCTTGAGGAGATGGAACCCGGAGCGGTCCTTGAACACCTCGCCGACCTGGCCCGGCTTGAGCTTCTGCGCCTCGTCCTCCAGGGCCTTGCCGTAGGGCGACTGGCCGCGGGCCACGAAGCCCAGATCGCCGCCGTTCGCCTTGGTGGCCTGGTCTTCGCTGCGCGCCTTGGCCACCTCGGCGAAGTCCTTGCCGCCCTTCACCTCCGCCGCGGCGGCGTCGATCTTCTCTCGCGCGGCCTTCTCCTGCTCGGGCGAGGCGTTGGGAGGCACGGGAATGGTGATGGCGAGCACCTTCACCGCCGCGGGCTGGGTGAAGCGGGCGGCCTTCTCGTCCTCGTACTTCTTGGCGATCTCGTCCCCGTGCGACTTGAGGTACTCCTCCGCCTCCGCGTCGGTGGCGGTGGCCTTGTCGCGGAACATGAAGGCGTTGAAGCGGACGTAGGCGACGGCGGCGCCTTCGTGCTGGGCCTGGTAGGCGGCCTTGACCTCGTCGTCGGAGACCTGGGCGCCGGCGATGGCGGCCTGGATGACCTTGCCGCGGACGAGGTCGCGCCTGTAGGCCTCCTCGAACCGCTTGATGCTCATGCCGTAGCCGTTCTCGACCAGCCGCTTGTAGTAGTCGAAGTCGAACTTGCCGTCCTGCTGGAAGCTGGGGTTCTTGGCGATGGCGTCCGCCACCTCTTCGTCGCCCACCCGGATGCCCAGGTCGTCGGCCTGCTGCGCGATCAGCTCCTGATCGACGAGGCCCTTGAGCGTCTCTTCCTTGAGGCTGTCCTGCTTGGCGTTGTCGGTGGTGTACTTGCCACCGCGCATCTGCGACATCTGGCGGAAGCGGCTGGTGTAGGCCTGCGTGAAGTCGGTGGCGGTCACCAGCTCGCCGTTCACCCTGGCCGCCCAGGTCTCCGGCGTCCGGGTGCGGAAGCCGGAGGATCCCCGCCCAAAAGAAAAGATGAAGGTGACGATGATCGCGCCGAAGATCAGGGCGATCAGCGAGGACTTCGCGTTCGAACGCATCACGTCGAGCATCGCCGCTGCCACTCCATGTCCGGGACCCGGCGGGCGGACTGATTCGACCGTCCCCACGGCCGCTTGGAAAGCTTGACACCCTAGGGAAGCCGGGCGACAGATGCAAGCGGAAAAACCGGGAAGAGACCGGGCGGTTCCCGTGGTTCCAAGCCTGACGTGGGTTCAATCCTCAAGCGCTTTCGCGAGCCGATCTTCGTGGTCGCCCTGTTGGCGGTCCCTTTCGTCGTCTTCTTCGTCAAGGCGAAGCAGGGGCGCGACCTGAGCACCCTGGACCGGGTGGTCATTACGCTCACAGCGCCGGTGGAGAAGACCATCACCCTGGCCGCCTTCGCCGCGATCGACGCCTGGCAGGGGTACGCCGCCCTGCGCGGGGTGCGCGAGGAGAACCTCACGCTGCGGCGCGAGACCCTCAAGGCGCACGCCGTGGAGCAGCAGGCGGCCGAGGTGCGGCTGGAGAACGACCGCCTGCGCCGGCTGCTCGACTTCGTGGACAAGCAGCTTCCCACCCATCTCGTGCTCGCCCGCGTGGTGGCGGTGGGCGCCTCGCCCCATTCGCACACCCTGCGCATCGCGCGCGGCGCCGAAGACGGCGTGGTGAAGGGCGCGCCGGTGATCTCCCCGGACGGCGTGGTGGGCATCGTCTCCCAACTCACCGCCAGCTACGCGGACGTCCAGCTGATCGTCAGCCCGCTGAGCGCGGTGCCCGCGATCACGCAGCGCACCCGCAGCCGCAGCACGGTGAAAGGCACCGGCGACATCGCCCGCTGCAAGCTCACCTACGCGCTGCGCACCGAGGACCTCCAGGAGGGGGACGTCGTCGTCACCGCCGGCGGGCCGGGCACCTTCCCCCAGGGCCTGCGGGTGGGCCGCGTCACCAACGTGGCCAAGAAGGCCCACGGCCTGTTCCTCGAGGCCGAGGTGGTGCCGGCGGTGGACTTTACCCGCCTCGACGAGGTGGAGGTGGTGGTCCAGGGTGAGCGGCCGGCGTTGCCGCAGGACGTCGCGGCCGGACCGGGCACGCCTGGAAGCGGCCCATGAGGCTGCGCAATGCGCTGATCCTCCTGGTCTGCGCCGGCCTCGCAGTGGTGGAATCGGTCCTGCCCTTCGTCTTCCACCTGCGCGCCGCGCGGCCGGATCTCCTCCTGGTGGTGGTGCTCTACCTCGCGCTGCACGACGAGGTGGTGCAGGGAGCGGCGCTGGCGGCGGCGGCCGGTTATCTCTCCGATCTGAACTCGGCCACGCCTGCATTTCTCTACACTTTCCTCGCTGTCCTCACCTTCATCGTGGTGCGGACCGCGGGCGCCGCTCTGCGCACAGAGGGCGGCGTGCAGTCTGCGCTGGTCGCGTTCGGGGCGAGCATGGTTCACTCCCTGATCGCCACCATGGTCTTCGGTTTCTTCACCGGCGCGGGATTCCACCTCGAGACGGCCACGCTCCTCTGGTCCGCCTTCGGCACCGCCGTGGCCGCGCCCTTCGTCTTCTCCATCCTCGGCCGCGTCGACGCGAGCTTTCGCCACGCCGACGAAGCGCCGGGAAGGTTCCGCTGATGCTCGTCCGCCGCGACGCCGACGACATCCGCGAGATCCGGCCGCGCGCCGCGCTGGGCGCGCTGGTGGTGGTGGTCGCCATGCTGGTGCTCTCGGTGCGCCTCTACCAGCTGCAGATCCTGCGCGGCGAGGACTACGTCACGCAGTCGATCGCCAATTTCCGCAAGAGCCTGTTCGTGCCGGCGGACCGCGGGCTGATCAAGGACCGCAAGGGACGCACGCTGGTGGACAACCGGCCCTCCTTCGACGTCTTCATGACCCCCGCCTTCTGCAAGGGCAGGGAGCGCGACGAGGTCATCGGCAAGCTGAAGCAGTACCTGCAGCTCACCGACGAGGACGTCGAGCGGATCAAGACCGACTACCAGAAGAGCTGGCTGAGCAAGGACCGGCTGGAGCGGTTCAAGCCCTTCCTCGTCGAGCTGGACATCCCCCGCGACCAGGTGGACGTGGTCGAGGCGCACAAGACGGAGATGACCTGCGTCAACCTCATCCCCACGCCGCACCGCGCGTACCACGCCCCCACTTCCCTGGGGCACGTGCTCGGGTACATGAGCGAGGTCACGCCCGACGAGATGGACGACCACCCCGAGTACCGGCGCGGTCAGACCATCGGGCGGCGCGGCATCGAGCGGCGCTGGGAGCGCGAGCTGCGCGGCGCCGACGGCAAGCAGAACATCGCGGTGGACGCGAAGGGCCGCGAGCTCGACAAGGACACGCAGGATGCGCTCATCTCCGAGGCGGACCGGCTGGTGCCGGCCACGCCCGGCAACAACCTCGTCCTCTCCATCGACGAGAGACTTCAAGAATCGGCGGACGCGGCCTTCCCGGGGCGGGCCGGCGCGGTGGTGGTGATGGAGGCGAAGACCGGCTTCGTGCTGGCCATGGTCTCGCGCCCGTCGTTCGACCCCAACAAGATGTCGGGCCGCATCAGCCGCGCCGAGCTGGCGAAGATCAACGAGGACCCGCTCAAGCCCATGCTCTTCCGGGTGATGAACGAGAACTACCACCCCGGATCGACGTTCAAGGTGGTCACCTCGCTGGCCGGCCTCGAGTCCGGCGTCATCAATCCTGGCAGCACCATTTCCTGTGGCGGCGGCTACACCATGGGCAACCACCGCTGGCGCTGCGACAAGCCCTCCGGCCACGGCACCCTGGATCTCAAGCACGCGCTGGGGATGTCGTGCGACGTCTACTACTACGCGGTGGGCGATCGCGCCGGCCTCGACGCGCTCTCCAAGATGGCGCACGACCTCGGCTACGGGCAGCCCACCGGCTTCGACCTGGGCCGCGAGACCCCCGGCATCATCCCCGACACGCACAGCATCGCGCCGGTGAACGGCAGCGCGCGCGCCCAGGCCATCAACGCCAGCATCGGACAGGGCGAGGTGAACGTGACCCCGCTGCAGCAGGCGGTCGCCTACGCGGCCATCGCCAACGGCGGCACCGTCTTCCGGCCGCAGATCATCCGCCGCATCGAGACGCCGGAAGGCAAGGTGGTGCGCGACTTCCAGCCGGAGGCGCTGCGCAAGCTGCAGACCAAGGACAGCTCGCTCCTGGCGGTGCGGGCCGGCCTCTTCGCCGTGGTCAACGAGGCGGGCGGCACCGCCTGGCGCTCGCGCCTGCAAGACGTGCAGTTCGCCGGCAAGACCGGCACCGCCCAGGTGATGAAGCTGGGCCAGAAGCAGAAGCTGGACCCCACGGCGCAAGCCTACTTCTCGCGCGACCACGCCTGGTTCGCCTCCTTCGCTCCGGCGCAGGACCCGGAGATCGTGGTGGTGGTGCTCAACGAGCACGGCGGTTGGGGCGCGGAGGCGGCGGCGCCGGCCGCGGCCAAGGTGATCGAAGCCTATTTCAAGATGAAGCGCGAGGAGGGCGTGCCGCCGGCGGCCGCCGCACCCTCCGTCGCGACCTCCTCGATGGTGCAATAGCGATGGCCCTGGGCGTCACCGAAAAGAAGCTCGATCACCTGCACTGGCCGCTGGTGCTCTGCACCGTCATCATCTGCTCGCTGGGCGTGTGGAACCTGGCCTCGGCAACCAAGAACGCCCCGCTGCTGATGTGGTTCGTCCAGGCGCGCTGGATGGGCATCGGCGTCATCGCCGTCGCGGTGCTGCTCTTCATCGACTACCGCTGGCTGCAGACGCTGGCCTGGCCCGGCTACGCGGCCGCCCTGGGGCTCCTGGCGGGAGTGGCCTTCTTCGGCAAGAAGGTGCTGGGCGCGCGTCGCTGGCTGCAGGTCGGCGGCATGCAGGTGCAGCCCAGCGAGTTCGTCAAGCTGGCCGTGATCGTGGTGCTGGCGCGCTGGTTCGCGCGCGACGAGACCGGCGTGCGCAAGGGCCAGTACGGGGTCTTCGATCTCTGGCGGCCGTTCGCGCTCATCGTGGTGCCGGTGGCGCTGGTGATGAAGCAGCCCGACCTGGGGACGGCGCTGGTGACCTTCGCCATCGCCATGACCATGGTGATGTTCGCCAAGGTGAAGTGGCGCGACCTGATCTTCATGTTCGCGTGCGGCGCGGGCGGGTCGGTGCTCGCCTGGAAGCGCTTCCTCAAGGACTACCAGAAGCAGCGCGTGCTCACCTTCCTCAACCCCGAGGCCTTCGCCAAGGGCGCCGGCTACCATGCCATCCAGAGCGTGATCGCGGTGGGCAGCGGCCAGTGGAGCGGCAAGGGCTGGGGCGAAGGCACGCAGAACCAGCTCGCCTTCCTTCCCGAGCAGCACACCGACTTCATCTTCTCCGTCTGGGCGGAGGAGCACGGGTTCATGGGCGGCGTGGTGCTGATCGCGCTCTACGCCTTCCTCGTGCTCGCCGCGCTCGACGTTGCCGCCAACGCCCGCGACAAGTTCGGCAGCTTCCTCGCCCTCGGGCTGGCGGCGCTGTTCTTCTGGCACGCGTTCATCAATGTCGGCATGGTCACGGGGCTGTTGCCGGTGGTGGGCGTCCCGCTGCCGCTCTTCAGCTACGGAGGCAGCAGCGTGCTCGCGGACTTGCTCGGCATCGGCATCCTGCTCAACGTCTCGATGCGCAGGTTCATGTTCTGAGGGCGCGGAACGCGAGAGCGAGAGGGCGCGCCCCGTGCGACCTTCCACTACAC
>C688J18823_10000053_pt1 | contig 59420 bp, 59 predicted proteins | sample HopSoiMetagenom1_FD_18823 | JGI IMG/M metagenome (IMG submission 18823)
CGTGCGATCCCGGCACCCAGTCCATGATTTCTGCCTTCGTCATCGTGATGCCGAGCGGCATCCCCGATGCAAGTCCTTTCGCAGAGCAGACCATATCCGGCTCCACGCCCGTGTGCTCGACAGCCCACCACTTGCCAGTGCGGCCAATCCCGCTCTGTACTTCATCCAGTACCAGCATGATGCCGTGCCGGTCGCAGATGCGACGCAATTCCTGCATGAAGATTGTGGGCGCGACAACGTAACCACCTTCACCCTGCACCGGCTCGACGAAGATCGCTGCGACTTCCTCGGGAGGCAGCGTCGTCTTAAACAGCTTCTCTTCAATGAAACGCGCGCACCCAAGCGCGAAGTTGTCGGCTTCCTGGGTGCCGCCGACGCATCCGCGATAGACATCGGGATAACGGACATGCGTCACACCCGGGACAAGGGGAGCAAACCGGCGCCGCTGCTGCGGCTTCGATGCCGTCAACGAGAGGGCGCCCATAGTGCGTCCGTGGAATGCGCCAAAGAACGCGATGACGTGTTGACGCTTGGTGTGATAACGCGCCAGCTTCAGGGCGCACTCAATGGCTTCCGCGCCGGAGTTACCGTAGTAGATCCGATGCGGACCGCGCATGGGAGCAATCTTCGACAGACGTGCGGCCAGTTCCACCATGTTTTCGTAGTAGAAATCTGTGCCTGACATGTGGATGAGTTCGCCCGCCTGCTTCTGAATGGCGGCGACCACGTCAGGGTGGCAGTGTCCGGTGGACGTCACAGCGATGCCGGCAGAGAAATCGAAAAACTCGTTGCCGTCGACATCGGTTACAACGATGCCGCGTCCACTCTTCGCGACCATTGGATACGAGCGCGTATAGGACGGCGAAATGTACTTTTCATCACCCTCGAGCACGCGTTTGGCATTTGGCCCGGGCAGGGCAGTTTTGATTTTGGGACCGATCGTCGCGGTCATAGTGTTGGTTGCCATGGTAGTTCCTCCGTAAGGCGGTGGCCACTGGGTCGGCCGGTCGTTCGTGAATCGGACCTCGGGCGTGCCTCCGGTCGAAGCGTACGAATGCCGAGGTAAATCAGGTGGAGGATGGAGCTAGTCGCTACCGAAGAGAGAAGGACGGAGCCGCGAAGGCAGATTGGCCCGATACCGCCTCGGACAAACGAGGCAATGAAGCCAGCACTCTGGCAAATGCGAATTGGGATTCTTCTGCAGCATCGCTGTCGGGCAACATCGTCTTTGATTATAGCTGCGAACACGTTCGTAGCATAACCCCCAAAATGAACGGCAGTAACAAGCGCTCAGCCCTTGATCCTCTGTCACATAGTCCCTCTCTTCATCTTGACAAAACTTCTGCGGTGCACTGAGGGCTCGCACACTTGCAATCCAGGGCTCTTTGACTTCCCACCCCACGTCCCTTAGCATTGCTCCCCAAAAGGACGGGGACTCTTCTTTGCTGGAACAAACTATCTCGCATTACCGCATTTTGGAAAAGCTTGGCGGTGGCGGCATGGGCGTCGTTTACAAGGCAGAGGACACTCGCCTCGGACGGTTCGTTGCCCTGAAATTTCTTCCCGAAGAGCTGGCTCAGGATTTCCAAGCACTCGAACGCTTCCGGCGCGAGGCGAAAGCGGCCTCCGCCCTGAACCATCCGAATATCTGCACCATTTACGACATCGGCGAGGATGGAGGAAAGACCTTCCTCGTCATGGAATTCCTGGACGGCAGTACGCTGAAACACATGATCGCGGGCCGTCCGATCGAAATGGATACCATACTAGGGCTAGGCGTCGAAATCGCCGACGCCCTGGATGCCGCCCACGCCGGAGGCATCGTTCATCGCGACATTAAGCCGGCCAACATCTTCGTCACCCGTCGCGGGCATGCAAAGATTCTGGATTTTGGGCTTGCCAAGGTCAAATCGGCAGGTGGTGAATCGGTGCAACCCGGGGACATGACTGCCCCCACGGCGGTTGCGGTCGAAGAACATCTGACCAGCCCCGGATCTACGTTAGGCACAGTCGCCTACATGTCGCCGGAGCAGGCCAAGGGCAAAGATCTCGACCCGCGTACAGATCTCTTCTCGTTCGGAGTCGTGCTGTACGAAATGTCCACAGGTCAGCTGCCGTTTCGCGGGGACACTTCCGCGCTGATCTTCGATGCGATTCTGAATCGAGCCCCTGTTGCGCCGATTCGGCTGAATGCCGATGTCCCGCCGAAGCTCGAAGACATCATTAACAAGACACTCGAGAAAGATCGCAACCTGCGCTACCAGAGCGCCGCCGATATTCGGGCCGACCTGCAACGCCTCAAGCGCGATACCGAGAGCGGACGCGCAGTCGCACAGAGTTCCGGGTCGGTGCCAGCTGCGGGCGAAGCCGCCCCGCCGATGCCGCGGGCTCCTTCCGCATCAGACATACGTCGCGCACTCAGTTCCTCGCGGGCGATTGCGGCAGCAACCGAGAAGCCCAAGAATCGGTGGAAAACGCTGTTACCGATTGGCGCCGGAGTTCTCGTTGTACTGATTGGACTAAGCATTTATTTTCGGTCACGCAATTCCGCAAAGCTGACGGAGAAGGACAGCGTTCTGCTCGCCGACTTTGTTAATACCACCGGCGACCCTGTTTTCGATGGCACGCTGAAGCAAGCCTTGGGCGTTCAGCTGGAGCAATCTCCATACCTGAATCTCGTTCCCGAATCCAAGATCCGCGAAGCGTTGCGCTTCATGGGCAAATCTCCTGACGAGCGCATCACCAACGATGTGGCCCGCGAGATCTGCCAGCGACAGGGCATCAAAGCCATGCTGACGGGAACCATCGCCAGCCTGGGGAACCACTACGTTGTGACGCTGAACGCAGTCAACGGCTCGACTGGCGATTCGCTCGCGACTGAACAGGCCGAGGTCGAAAGCAAGGAACAAGTTTTGAAATCGCTCGACAAGGCCGCTTCAAGCTTGCGGCAAAAGATGGGCGAGTCCCTCGCTTCGGTACAACAGTTCGCCACTCCGCTCGATCAAGCCACAACTTCCTCTCTCGAGGCGCTACAAGCTTTCAGTAAGGGCAACGAAATTCATCAGCAGATGCGGGACGATGGTGCGGTTCCCCACCTGAAAAAGGCGACAGAACTGGATCCGAATTTTGCAATGGCCCACGCGACCCTCGGAGTTGTTTACGCAAATATCGGACACCCCGCCGACTCGCGCGAAGAAATGAAGAAGGCCTATGAACTGCGTGACCGCGCCAGCGAACGCGAAAAGTTCTACATCCAGGCGCACTATTACGACGAAGTTACATTGGACTCAGAGAAGGCTCTTGCCGTCTACGCCGACTGGCGACAGACTTATCCACGCGACACGACACCGTACGTTAACGCCGCTCTCACGTACAGCGCGCTGGGTCAGCCGGAGAGAGCGCTCGATCTCGCCAGCCAGGCGCACAAAATCAATCCGAACGATCGCTACGCCTATGACAACATGGCTGGCGCCTACGAGGCCCTGAACCGTTTCGACGAGGCTAAAGCGATCGCGGATGAAGCCGTGTCTAGAAAGCTCGACGGCACGGGAGTTCGCTTCGCCCTGATGGATTTGGCCTTCATCCATGGTGATCACGCCGCCGCTCAGCATGAACTCGATCTTGTCAAAGGAACCGGCAATGAACCGTTTCTACTTTTCTTTCACGCAAACTGGCTGACCGCGGAGGGCAAAGTAAGAGCGGCGCGACAGGAGTGGGATAAGTTGCGGCAGGAGACGTTGAGCGCTGGAGCGAGGGATCTCGCGGCCAACTTCTCGACTCTTCAGGCGTACAGCGACGTATTGTTCGGATACGACGCGGAGGCGCGAAAAGAAATTTCGCAGAGTCTGGCGCTTTCCAGCGATCCCGACACGCTTTGGAGCTCCGCAATTGTACTGGCGGCAACCGGCGATCTTCGGAAATCGGCTAGCATCGTTACGGACCTAGAGCATTCCTATCCGGAGAACCGGTTTCTCCAATCGATCGCACTTCCGCAGGTTCGAGCCGTGCAGCAATATGAGAAAAACCAGTTCGCGGAAGCCCTCAGTTCCCTCGAACCGGTACGGCCCTACGAATTTGGAGTTGGACCGCACGGCGCGGGTGTTAGCGCCATCTTCCTGAGAGGCATGATCTACCTCAAGGTGCGGGACGCCGCAAAAGCAGCCGGCGAATTTCAACGCATTCTCGACCACCGGGGTGCCGCGGGATTTTCGGCTGAGTATCCGCTGTCGCACCTATATCTCGGCCGAGCGTATGTCGCTCAAGGCGACCTCGCAAAAGCACGCACTGCCTATCAGGATTTCTTTGCAGCCTGGAAAGATGCGGACCGTGATATTCCCATTCTGAAGACGGCGCGAGTGGAGTACGACAAACTGAAGTAGAGAATCGAAACCACTCTCGGGCTCGTCTGATATGTTGTAACCTCCCCGCTGATTATCGATACCAATGCACTCCGCTCGCCCAAGCCGGTGGATGGTGATTCTTGCCTTCGGACTCGTGTACCTGTTCTGGGGCTCGACTTATCTCGCTATTGACATTGCCGTGCAAACCATCCCGCCGGCTTTGATGTGCGCACTTCGCTTCACGATTGCCGGCGTTGTCATGCTGGTGGTCTGCGCCGCCACTGGCCGCAAGATCTTCTACTCGCCGCGGCAACTTCTTCTTGCGGCAATCGTTGGATTGCTGCTCCTGATGGGAGGCAATCTCACGCTGTCTTATGCGGAACTAGCCGTGTCGTCGGGACTCGCCGCGCTCATCGTCGCGATTACGCCACTCTGGTTCCTGGTGCTCGATTCCCTGCTCCTGGGGGATCATCACATCTCCCGCCGGGGCAAAGCGGGTCTCGCGCTGGGCATTGTCGGCCTGTTCGTTCTGGTATGGCCCCAACTCGCAGCGGGAAGTTTAGGACGCCGCGAGTTGATTGCATCCATCAGTCTGATCGGTGGATCGTTTACCTGGGCTCTGGGGTCGGTGCTCTCAAAGCGCTGGCAGTCTGGCATGGATATCTTCAGTGCCACAGGATGGCAGGTACTCGCGGCAGGCGCCGGAAATTTCGTTTTCGCGCTTTTCGCCGAAGACATGAAGCATGTGGTGTGGAGCCCGCGTGGCCTTGGCGCCGTTTGTTACCTGGTTGTCTGCGGCTCCTGGATCGGTTACACAGCTTACATATGGCTGCTGGAGCACGTGCCGACGTCCAAGGTATCGACCTACGCTTATGTGAACCCGGTTGTCGCCGTGTTCCTAGGCTGGTTGGTCCTGCATGAACGAGTAGACCGCTTCATCCTGATGGGAAGCGCGATTGTGGTCCTGTCTGTCATTCTCGTCACCAGCGCCAAGGTAAGGGAGAAGACGGTCACGCAGGAACTGCCGGCGGCAGAGGCCGCGGGAGACTAGGGCGACGCCACAAGTAGCAGATCGGAGGGCGCAGATTCGATTTTAGATATGAGATTGCAGATTGAAAAACACGACAACTTCAATGCTCATACTCCGAAATCTCAGATCTGAGTATGGAATCCTAAGTTCCGCATTCTGACTTCCAACTTCTGCATTGTGACGTCAGGCTTCTATTCGTCATCATCAGCGTCGTCCACCAGATCCACCACTCTTCCACGCACCGCAAAGGCCTGTTTGTTTCCGGCCAATTCAAAACTGACCCGCACGGGATTCCTTTGCCATTCGGGCACAGCGCAAGCTGAATCGGGAGCGGCGTCTTCGGGAACTCCCTCCCCAATCTGTTTTCTCAAGACAGGCTTCTTGCGGCTGAGTTGGGTGACGATTGCGTACGTTTTTTTCCCGTCATCAGCCACACCGCAATATGCGACATAATCGCGATACCAGCTCGCCGCCGAGTAGACGCCGTCGAACTCGGGCAAGCTGATGGGCGAGATGCGGCCGGTCGTGCGGTCGACCAGCAGCCAGCCTCCGCGCTGCCATTGCCATCGCGGTGCAGTATCGTCCGGCAGGGTGTCATTCACGCGAAAGGCCCGGCGCACGACAAACAAGCGGTCTGTGACCTCATGCGGCGGCCCATATACATACTCCCGGGTGCGTCCATCCACGAGTAATGCGCGAACTTTAATGGACAGTGGTTTCTCGTTTGCCCCATATCCCACGAGGCATTGCACTGGAGTCCACTTGCCGAATGCAACCACGTGGACCTTTGTAACCGCAGCAGCCGACAGGCACAGAAGAAAAAAGCAGAGAACCGAAGCGAGAACGGAGGAAATCCGACATAATCGCATGCTGCGAGAGTAGGAAAGGACCGGCCGCACTCGCAAGATCGACCATCACATTTCCTGAAAACAAGGTGCCAATCTGGGAATATGCGTTTTGGCTCATCCGGACGGTACTGCGTAAAATAACTAGCATCGTTGGCGCGGAGTCGTGGAATTAGGGGTACAATCGAGGTCGGAAAATCGATTTTTCATTTCCTCCCCTTTCCTGCCGCCCTCGCTGCAGTGGGGGGACAACTTCAACGGGGAGAACGGCTTCTTATCCAGCATGGGGGAGCTTCTACCAAGGCGCCGAGGCGCGCGCATCCTAGTTGTTGATGACCAGCCCAGTATTGCGGGACTGATGAGCCAGTTGCTCACGATCCGCGGGTACGAGGTGGTCACGGCATCCAGCGCCGAACAGGCTGAGGCGGAAGTCCGAAAGCAGGCTCCAGACCTCATCCTTTCCGACGTCATGATGCCGGGCAAGTCGGGGTACGAATTCTGCCGTACCCTCAAAGATGACCCTGCCACCAGACTGATCCCCTTCGTCCTCATCACCGGGCTCAGCGACAGCAGCGATAAGGTCCGGGGCATTGAAGCCGGGGCAGATGATTTCCTGAACAAGCCCGTTCTCGCCGAAGAACTGATTGCCCGGGTCAAATCTCTTCTTCGGTTGAAGGAATTCACCGACGAACTGGAGAATGCCGATTCCGTCCTCTGCACACTGGGACTGATCGTGGAAGGGCGCGATCCATATACCGAGGGCCATTGCGAGCGCCTCTCGGTGCGCGCCGCCGATCTCGGACGCCATCTCGGCATGGATGAGGATTCGATTGTCGCGCTGAAGCGCGGCGGCTATCTGCACGACCTTGGCAAGATCGCCGTTCCCGATGACATCCTGAAAAAGGGAAGCGATTTGACAGCGGCTGAGTGGGAGATTATGAAGCTCCACCCGATCACGGGTGAGAATATCTGTAAGCCGCTTCATTCTCTTCGACTGGTGCTGCCAATCATTCGCCACCATCACGAACATTCCGACGGCTCCGGATACCCTGACGGACTGACGGGGCCCGAGATTCCGCTTCTGCCTCGCATTCTCCAGGTCGTCGATGTTTACGACGCTCTCCGCACGGCGCGGCCGTATAAACCGCCGCAAACTCACGAGCAAGCTTGCGAAACCATGCGCCGTGAAGCGAGCCGTGGCCTCTGGGACGCCGAATTGGTTGCCGAATATCTTTGGATGCTGGAACAAAAGCGGCAAGTCGCCTAGCGGTTCTCAGCGCGCGGTTCTCAATTCAACCACGCTGGAGCCGGGATCCCCCGGTTCCGATTGGAGCTGAACGAATTACAATGTCACCGGTCTTCACGGCAGCCAAATCGTTCTACTCTGCATCAATGCTTCTTCTGGCCGCGAACGCGTGACCACCAAAACTGAGAACTTACTTTGCCTCCGACCTACAGCATCGTGATCCCGGCTTACAACGAAAGCGCCCGGTTGGGCGCAACGCTGGAGAAGGTTCTCCATTACGTCAACGCGCAGGGCTTAAATGCAGAAGTGATCGTCGTGAACGATGGCTCCGGCGACGACACCGCCGATATCGTACGAACATTTACGGTGAAAGATCCCTGTGTTCGCCTGGTGGAAAATCCAGGAAATCGCGGCAAGGGATACAGTGTCCGGAACGGCATGTTGCATTCGAACGGACGGATCGTCCTGTTCAGTGATGCCGATCTCTCGTCGCCCATTGAGGAATCCTCCGAGCTGTTCCGCGCTCTAGAAGATGGCGCGGATATCGCGATTGGCTCGCGCTGGCTTCGCTCGGAAACGCAGACGCAACGTCAGCCCCTGCACCGACAACTCTTCGGACGCATTTTTAATCTCGCTCTGCGCATTGCCCTAGGCCTTCATTTTAAGGACACGCAATGCGGATTCAAGGCGTTCAAGCGAGCTGCCGTAGATGCCATCTTCCCTCTGCAGAAGATTGAGCGCTGGGGATTCGATCCCGAAATACTTTTCCTCGCCCGCAAATTCAACTTCAAAGTGAAAGAAGTTCCCGTGCTCTGGGGGCACAGCGGTGGCACCCGTATCAATCCGCTGATCGATGGCTCGCGCATGGTGCAGGAAATATTTCGAATTCGCTGGTACGCGATGACGGGGAAGTACAGCGCGAACTCATCGGCGGTTCGCACGATCACAGAGCCAATCCCCACCCCTGCAAGTTCAGAGCTGAAGCGCACGGGCTCTGCTAATTCGTAAACCACTTCCGAAAACACCAAAATACGAAGGTCACGAAGGAAAGTGCAAACATTTCCTTCGTAAACCTTCGCATCGTTGTGGTCTCAGGTGTTCCCGGCGTCTAAGCTGACGCGCGAATCTCTTCCACGACTCTGCGCCCCATCTCAGATGTTGAAATTGGCTTCTGCGTCTTGCTCCCGAGGTCTGCCGTGCGAGCACCTTTCGACAGCACTGCGGATACTGCAGCCTCCACGCAACGTGCTTCGCTCTCCAGCTGAAACGAATGCTGCAACAACATGGCCGCCGATAAGATTGCGCCCAGCGGATTGGCAATTCCCTTGCCAGCGATATTAGGGGCCGATCCATGCACCGGTTCATACAATCCAACCCTGCCACCTATGCTCGCCGAAGCCAGCAGCCCGAGTGATCCTACAACTCCGCCAGCCTGGTCAGACAGAATATCTCCAAACATGTTTTCGGTCAGCACAACATCGAACTCCGTCGGACGCTGCACGAGCAACATGGCCGCGGAATCGACATACTGATGCGCCAACTTCACCTCGGGATAATCCTTCCCAACGCGCGTCACCACATCGCGCCACAACCGGGAGCACTCGAGCACGTTCGCTTTGTCGACGGACAGCACTTTCTTCCTGCGTTCCATGGCGAGGTCAAATGCCACGCGCGCAATGCGCTCGATTTCGTTTTCGCCGTAGCGCATGGTGTTTACGGCGACCCGAGCGCCAGCCTCACCCTCGATCGAACGCGGCTGCCCAAAGTATGCTCCTCCCAGCAACTCGCGAACGATCATGATGTCCGTTCCGCGCACAATTTCGGCGCGCAAGGGAGAACAATCTTCCAATGCGGGAAAAAGGATCGCAGGTCGCAAATTCGCATACGCCCCGAGTTCGCGGCGTACGCGCAACAACCCAGCCTCTGGCCGCAGATGTCCCGGATTGCCGTCAAATGCCGGACTCCCCACGGCGCCGAGCAGCACGGCGCCAGAAGACAGGCAGGCATCAATCGTCTCCGCAGGCAGCGGATCGTTGACCGCCGAAAGCGCGGCACCCCCAATAAGTTTCTGCTGAAAATGAGGTTGATGGCCGAATCGGCTCGCAACAACCTGCAAGACCGCCACAGCCTGCTCGGTCACTTCGGGCCCGATTCCATCTCCGGGCAAAATCGTAATGTTCAGGTTCATTTTCTAGTGGAGAAGAAGATGTCGGGTAATCGGCAATTCTAAGCGGGGAAAACAAAAGCCGCCACTGGAGGCGGCTTATCGTCGTTTCGATGACTCAATCCTAGACTCCCCACAGATAGTCTTCCTGCTGTGTCTGCTCGTGCTGCGCGGGCTCGGAATGCACCGGGATGGGCATACCGAAGGGATTCGTCTCAGCCGCAGCGGCGAAGGTCTTCTCCGGCTCCGGAGCAGGTGCATTCACCACCGCAGGAGTCGTCGCTTCGATGATCGGTTCGATCAGCGGTGTAGCTGCACGCGTGGGCTTATGCGTGTCGCGGATGAGTTCAAGCAAATGATGATCTTCAACATGCTTGATCTTGTCCGCTAAACGCACGAATCGCCGGTACACGTCATCCAGCACGCGACGATCGAATTGATATCCCAGTTGCTCGCAACGCATACTCAGCGCGTGGCGCCCGGAGTGCTTACCGAGCACGAGTTTGGAATCTGGAACACCCACTGATTTCGGCGTCATAATTTCGTAAGTGAGAGGATTCTTCAGCACGCCATCCTGGTGGATGCCGGCCTCGTGTGCGAAAGCGTTACGCCCTGTAATCGCCTTGTTCGGCTGCACCGGGACGCCGGTGATTTCGCTCAGCATCTGGCTTGCAGCGTAAATCTGCTCGCTGGCAATGGCCGTCTCGTAGGGATACCGGTCCCGACGCACCCGCATCGACATCACGATTTCTTCCAGCGATGCGTTGCCGGCGCGCTCTCCGATTCCATTGATCGTGCACTCGACCTGCCGGGCTCCGGCAGAAACCGCCGCCAGCGCGTTCGCAACCGCCATTCCTAAATCGTTGTGGCAGTGCGCCGAAATGGTCACGTTCTCAATGCCTTTCACGCTCTTCCGGATCATGGCGATCAGGTCCGAGAACTCCGAGGGCACCGTAAAGCCTACCGTGTCGGGAATGTTCAGCGTCGTGGCTCCCGCTTCGACCACCGCGTTCAATACGCGGCATAAGAACGCGGGATCCGTTCGCGTCGCATCTTCCGGCGAGAACTCCACATCGTCGCACAAGGATTTTGCCAATTCGATCGCCTCACGCGCCTGCGCCAAACATTGATCCCGGCTGATTCGCAGCTTGTACTGCAAGTGGATGTCCGAGGTGGCCAGAAACACGTGGATGCGCGGATGTGCAGCGTATTTCAGAGCCTCCCATGCGCGCTCAATATCCGGACGACAAGCACGCGCGAGGCCAGCGATAATGGGCCGCCGGATCACCGTGGCAATGTGCTTTACCGACTCGAAATCGCCATCAGACGCAATGGGGAACCCAGCCTCGATCACGTCGACCCCGAGCCGGTCAAGCTGGTGCGCCAGACGCAGCTTTTCCTGCTGATTCATGCTGCAACCGGGCGACTGCTCGCCGTCCCGAAGAGTCGTGTCGAAAATGGTAATGCGTTCTCGATGCGTGCTCATGGGTCTCCCCTCAGAAAGGAACCGACTCTTGATAGTACGCGGAGTAAGCATAGAAGCAAAACTTATAATTGTTTAGTTACTAGAAGTGAGACTGCTATAATAAGATCTGCTAATACATCCGCGATCTTCCATTAAACTCCTATGGAGCTCTCCCAACTAGAAGTATTTCTTACTGTTGCGCGGGAGCGTCGCTTTTCGCGTGCCGCTGACAAACTCTTTCGTACGCAGTCGGCAGTTAGCCAAACCATACGGAAGCTGGAAAATGAACTTGGGGAGGCCCTCTTCGACCGTTCCTCGCGCGACGGCGTCCTCACCGATGCCGGGAAGGTTCTTTATGAGTACGCAGAGAAGCTGATCAACCTGCGCTCCGAAGCTGCCGAATCTCTCTCCGAGCTGCGCGAACTTCATAAGGGAAAGCTGGTCATCGCCGCCAACGAATTCACGGTGCTCTATTTGCTTCCGGTGCTCGCCGAATTCCGTCGCCTGCATCCCATGATCAAGATTGCCGTCGAACGCGCGCTCGGCAGTCACATCCCTGACGATGTGCTGCGCTATAGTGCCGAGTTTGGAGTGCTGTCCTACGAGCCCCAGGATCCAGCGCTTCAATCGATCGTGACATTTCTTGACGAGTTGGTCTTTGTCGCTCCTGCCAACCATCCCCTGGCATCGGCAAAACAGGTCAGCATCCGCCAGCTTGGAGCGGAATCGTTTGTCGCTCACATCGTCAACTCGCCGTATCGCGAGAAAGTCATTCAGCTGTTCAAGACCCACAAAACTCCGCTGCATATGGATCTCGAACTCCCCACATTGCAGGCGATCAAGCAATATGTGGCGATGGGGAATGGGGTCGCTTTAGTGCCGGAAATCAGCGTAGAAGCGGAAATCGCCCGGGGAGAACTCGTCAGCATTCCAGTCCGCGAGCTCCAACTCAAGCGCAAGCTGCGCCTCATTTACCGCAAAGATGCAAATCTGTCGCACGCAGCTCGCGCGTTTTTGAAGGTCGCCGAGGCCGTGGCGCTTGAGCGCAAGGGACGGTACCGATTCCACCGGGAGAATTGAGAAGCTTCATCCGAAACGAAAAGGGAGCAAAGATGTCCTTCGCTCCCAGTGCCATTACACCAATCACTTCTGAATGCGAGCGTTCCTCAACAATCCGCGCACACCCGCGTTTCCGCGAATGATTCCAAGGCAGCATCCAGCGTCGGATGAATCTCCAATACAGAATCCAGATTGGTCAAATCGAGCAGCGTGCGCACCGTCATGTTCGCGCCAGCGCACTTCAACTCGGCGCTGCGATCTTGGGCCCAGGTCTGCAGCAACGCCAACTCCCCAATTCCAGCGCTGTCCATCGAGCTCACACCACTCAGCTCAAGAATCAGCTTGCTTCCCTGATGCAGAATCTCCCCCACAACCCGCGACAGGGCGGCAGCCTCATCGCGATATACGATACGGCCCTGGCAGTGGACGATGATCACGTCGCCATGATTTCGCGTTTCGACACTCAGTTTCAACTTCGGCTCCTTCTCGACTCCAAACGCAGCAGGCCTCGCCAGCTGCTCCCATGCTTGCGAATGTGTGCTCATATGCGCCATTTCCATGTTAGTGGATAGACGAGTGCCACCGTGTTTTGGCACCATGAAAATCCAGTAAATTTTCGTAACGATTGGACGGTCAGGCCTAAGTTCATGAAAACAAAATTTGTGCGCCGGGACATCTTGGCCATCCGGTACACTGCATCTAACCGATTTCATTGATTACAATCATTGCTTTTGCCGGCGCGACCGTCGGGGAGGAATAATTCGTGTCGAAAACCGCTGTCGTCGCACTGGCCTTTCTGGGAATGCTCCTGTGCAGCATTCCCTCGTCGGCTCAGTTCAACGGCCTTCTTCCGAGTGGAAACGTGTATGCCGGAGTCTCCTACGGCCAGCTCACGAACGTGGTCAACAAGCAAAGCTATCGCGGATGGAACGCTTCGTTCGAGGCACTGCCATTCGTGCGCTTGCCGCACCTCGGGCTGGTCGTGGATGGTAGTGGTTTTTATCGCTCCACCGGTGTTACGCAATACAACATCGTGGGAGGACCACGGATTGCCACGAATATTGGCAAAGTGCGTCCCTTCGTTCATGCCATGGCCGGCGTCCGCCGCCTCAACTCCAGCGGATTCACTTATAGTCCTCTCGTGATCGATGTAGGCGGCGGGCTCGACTACAAGCTCTTCTTCAAGAATTTCTCCTGGCGTGTCCAGGGCGACTACATGCATACGCACTACGCCAGCGCGACACAAAACGATTACCGGGCATCCACCGGAATTGTATGGAGATTCTGAACTCCCAGTCAGCTACCCGTCGCATACTCGCGCATCCAACAACTTTCTGCGCTTTTAAGGGTTCTGAACGCAGAAGGAGGAGCTCATGCGCAAGAACTTGATCACTTTCGTTGCTCTTCTATTCTTTGGATGTTACGCAGCGGCACAGATTCCATCCTCGGGGAACCTGTTCGCGGGATACTCGTACTACAACACCGACCTAAACGGCATCGGTCGACAAAGCATTAATGGCTGGGAAGGCTCGCTGGAAGGGAAGCTCTTTCCGGTTCCCTTCCTTGGAGTTGTCGCGGATTTCAGCGCCAATTATGGCGACCTGAAGTTTCCCAACCCGGCCTTATCCTGTCCTGTAGGAACCGCGTGCCCACCCGCTAACATAAATTCGCACGTTGACAACTTCTTTGTCGGTCCTCGCGTCGGGGTTTCCGTCGGCAGAGTTCGTCCCTTCGCTCAAGCTCTATTTGGATTCGCACACATCAATACCAACGGCTTCGGATCCGATACTTCTTTCGCGACCGGCGTCGGGGGCGGCATCGACTACAAACTCATTAGCCTTCTTGGGGTGCGCTTTCAGGGAGACTACATCCACACGCAACTGTTCAATACCACGCAGAACAACGTCCGTCTGTCCACTGGACTCGTGCTTCGCTTCTAGTTTTCAGCTACAACAAAAGCAGGATCTAGCTGGTTGGCTAACTCCTGCTTTCCGTGGCCACGAACAAACCTTGCTGTGGAAGAGCGAAGCGTGAGGGGTCGGCTTCGAGGCCTATCCTTGCGCTTTGGCCCCGCTGGCTTCCGGCTCCGCCCAATACTTGTGATCCCGCAAGAAATACTTTTCATTCCAATAATTCACGGCCGTCTTCAAGAAGAGCCATCCAACCTTCAAATGCCCCATGCGCTTGAACCGCCGGTTGGTCGTATACACTCCGCCAGAGACGACGGCAAACTGGCCACGCTCCACTTTCTGACTCAACTTGTAGTCTTCCGCGAAGAGAATCTGCTCGTGAAATCCACCCAGTTCCCAGAACTTCTTCCGATCAAACATCATGAACATCCCCGTCGCAAACGGACGATGCAAGTACGACAAGTACTGGAAGCAATCGTTCACTGCGTAGAAAATCTTGTCCACGCAGTTTCCGTCCTTGCACACGATGTTCGTGGTTACGCAGTGCAGTTGCTTGGCCTTCGCTTTGTCCACGCATCGGCGCACCAAGGAACGGTCGGCGAGTTCGATATCGGCATCGAGAAACAGAACGTAAGTCGTGTCCGCCAGCGCTGCTCCCTGATTGCGTCCCACAGAGGGCATGCCGCCCGGGATGACTGTCACATTCAGGCGATCCCGAAAAAGCATGACAGCTTGCGGCGTTCCATCCGTCGAGTTCGCATCAGCGACTAACACTCTCGTACTCGAGATGTTCGAGTAATCCTGATTCGTCAGCGAAGCCAGCAACCGAGGAATCAATTTCGCTTCGTTCTTCGCCGGAATAACAATTGTCAGTTCGTTGCAGGAGTTCGTCATAGTCATGGATTTGTACCCCACTTTCGTCGATCGTCAGATAAGTAAGCCGTGAATCGACCCAACCATCCGAGTTGAAGTAATCGATCCCGCCCTGGTGGACATGCATGGCCTGATGCGTATGCCCACAGAAAATCCGCTCCGCCTCATGGTACTTCGCATATGCCAGCGCACCCGCTGCAACTTTCGCGGACATTCCTAGCCAGCGTGTATTCAGGCGGTCAATCATCCGCACAATCGGTTTGCTCTTGAAATCCAGTTTCTGCAGTTGCAGATATAGCGAGGTTCCCCAGCGGCTCAGCCGCAGCCGCTTCACCTGGAAGCCATCGAATTGATGGCCGTGAATCGCGATATGCCGCAGCCCGCGGTATTCCCAGGTGTAGTCCTGATACACGCGTGCGCCGACGAGATGCGACATGATGTCGGCTAATCCGCAGTCGTGGTTCCCTTCCACCCACACGACTTCAATGTTCCGCTTGGGATTCGAAAGCTTGCGGATATACCCGAGAAACTTCCAGTGTTCTTTCGTGAGGCGGCCGAAATTGAGGTCGGCGAAGATATCGCCTAGCAGAATCAGGCGCCGGAACCGATTCCGCTTGAGCACGCGTGCCGCCTCGCGCGCACGGCTCGTATCCGCACCGAGGTGCAGGTCGGAGAGGATCAGCGTGTTGCAGCCTGGCAGATCCATGCTCCGGTTTTAGCAGCCGGATGTTACAGGTTGATTAACACTGCATCAATATTGGTGCATGAGTAGTTGCGGAGGCAACCAGTCAATACCGCAAGCGAGAAGCGCCACGCCGGGGACGCCACCCTGCCGCAGAGAACGCGCAGGTGGAACACTGACGGCTCAGGTCAACAGTACGTTTTGAAAGACACGGATTTACGGCGCCGGAGGAACATACTCCTTCGGCTTAGCTGAGCCCTCGCCGAAGAAGAACATCTCGAGTTGCTTAACAATCACTTCCTGATCCTCGCGCCGAGCCGGGTTCAGCCGATACTCATTGAGCAGCATCTTGCAGTGTTCCGTCCACATCCGCCAGGCTTCCTGGGACACGTTGTCATAAATCTTCTGTCCCAATGCGTTATCAAACGGAGGCTCATCCAGCCCGGGCATTTCTTTGTTGAACTTCACGCAATACACCATGTGCGCCATAAATTCCTCAACCATTCCAAAATGGGTGTCAAAATCATCTTACACGGACTCACCTACGGGGGCGTCGACCAGCTCTTCTAGGGGCAGCCGCCCGTCTATGTGTCCACCCGCGCGGTAGGACGACGAATCCAAATCCACGCGAGTCCCGCCACACCCCACACGACCAACAAGGGAATCAGACTGACGAGGCCGCGCAACCCAAGCAACTGCCCTAGATTAAAGGCGCCATAGTTCCCACTCGCCGCCTCGCCAACCGTCAGTAGCGAGTCCCTATTCATCGCAACCTTGCCCGCCAAAAACCCCGGCCACGCCGAGTGCACAAGCGGACACGAATCCTGCATCGCCAGCTGCGACGTCGTCGAGACCGCCATCAGAGTAACGAACACGCTCACGACCGCAAACGCAACCAAGATTCGGCGCCAACGTTGGCTCACTCGCGACCACACGAGCGATAGTCCCAAGCATAGCAACGGAATCGCCGCCCCGGCATATCGCGGACCAAACGAGAGCCCGGCCTTCCACCAATAAAAGGAAGAATTGAAAAGGAAATAGTAGGCGGCGATGCCGCCTGCAACAAACGCCGCCGCCCGATTCACTCGCTTCAACCACCACACTCCCACCACCGCAGCGAGACAAATCGGCGAGGCAAAGAACAATCCGCGTGAGCATCCAAATAACAATTTAAGCAGCCTGTCCGGATGCGGATAGGTCAACCCCATGTAACCCTGCTGCTGCATAAACGAAAACGAATTGGGATCGTAGTACGAATAGCTGGGACGAAATGCGCCAAATGCGGCGTGCAAGTATCCAAGCAGCACACAAAGGCACACGAGAGCTCCAATTCCAACTCCGGCCACAACACGCCACCGCGCGGAACTGCCTTGTGACCACACTTGCGACAGAGCGAGCAATCCCAGAACCGCCGAGGCCGGAGCCGCAGGATACTCCGTCACGGTTGCCCAACCGGCAGCCAATCCCACCGCAAGCGCCCAGGCATATTGCGATGATGTATCGCGCAGATGCACTGCCGCCGCAAACGCAAATAGCAAGCACGCCCCCACCACGGCGTGCGCCCAGAACAAACTCGCATATGCCCATATCGGAGTTCCCAGGCACATGATGAGCGCGCCAAAAGCAGCACCCGGAACTCCTGACCCGAACCGCAACCCGAGGAAAAATAAACACACTCCCGCCAGCGAAGCCGGGAGTGCCACCGTAAAGACAGTCACGATGTAAGATAGAGCGAACTCGCCACGGGCAGATTGCGGCTCCACTCCCAACACGCGAAGCATCGAACGTGCTATGACTGCACCTGGGAGTGCCATAAACACTAATCCCGGCGCCTTGTCGGAATAATAGTGTCCCTGAAAGTGCGCGACGTCTTGCGTGTTCTCGTGATAGGCGTCAATTCGAAGGGTCTGGTGCTCGATGATGGCGCGTAGCAGGTCGAAGCGGGAGTTCTGATTCCACCCCCCGCCCTCATAGAAGTACATCAAAGAGAAGAGAGCAACCACGCCCACCAGAAGGGCCGCCTTCCATTGAGGCGTGCAGTCTTCTGGATGGGAGGTCATGAATTGGTAGGAACCGGGTGGTGGGCCCACCAGGATTTGAACCTGGAACCAACAGATTATGAGTCTGCTGCTCTAACCGTTGAGCTATGGGCCCGCAGACCCAAATTTAGCATACAGCCGACATGCGAGGTGCTGAACCTAGTGCCGGTCCCTACCCTAGCTGCTGCAGAGGCCTCTTGCTGTTGTACACCCTTACCTTCTGAGCCAGCGGGCGCGAGCATTCCAGCAATTCGTCGAATTGATGTTCCGAAATCCAGGTCCCGGCTCGAGCATCCCAGAGCCGCGCCTGGAATTCGGCTAGCCAAGACAGCCCATTGCCGGTCTCAAGGCCGAAATAAGTCGGAACTGAACCAAACAGCTGGATGAATGCGCCTTAGTGGATAGGAATCATTCGGGCCGGATCTGGGGCAGTTTGTGGGCTCATGAGGTAATCAAACTCTTCGCTCAGGACGTGTGAAAATGAAGTACGCGTGGATCTTCATCCTGTTGCTAGCCGTTCCCGCCTTCTCTTCGGAAGAGAAGGACCAAAAGAAAGTACTGGAATCTCAAGCCAAAACTTTGATTGAACAAGCCAAGGAGCTTGAGAAATCCGGAGATCTCCTCGAAGCTCGCAAGCAGTACGCCAGCTCTCAGGCCTTCTGGGAGACAAAAGATGCCGAAAAAGCCATCAAGCACATCGATGACGAGATTCGGAATCGCGTCAAGGACGCCCTGAAGCGCGCCCACCAGCTTTACGATCATGGCCAGTTCAAGCCCGCCAGCGAGGCCCTGGAAAGTGCGCTCGAACTACACAGTTCGGGAGGCATTCTCTCCTACAATCTGGCGCTCTGCTACTTCCGGATGGGTGATCCTGCCACAGCGCTCGGCTATCTGGACGAGGCGATCTCCGCAACCGCCGACCCGAAGCGCAGCAGCAAATTGAAGCAGCTTCGCACGGTCTGGATTACCGGGGAGCAAACCACAACCGCAACCGCTTCCGACAAGGATCACGTTCTTTATGTGAACCACCTCATGGAAGACATCGGGTTCGATGCGTCTCTTGACGAGGGCGCTCCTCAATTGTCCGGCAATAGTGCGCCAGCTCCATCCGTCAAAACGGCGAGCTTTGTTAAAACCTCCAGCCCGACAGACCTGCACGCTTCGACGAAGCAACACCAGCGCGCGAGCCTGTGTGAGGCGCTAGAGGCGGTCCAGGGGCCATCCGCGAACACTCCAGCAATGTCGTTCAACCGGGCCATCTGCGCCGAAGAGAATGATCATTCACAGCGTGCCGCTGAACTGCTGCAGCACTATCTGGAAGTCTCCCCGGCCGCCGGCGACGCCGCCCGTGTGCATTTACGCCTGGCCGATCTCAAGGCACTGCTTCAGCTGCCCGATTCTCAGGGAGCCGAAGTCCGCAGCCTGTACTCTGCTGCGTCCCGCTCTCTTGAGGAGCGCAAGTTCGACCGCGCCTTAGCGCAATTCGAGAAAGCCGCTGGAGTCGCCTCAGACTTCGCTCCTACCGAATGGCGTATCGCGCTGATGTATGAAGCGTTCGGCAACGTCGAACGCGCTCGTGAGCATTTCACACGCTTCTCGCAACTGAGCGCCGATTCGGCAGCGCAAGCCGAGGCGCAAGTTCACCTCGACACGCTCGAGCCGAAACGAGATCAATACACCGAGGAAGTCGGGCAGGCCGAAGACATCATTGCCGATCTCCTGAATCGCGCCATGAACCTGACCTTTAATGGTATGGACGACCGTGCAGCACTTTACAAACAACGCCTTCGCGCAAAGCAGCGGCAGTACGCAAAGAAAAAGAAGAACTCCCGCCTGGTCGGAGGGGTTGGCGTCCCGTTCGCCTACGCCCAACAGCAACTGTCCGAAGCGGGCGAGCACCTCGCAACCGCGTTGGCGCTCTTTCCGCTCGGGGCGGAAGCGAATGAACTGATGGGCTTCGTGTACCTGCAGGCGAATGACGGCCGCGCCGCCATGCGGTCGTTCGATGCCGTCGCCAGCCAGAATCTACCGGCGTCGTTTTATGCCGAGTTGCGCGGCCGCAAGAAAGATCACGCTGTGAAATGCGAACTCACCCGCGACCACCTGCAACTGATCTTTCTATCCTCGTACGACAAGAACGGCAAACCCAGCCCTCCGGAGAAGAATGCAGGAACGGATGGCCTGGGCGACTTGCTGATCGCATCCGCGGAATCCCGGAAAAACGATTTCAACTCGCTCCTTTTAACTCCTGCACAGATCAGAAAAGTCGAAACCAAGAATGGTCTGCTTCTTCTTAAGCTTGAGAAGGAGGACATCGCACTCTCGCCCATCTACATGCCCGCACTCACCCCAACTGACGGACCCCAAGGGCGGCGTTTCGCGAATAATTACACGCGCATGTTCGTTCGCTATCCCGGACTCGAAGACTCCAAGCTCGGGGCTGAAGGCCTAACTGTCGGCGAGAAGATTCATCTCACGTACGATATCGGCAATGCCGCGTTCAATATCGGCAGCAGCCTCAATCCAGTCGGCTCGCTGCAAGCGTTCCAGTCCTTTATGCAAATCACAAAGGAACTGCATGCCACCGCCAAGTCGCTGCACGTAAATTATGCTGCATGGGAAAAGGCTGCCGAGGATCAGTTCGAATTCCAGAATGGCAGCACGTTTAAGATGATTCCGGTCGAAGCAGCCACGCTAACGTTCGCAGAGGAACTGAAGTAAGGAATCCACTCCCGAGAACCCAGCAGCATCTGCTCTCGCAGGAAACTAAAAGGGCGTGCCGGAAGCACGCCCGAATGCTGTACTTTGAAACTCTAAGGTATAGAAACTTCGAACTGTTTTCGCTAGACCTTCGCAGCTTTCGCTAACCTTTGCCCGGCAGCTGCCAACTCCGCCAATGAGGGTACCGATTCCGGTATGATCAGCTTCCTCTCCGGTATGGCCGCGCCGCTTTTGAACGCCTCGAGGAACATCTCAATGGCAAGATCAGTGTTGGGGCGGATAAAGATCGTGGCGGCCAAAGTTCCCGTGCGCACCCACGCCTGACCAGTCTTAGGCATCCCATCGCAGCCGGTAATCGGAATCTTCATCCATCGCGCCCGATCTGCCTCGGAAATTTCGCCGAACGCTTTGCGCGCTCCCATGGCCATACTATCGTCTTGCGCGCCAACCAGATCGACCCGGCTCTCTTGGGAAGTCCGCAAACGCAGCCATGAACTGACCGTCTTGTATGAACTCTCTTCCGTCCAGTTCGCCCGCATCGATTTAAGTTGTATGTTCGCCGGCTTGGTTTTCATCATTCCAGCAGTTCGTTCCTTCGCTGCAGAACTGTTCGCCGGCCCTTCGAGATACAGCATGTTCCCGCCATTCGGCAGCAGTGCCGCGAACTGTTGACCCTGAATCTTCCCAATCTCACTGTGATCCGAGGTCAATGCGAATACCGGCACTTTGTATGCGCGCCGCAGTTCGAGCACGTAGTCCACCTCGTGATTCAGCACGCACCAGCCGATGCCCGCCGCGGCCGCAGCTCTCGCCACCTGCGGAAATGCCGTCCCGCCCGCGGGCTCAAACAAAATCGCGTCCGGCCGTCTCGACGAACTCTGCACGTGCTCCAACAATTGCTGGCTCTGTGACACAGCGTCGTTGTTCGCGTGGATGATCTTCACCTCCACCCCAAACCGCCGTGCCGCCTTCTCCGCCGCAGCCGCTTGCTCCTGCTGATAGTCGTTGTCGTTATTGGTGAGCGATACGAGAAAATTGAGCCGCTTCATGGAATAGTCCTATTTCAGGATCATAGGCCTGTGCCTCCCACCTCCCCAAGGTAACCGCGGTAACCACGGGAGAGGACCGAATCATCCACAAATGATGATTTGATGGAAATAGCGATGCACTTCAGAATTCCGAGGCTCAAGCTGAGTACTGTGCCAGGTCCCGCTTTACGCTCCAGCTGCAGCACTCTTGCTTTTCGGAGTCTCCCCGCTCACGAACAGCTTCAGGTTCGTGTCCAGGCTTTCTCGCTCAGCCTCCGTCAGGTCCAAAAAGCGGAACGGTTGCATCCATCCCTGGGTTGCCCACATAGGAAACAGCATCTGTGCCTTGCCGCGGATCGTCGTCTCATGGAGATGGAAGATCAGCTCGACATTAAGCTTCTCATCCAGAGGCTTTTCCAGATGGATAACCCCTCCGGTCGTCGAAAGCTGATGAATTGCGCCCCTCACGTCACGCTTGTTAGGCAAGCGCACGAGCACCAGCACGGACCCACGCAGCTTTACGCGGAACGGGCGTTCCACACGCTCCGGCTTCTCTTTTTTCGGAGGCAGCAGTCGCGCAGAGGATTCGAACTCGTCTTCCATAGGCCTACCGACAGTATCGCAGTCCCAGTAACGAGAACGAAGTTACGAAAGCCCAAGATGACGGATTGTTCTTCGATGGAAAACCAAACTGGCAGAAGGGGACAGGGTATGGAAAGAAATCTACTTTCGCCCGGGATGCAATTCGGCACCCGCAACGAACACGTTATAAGGCCAAGCCTTCTTCTTCACCGAAACCTGCTCCGCACGAAGCGGCGCGGGATTAGTGGCGACCGGAGCCACGGGATCGTTTTTCGCCGCGACTTTCCAGTCTTCCGGAGGATTTGCGATCCCCCAGACGTTCCCCTGTGTGTAGAGCGCCGCGCCGATCAGAAAACTATTGCCCTCGCTCCCGAGTGGAACGCAGTTGGCCACGCGCGCGGTCACGCTTCCTCCCCCGGGCAAGCCGCTCAACATGATGGGAGTTTCAACCTGCAACTCCTCAGAGCTCTGGAATCCACACCCCTGCGCGCTCACCACCAGCAGCGTGCACTTCTCTCCAAAGGGACGCATCCGGTCCAGACTGATTACACTCACCGGGATTTCTACCCTCAACCGTGTACTGCGTCGAACAGCTTTTGCCGTTAGAACTTCCATGGGATGCAAACTCGTGTGCGGAAACTTACCTTCCCGTACCTGAACCTATTCTTGCAGATCGGCCAGAGACCGCTGGATGACGAAAGTAACTCGGCATAGAGAGGATGCGTGCAAAGTCTCGAATAGACCCATCTGAACCTGAAAATCAAGACTCCGATTTATCGTTACCTCGGACCGTCTCCGCGTTCCTAAGCGCTTGCGCAATCCCCGCGGCTACTCCGTTCTCCACGGCCCTGCGGTATCCAGTCCGATCCATGGCCAGCATGGTCGCGGCGGCAATCCCTCCTGGAGTGGCGGCCTCTTGCAGCAACTCTCCCAAATCCATTCCGCTCTCACGCCAATACAAGATGCCATCTGCCAGCGCATGTGCCGCCGCGATCAATGCAGTCTTGCGATCCAACCCAGCCCGCTGCGCTGCCGATGCCAGCGAGACTAAGGCGTGATACCCATGGCTCGAGGAATATGTCGCCGTGAACGCATCGAATTTTCGCTCCGGAATTTCCACGATCTGTCCGACGCGCCCAAACAATTGCCGGACGAGCTCGCAATCCTTCTTTCGCATGCCGCGATGAAAACACAGCGCGGTCAACCCGCGCCCCACCCGGCACACGGGGCTCGGCATCGCCCGCGCCCACCGGGCGGGGGGAAGGAAACGTCGCAGATTGCTGAATGGAACTCCGGCGGCGAGACTTACGCAGACTGTGGGTAGGCTTCCGCACTGCGCTACTTGCGACAGAACTTCTGCAACCGAGCTCGGACGCACGGCCACAATCAATATGCCAGCCCGTTGCACTGCCGAGGTCAAATCGCGTGCGATCGCAACACCAGACTCTCGCCGCACCGCCCGCGCCTTCTCAGGATTTCGATCGTAAGCAACGATCTCCCGCCGATCGCCTACCAGCCGCAACCCAGCTGCCAGTGCGCGGGTGATTCTGCCCGCGCCCACGAATGCAATGCTCGTACTCCTCGCCTGAGGCACTAGTCGGCTGTTCCTCCGCCGTCGACCACCAGCGCCGCTCCGGTCATGAATGAGGAATCGTCTGACGCCAGAAACAACACAGCTTTCGCAATCTCGTCCACGGTTCCAACTCGTCCAAGCGGCCGGTTTGCGCATCCCCCGATGTAGTCCTCCCATTTGAGGCCGCGCATCTTCGCATCCGCAGGAAGCATCGGAGTCTCGACATCCCCCGGACAGATACAGTTCACACGAATTCCATCTGGCCCATGATCAATAGCCATCGCCTTAGTCATCAGCACGACTCCTCCCTTCGACGCGCAGTACGCAACTGCATGATCTCCGCCGACAATACCCCATCCGGATGCATTGTTGACAATCACTCCGCTCTTTCGGGCAATCATTCCCGGCAGGGCGGATTTCGACATTAGAAACGTGCCCTTAAGGTTGACGTCGATCTGCTCGTCCCACTCCCGCTCCGAACACTCGAGAGCCGTTTGCGGATAGAAAACTCCCGCATTGTTGAAGAGAATATCGATGCAGCCAAACCGCCCGATCATCTCACTGACACTGCGCGCACATTCAGCGGCGGAACTAACGTCGGCTGCCAAGAAGATAGCCTGGCCGCCGAACTCCTCAATCCGGTGCACAACGTCAGATCCACGTTGCGCGTTCCGGCCGGTAATCCCGACGCGCGCTCCCTCACGCGCAAACAGCAAAGCGGTAGCCTCGCCAATGCCCGATGTCCCACCCGTAATCAGCGCAACCTTGTTCTTGAGTCGCATTCGCCTTCCGCTCAGCCCCGATTCAAGATCTGTGGCTATTCGTGCAAATCCGTGGGCCATGAATTTACCGGCTGGCCAACCCGCCCGCAGTCTCGCCTCCGTCCAGAGTGAAAACCTGCCCGGTCGCAAATGCCGCGTCGTCAGAGGCAAGATACGCGAACAGCCCAGCGATCTCTTCCGGGGATGCATGCCTCCCCATAGGAATCTTGCCATTTACTTCCGCCAGCATTGCATCTGAATACTCCGCGCGCTGCATCGGCGTCAGAACATATCCCGGAGCTACTGCGCACACTCGCACCTTCGGCGCAAGTTCCAGGGCCATGGATTTCGTCAACTCGATGACGCCAGCCTTGGTCGCATTGTAGTCGGCATAGAACGGATATCCCATGACTCCATTGGTGGAGGCAGTCTGCAAAATGACTCCACCTCCGCGCTCCCACATATGCCGAGCCGCTGTCTGCGCGACATAGAAGACACCGGTCAGATTCACCGAAATGACGCGCTCCCACTCCTCCGGCGTAATGTCGAGAAACCTATGGCGAACACTAATGCCGGCGTTATTCACGAGCACATCCACGCCGTCCATCAACCGGATCGCCTCCGCGAATGCCGCTTCGACTTGCATCAGGTCAGTGACGTCAGCGATGATTGCCTCGCCCAGGCCGACCAGTTCCTGCCTAATTCGCGCACAGGCATTCGCATCACGATCAAGCACGCACACACGCGCGCCTTCCTCCAGGAACCGCGCAGCCGTTGCCGCACCGATTCCCGACGCCCCCCCTGTGATCAGAATCCGCTTCTCTTTTAGCCCTCGCATCGCGTCTCCCTAGGACCGCTTGGATGGAGCCAGCCACGTCAGCCGTCCGACCTAGCGAAGCTCGGCAGTGCAATCCCGGATGCCATTGTTCTCCTGTTCTGGAGATCACGCTAGTGCACCTAAGGGTAACGAGCGAGAGGACTTGAGCTATGAACGGCTAGTGCGAGCTATGGGCAAGAGATGATGGGGGGACCGCCGCCTCTTCTGTCGCCCAGCGCTCCAATATCAGCTAAGCAGCGAGCAAGTTGGGAGCTCGTCACTCATGGCACCTAACATCCCGCCGCCCGCACGGTAATTGTCTGCGGCACGCCACGCAGCAGTTTCATCAACTCCGAGTCGCACGGACGGTTGATGTCATAAATGGCGTAGCCCAGCGATCCACGCGTATCAAGCACCTGCCGTTCGATGTTGATGCCGCGATCGCCAAGGATATCGTTGATCGCCCTCAAAATTCCCGGTACGTTGTGATGGATGTGCATCAGCCGGTACGAGCCTTCTTCGTACTCCAGATGGCACTGCGGCAGGTTCACGCTCAGGGTGGAGTCGCCCGTGCGCACATACTCGATCAGCTTCGCCGACACGAACTGGCCGATATTCTGCTGGGCCTCCTCCGTCGATCCGCCAATGTGAGGCGTCAGTATGACGTTCGGCAGTCCCTGCAACGCGCTCGTGAATCCCGCGCCTGATTCTGGCTCTTTGGGGAATACGTCAATAGCCGCACCCGAAACCTTTCCGGACTTCAGACACTCGGCAAGCGCATCATGATCGACGACGAATCCGCGACTCAGGTTTAGGAAGCACGCGCCATCCTTCATCGCCGCGAATTCTTCTGCGCCGAACAGATTCTGGTTCTGCGGCTTGCCATCCACATGCAGCGTAACCACGTCGCAGATCCCCAGCAGCTCGCGAAATCCGACCGGACGCGCATTCCCTCGCGCCAGCACATGCGACACGTCGTAGAACACGACGCGCATACCCATCGCCTCGGCCAAGTCCGAGAGCTGCGAGCCGATCTTGCCGTATCCGACGATGCCCAGCGTGAGCCCGCGGACCTCATGTGCTCCCGCCGCCGACTTGTTCCACACGCCACGATGCATCTCGCTCGACGCCTGGAATGTCCGCCGCAGCAGCAGGATGATCTCGCCAATTGCCAGCTCGGCCACCGAACGTGAGTTCGAGTGGGGATCGTTGAATACCGCGATGCCGCGCTCATTTGCGGCCCCTCGGTCGATCTTGTCCACGCCGATACAGAACGCTCCCACGGCCACCAGTTTCTTCGCGGCGTCGAGAACCGACGCCGAAATCCGGGTCTTTGAGCGCACTCCTAGAATTGTGGCGTCGCCGATCCTGGCGGTCAGTTCTCGCTCCTCCAGAGCAGGTTTCAGCGGTTCAACGCTGTATCCGGCGGCGCGAAACTGCTCGACCGCCACCGCGCTGATGTCCTCTAACAGCAGTACCTTCAAGAACCCTCCCTGAGGGGTCAATATGGGTAGAGACTTGCTTACGACGTCGGGCAAAACAACCGCATAGAAACAAGGATTATCTCAGACAAAAAGCTTTGAAAGTCGCAGCCATTGAGTCGCGTCTGAAGCTTCGCGAAACCGGCTGGTAAAATATCCAGATACCTCTATGTTTGAGAATCTACAGGAAAAGCTACAACGCGCCTTTAAAACCCTCCGCGGGCAAGCCAAGATTACCGAGGAGAACATTGACGAAGCGCTGCGCGAAATCCGCATGGCGCTGCTCGAGGCCGACGTCAACTTCAAGGTCGTGAAGGAACTCATCGACCACATCAAGGCGAAGGCCATAGGACAAGACGTAATGACTGCGCTCTCTCCGGGAGAGCAGGTCATCAAGATCCTGCGCGATGAACTGGTCGAGATCCTGGGCAAGGACACGGCCCGGGTGAAGTTCGCGTCTCAGCCTCCCACTGTGATCCTGATGGCCGGGTTGCAAGGTTCAGGTAAGACGACGACCTCGGGCAAGCTGGCACACTGGCTGAAGAATGGTGGACACCGTCCGCTGCTCGTCTCAGTCGACGTTTACCGTCCGGCGGCGCGCGAGCAGTTGAAAGTCGTGGCGCAGGCGGTGAAGGCACACATTTACGAAGGCCAGGTTACGGAAGCAAATACCGCGACCGTCGAGCGTCTGGTGAAGGAAGCGCGTCGAGAGGCGGTCGTTACAGGATGCGACGTGCTGGTCGTCGATACCGCAGGGCGCTTGCATATTGACGACGAACTCATGGAGGAAATGCAGTCGTTGAAGAAGCTGCTGAATCCGTCGGAAATCCTGTTCGTTGCCGATGCCATGACCGGGCAGGATGCCGTTCGTTCGGCGGAAGAGTTCCACAAGAAGCTATCGCTGACCGGAGTTGTATTAACGAAAATGGATGGCGACGCGCGGGGCGGCGCGGCGCTCTCAATCCGCCAGGTGACAGGACAGCCGATCAAATTCATCGGTATCGGTGAAAAATACGATGCCATCGAGCCGTTTCATCCGGACCGCATCGTCTCGCGCATCCTAGGCATGGGCGACATCCTGTCGCTCATCGAACGCGCCGAGCAGCAGATTGACAAGAAGAAAGCTGAGGAGATGGCCACCAAGGCCCTCACCGGCGATGGATTCTCGCTCGAAGACTTCCGCGATCAGCTGCGCTCGGTTAAGAAAATGGGTTCGATGAAGAGTTTGATGGGCATGCTGCCCTCCATCGGTCCGTTCTCCGGTCTGCAGAAGGCGGCCGAAAATGTGGACGAGAAACAGATCGACCGCGTGGAAGCGATTATCAACTCGATGACGCGGCACGAGCGGAATCATCATGAGGTTATCAACGGCAGCCGCCGAAAACGCATCGCCCGCGGCTCGGGAACTACCATTCAGGAAGTAAACAACCTGCTTCGGCAATATGCGCAGATGAAGAAGATGTTCAAGCAAATGGGCAAACCAAGCTTTGCAAGAAGGCTGGCCGGAATGAAGATGCCAGGAATGTAAGCAGTGGTCAGCGCTTCGTGCTTGGGCGGTCAGCGGTCGTTAGGTGAGAGTTTGCCATCCGGGCGGAGTGGGCGCACGCGCGGCGACCGGCCACACAAGCGAAGAAGGATCCCTATCCATTGAGCAAATCTCGACAATGAAGTGGCGTTCTTTACAAGAGTCTTCGACCGGGATTGACTTCCGCGCCCTGCGCGAAATTTACGCCGAGCGCAAGGAACTGATCGCAAAATACGTACCCTCCGAGACTCAGTCGGTGCACGTTCAGGCGGTAGCCGAGCTGAAATCAAGAAATCTCGCAGCGAATGCCCTGCCCGTCGGCGCGAAAGCCCCGGAATTCGAATTGCCGGATCANGACGGCAACATGATTCGGTCTTCAGGCCTCCTCGCCAAAGGACGGCTCGTGCTCTGCTTCATCCGCGGGCGCTGGTGCCCGTTCTGCGTGGGGCAGATGGAAGCCATGAACCTGGTCCTGCCCTTGATCGAGAACGCGGGCGCAACGTTTGTCGCCATCTCCCCGCAGACAGTCAAGCAGTCCTATTTCATGCACGATCAGCACAAGCTGCGCTTTCCGTTGCTATCGGATGCAAGCAACAAAGTCGCACGCCAGTTTGGCCTGACCTATCGCGTCCCGCCGGCCCAGGAAGCAGTCTATCGCCGGGCCTTCGTGAACCTCCCGTTCACCAACGGCGACGACAGCTGGGAGCTTCCGATTCCAGCGACGTTCATCATCGATCGCGATGGCAAGATTTTCTATGCATCGGCGAATGAAGATTACACAGAGCGTCCCGAACCCGGCGACATTCTACGTGTGCTGGGAGCTTCAGTTTCGCCAAATTCGTTGTCATCCTGAGCCGCGGGTTCTGCGGCTCAGGATCTATGTACTCTCCTTCGGGACCAGCGCTGCCGGCGAAGTGCATAGATCCCGAGCGAGCAAAGTGCGTCTCGCTCGGGATGACAACCCGGCAATCACGTACACTGATACTTCTATTCATGCACTACATCTACGGCATCAACTCGGTCAGTGAAGCCCTGAAAGCGCGGGGGCGCGCCTTCGAATGGGTCGGTATGGCTAAAGAGCGCCACGACTTGCGCCTGCAGCGCCTGATCGAAGACTGCCGCAAGATCGGCATCCCCGTGCGTTTCCTGCAGCGCACCGAACTTGACCGCATGGCTGGAAACGCAGCGCATCAGGGCGTGGTCGCGGTCACGTCGGCCAAGCAATATAACGATCTGGAAGATGTCATCGCGGCCAAGCGGAATCAATATTCGCTCGTAGTCGTCCTCGATGGAGTCGAAGATCCGCACAATTTGGGCGCGATCTTGCGGACAGCCGATGCCGCGGGCGCAAACGGAGTAGTCATCCCCGAACGTCGCGCGGCGGCAGTCACGGGCACCGTCACGAAAGCTTCGGCCGGTGCCAGCGAGCATCTGCCGATTGCGAAGGTCACGAACATCTCGCGCACGGTGGAACAGTTGAAAGAGAAGAGTATCTGGACCGTCGGCCTCGACGAGCGCGCCGACCAGACCTACGACGCCGTGGATTACAACATGGACTGCGCACTCGTTCTCGGCGGAGAAGGCAAGGGCCTGCACGATCTGGTAAAACGCAAGTGCGATTTCCTGGTCTCGATCCCAATGCTGGGCAAAGTGCCATCGCTGAACGTGTCGGTTGCAGCCGCCGTCGTTCTATATGAGATCGTGCGCCAGCGGCGAGCCAAAGAAGGCGCATCCAATAAGAAATGAAGTCTTTGGCCTCGAAGCTATTTCTCAGCGTTATCGGGATACTCTGCGTGTTCGGTGGTTCTAGTTTAAGTTTCGCGGTCGACCGCGAAGCCTTCTCCATCACAAGTTACGATCTCAATCTGCAGATCGATCCGGCGCAGCATCGTCTGGGAGTGCGAGGGAAGATCACGCTGCGGAATGACACAACCTTTTCACAGAAAGTGGCGATCCTCCAAATCTCGTCGTCGCTCGACTGGCGGGCGATTAGGGCCGGAGACAAGGCGCTTCAGTTCGTCACGCAACCGTATGCGTCAGACATCGATCACACAGGCGGATTGTCAGAGGCCGTCGTCACCCTGGCGGCGCCGGTTGCACCGCATGCCGCCACCGATCTGGATGTTGCATACGAAGGGGTAATCCAACTGGACGCGACGAGGCTGACACGCATCGGCACGCCCGAGAGCGTGGCCACAAGCACTGATTGGGACCAGATCGCCCCCACGTTCTCGGCCGTCCGCGGTGCAGGATATGTTGCTTGGTATCCAATTGCCACAGACGTGACGAATCTCTCCGAGTCCGACGGTTTGTTCGAGGTGCTCGCGCGCTGGAGGCAGCGGGAAGTGGGCGCGAAGGCGCACATAAGAATTGTTCTATCCCGAGGCGCGAGTGAGACTCCGCCGGAACTGGTCCTCAACCATCCGCACTGTGCCGTGACCAAAGAGCACGCGTTCAACTCACAGGAACTCACTGTGGATTGCGAATACAAACAACTCGGGCCGGATGCGCTCGCGATTGTGATTGCGAGCTACGATGTGCTTCAACGGCCGCACGTGGATGTACATTATCTTCCCGGGCACGAAGCTTCGGCAGAAAACTACGCGAACCGCGCCGAGAAGATCGTCCCTCTTATCGCGGATTGGTTTGGTGCACAGCACGAGAAGGCGCAAACAGCGGACCTGCCCCGATCCGACCAGGCATCCTTCGAGAGCGGAGCCTTGCTGCTCACGCCTCTGGTCAACTCCAGCCAAGCCAGCCTGTCCGCAACGCATCAGTTAGCTCACTCCTCTTTCTTCTCCTACCGTCCCTGGATCGAAGAAGGGCTTGCCCACTTCGCGCAGGTGCTCTTTCTCGAACAAGAGAAAGGTCGGCAGGCCGCGCTCGACTACATGGGATTGCATCGCACGGCACTGTTGAAGATTGAACCGCCCGACCTGTCCACGTCCGAGAATCAGGCTAGCCATTCGCTGGTGAACACGGCCAACGAGGAACTCTATCGCAGCAAGGCCATGTGCGTTTGGTGGATGCTGCGTGACATGATTGGCGATGCCGCTTTGAAGAAGGCGATCGCGCCATATCGTCCTGAGCAGGACCAAGAGCCTTCTTACATGCCGCGTCTCATTGCAGCCCAGACCCAGCGCGATCTGGAGTGGTTCTTCGACGATTGGGTCTACCGCGACCGCGGGTTGCCGGACTTCAAGGTGGAGTCGGCATTTTCACGGAAAGCAATGAATGCGACTTACATTCTGGCGGTCACAGTCGAGAACCTGGGTACCGCTGGAGCGGAGGTCCCCATCAGCGTTAAATTCGCAGGCGGACAAGCTACGAAGCGCCTCGAGGTCCGCGCGAAGGACAAGGCCACCATTCGCATTGAGACTCCCTCTGCTCCGTCAGAAATCGTGGTCAATGATGGAAGCGTTCCCGAGAGTGATGTGAGCAATAACAGTTTCCGGGTTGAGCCTCCGAGGCGGTAACTGGTACGGGCATCCTTCTCGCTGCGCTCTTCGTCGGTATGACCGCCTCCCGTCACGAATTGCTGTGGTGGCAATTGGTAATGATGTCCTGTGCCTGATGTCGTGATAACTTGGTCGGTTCAGCGGGAGGATGCTTGGCGTACATACAGTTTCTTGGCGCTGCGGGGACTGTCACCGGATCGAAACATCTCATCAATACGGGTGATCCGTCCGGCAAGAATGGCTTCCAGGTCCTCATCGATTGCGGGCTTTTTCAGGGTCCGAAAGAATGGCGGGAGCGCAACTGGCGCGACATGCCTGTGCCCGCGAAAGAGATCGACGCGGTCATCCTCACCCACGCGCACCTCGACCATTGCGGATGGATCCCTCGCCTCGTCAAAGAAGGATTTCGCGGAGCCATCTATGCAACGTCGCCGACCATCGATCTCTGCGGCATTATCCTGCCGGACTCCGGACACCTGCAGGAAGAGGATGCACGCTACTACAACAAGACGAAGAAGTCGAAGCACGACCCGGCTTTGCCCTTGTACACGTTCGACGAAGCGCAGAATTCACTGCAATACTTCAAGCCGGCGGCTGTCGGGCAAACCATCAAACTCTGCTCCGAAATTTCTTTCCGTTTCGTTCGCGCAGCGCACATTCTGGGATCGTGCATGGCCGAAATCACGCTTGAGACAGATAGCCGCGAGACACGACTTCTCTTCACCGGCGATATTGGGCGTGTACACGATCACGCAGTTGCTCCCGGCAAAGTCGTGCATTCGGGACCGCAGGAGGGCGAGACCGCTGACATCCTGGTCATGGAGTCGACCTATGGAAACCGCGCGCATCCGAAAGAAGATCCGTTGCCCGAACTCGCTGGGCTAATTCGCGAAACCGCCAAACGGGGAGGGAGTGTCATCGTCCCGGCGTTCGCCATAGAGCGCACGCAGAAGTTCATTTTTCTTCTCAAGCACCTGATGGAGTCAGGCCAGATCCCCCGCATGCCGGTGTTTTGCGACAGCCCGATGGCAATCAAGGCGGTCGAAATCTTCCTCAAGCATGACGAGGAGTACAGCGATGAGACCCGCGAGATGATGCGCCGCTACGGATCGCCGCTGGAGTGGCCGTATTTCACCTTCGCCTCGACACCCGAGGAGTCGAAAAAGATCAACGAAAACCGCATGCCCGCGGTGATTATTTCGTCCAGTGGGATGGTAACGGGTGGACGCATTCTGCACCATCTAGCCCAGCGGTTACCGGATCCCCGGAATCTCGTGCTGTTCATCGGATTTCAGGCGCCCGGTACGCGCGGATTTGCCATCAAGAGCAAGTCCGCGGAAGTGAAGATCTTCGGTGACTACGTGCCCATCCGCGCACAGGTCGCCGCCCTGGAACAGTTTAGCGATCATGCCGATCCGCCGGAGCTGCTGCAGTGGTTAAAGACCTTCCGCAACAAGCCCGCGACGACGTACCTCGTGCATGGCGAACCCGACGCATCAGGACAATTGCGAGATATAGTGCAGAAAGAGCTAGGCTGGAGCGTGCTGGTAGCACAGTACCTCGCAAAAATCCCGGTGTAAGAACGAAGAGGGAGTAAACTCGCGAGAGTGGGGGTTCCATGCGGCTTCTAACAGTCTTGGCTGCGATTCTTACGCTTGGCATCTCAGCCCAGGCGGCGGGCGATGGCTCCTTTCTGCAACTCCGGCAAAGTACTAGTAGCGGGGAGACTCACATCGTTGGCAAGAATGTCTCCCGAGGCTCGATTGTGGCTTACGTGGTCGTTGCTGAACGTGGCACCCACAAAGCCGTTTTCCACGGTGTGTACACAGCTGGTGATTCGCTCCACCGGAACAATACCGTGGATATCGGAAGGGCTTCTTTAGGCGGCCCTCCCGAACGCCTGTATCTGGATTTCGTGCGTTTGGCCGACGGCACCACCCAGGGAGAAGCAGCCACCGACGATGCGAAAGAGATCGTGGGTCGCGTTCAGAAATAACTCAAGCTCCCGCGAAAGCTACCAAGGAATGGAGCTTCCTTAGCGCCGCCCCTGAGTCAATGGACTCCGCTGCCATGGGAAGCGCCTGGGCGATGTGATCGGCCTTTGCGGCTGTAACCAGAGCGGCGGCTGAGTTGAGGAGTACCACATCGCGGCATGGAGACTTCTTCCCACTCAGCACACCTCGGATGATGTTCGCATTCTCCACAGCATCTCCACCAGAAATGTCTTGCAGCGAAGCCCGCTTCATCCCGAACTCCTCCGGCTCAACCTCGTAAGAGCGTACAGACCCCTCCCGCGCCTCGGCGATGCGGGTCGTCCCCGTGATCGTGATCTCGTCCAGACCGTCGAGTCCATGCACGACGAGCGCCCGTCGTAGCCCAAGCATGCTCAAAGCTTCGGCCAGTTTCTCGACTAGATCGAGCGAATAAACACCTACAACCTGCCCCGAGGCGCGTGCCGGGTTCGTCAGCGGACCGAGCAAATTGAACATCGTGCGCATGCACAGTTCGCGCCGGATCCCCTGCACCTGCTTCATCGCTGGATGCAGGTTGGGCGCGTATAGAAAGCAGATCCCGATTTCGCGCAGGCACTGTGCAGCCCGTTCAGGAGAGAGTTGAATATTCACCCCCAGCGCCTCGACCACATCTGCCGAGCCGCATTTCGAGCTGATGCTGCGATTCCCGTGCTTCGCGACGCGCACGCCTGCTCCGGCCGTCACAAGCGCCGTTGCCGTGGAAATGTTGAAAGTCCCGCTGGCATCGCCACCGGTACCGCTGGTATCAATTAGAGAATCTCCGTCGGGTTCAGCTAGAGCATCGCGTCCGGTGCCGCTGACAAGAGCATCGGCAGTGCTGGAACGATCAATCGGCAGCGGTGCCGCCTCCGCGCGGATCGCCTCCGCGAAGCCAACGATCTCCTCGACCGTTTCCCCCTTGATGCGCAGAGCAATCAGCAGAGCCGCAATCTGCGCGTCGGTGCATTGGCCGGTCAGCACCTGCGCCATCACGTCCCGCGCTTCGGCGCGGTTCAGGGAGTGGCTATGGTTCGCAATCCGGTGAAGTGCATCGAGAATCATGTTTGCCGCATTGTACGGCATCGGCTGGGAACTCCACCGAGGTCGAAAGCTTCAACACAAAGGCACAAAGGAGAGCCTTCAGCGTGACGAAGGGAGAGTCTCAGGATTCGACTGGGGAAGCGTGCAGTCGCTTTCGCAGGTAGTCGCGCCAGTCCTCCGGCAGGGCCGCAGTGTGGATGGCTTTGTTCAGCAGCTGCAGATTGTATTTATCTTCAACGTAGAGCCGGTTCATTTCAGCGATCGTGATGCCTTCCGGCGCGCGGCTCAGGAACTCAACCGATTCTCCACTCTCGACTTGCCCCTCCTGCTCCACGGAAAAGTAAAACCCACTACGGCCACTCCGCAGAAAACGCGCCAAGATGTCATCGCGCCGAAACTTCGCCGCGAGTTTATAGCACGGTATACGCGGTTGGCGGACCACCAGAATCGTGCTCCCGATCTGCAGGCGATCGCCAATGTGCAGATCCGTCTCGAAGATTTCCTCGGTCGTGAAGTTCTCGCCGAACATTCCCCACGGCATCTGTGTGCCGGGCAACTCCTGGCGCCAGAATTCGTAGTGCTCTGAGGGGTACGCGTATACCGCTTTGAAGGGTCCACCGTGCACCGCCAGATCTGCTTGGCGGTCTCCGTCGAGATTCAACGTCCTTAGTTGAACCGGTCCCGACACGGGCTGCTTGAAGATGCCGGTGTTGATCGTCTGCGTCCTCCAGGTGGTGAGGCGCGGAAGTGCAACGTTCAAGGAGACAATTTTCACCGGGACCTCCGATCCTCAGGCCGAGAATGGGCCGCTTTCAGTGCAGGTTGGATGTTTGCGGATCGCCGCAGACGCAAAATTTCGGAGGACCGCGTTTTTCGATAGCATTGTACGGTACCACGAGTAACGTCTCCAGGCGGAGTCATCCAGTTCCCCCCAGTCGAATCTTTCTTGAAAGAGGCTTACGGGCAAAATGCTCCGAAGTCGAAACGCCTCAGTTCGTGTCCTCTGGTCACTTGCGTACACACGATCTCCGCTGTGCAATCTTATGTATGAGCCGAATATTCGGATTTTTGGGACTAGTCATCGTGCTTGGCGTCGGCTTGTACCTCTATTCCAAGCAGGCGCAATCCTCGTCAGCTGCTGCGGGCGTGAGTAATCCGCAGGCCGCAGTCAATGTGACCGGTGTGCGCATGGACCTGATGTCGATCGCGCAAGCGGAGAAGGGATACTTCGCGTCCGAAGGGAGGTATGCCTCGCTCGATGAATTGATCTCGAGCAAGTCCGTAACGATTCAGCGTGAACGTCCTCCGTACACCTATGACATCGAAACCGGGTCAAACAGCTTCCGCGTGATCGCCACGCGTCATGGAGAGGAGGCATCCGGAGCTCCCGCACACATGTCCGTGAACGATAACATGGAATTTCAGACGGAGTAAGCTCCGCTTTTGTTACGGCTTCAGTCTCGCCGGGCGTACTTCACGCATCCCTGGCAATCAAATCTGCATGATTTGATTCAGTTCGGGAGTTGTCAGTGAACCGTCCAGAAAACGGAACTGGCCTGTGTCTTTCACCTCGCGCGCGGCCTCGATCAGGCCGCTCATTGCGGCACGATAAAGCGATGTCGCAAGACTGATGCGTTTCACTCCGGCCGCTGCGAGTTCCGCGACTGAAAAACACTTTCCTTTGATCCCGACCATGAAATTGAACGGCCGCTTGATAGACTCGCAGATTGTGCGTACTGCTGCGATGTCCGGCAGACCGGGAGCGAAAAGTACATCAGCTCCAGCTTTCTCGAAAGCCTGCAGCCGGTGAATCGTTTCATCTAGCCGGGGCTGAGAAAACAACAAGTTATGTGTGCGCGCTGTGAGCATGAATGGGAATGGCAGCGAATGAGCAACTTCTGCGGCTGCGGCGATTCGTTCTACGGCAAGCTCGAAGGCGAACAGGGGAGCATTCGGATCGGCAGTAGTGTCTTCGATGGTGCATCCGACCAGCCCTGATTCAGCCGCGAGGCGGACGGTTTCGCCGACGATCTCAGGTGCATCACCAAACCCGTTTTCCAGATCGCCGGAGACCGGCAGATCGGTAGCACCGACGATCATACGGGCGTGAGCGAGTGCTTCGTCTCGAGTCAGATTCCCATCCCTCCTGCCAAGTGTCGCGGCTGACGCTGCGCTTGACGTAGCGAGCGCCTCAAATCCAAGCCCAGCCAGCATGCGCGTAGAGAGCACATCCCATGGATTCGGAATCACAAAACACTCTGGTCCGTCATGTAGCGCTCGAAAACGCTGTGCTTTTTCCTTTTGAGTGACGCTCATGAAAACATGCCTCCACAGGCATCTCGCAGGAGAATAGCTGAAGGACAGGTGTCACCTTGTCAAAGTATTGTGATTTCAGGCAAGAATTATGTTTACTGACCAGCGGCTTTGTCTAGCTTGCTGGCCATCTTAACGCCACTTAGCCCGTCGACGTAGTTCGCGACGCCGCGGTAGAGCGATTCGGCGATTCGCTGGCGGTAATCGCTGGTCTCGAGGCGGCGCTCATCAGCGGGGTTGGACACGAACGAAATCTCCGCCAATATCGACGGCATATTCGCACCGATCAGCACGATAAAGGGAGCCTTCTTCACACCGCGGTTGCGAATTCCTGGGCTCTTTGCGGAAAGTCCGCTGTGCAGGGACTGCTGCACGTCTCCGGCAAACTCACGGGACTCCTCGATCTTTTCCTTGAGCGCGATCTTCTTCACGAGGTCCTGCAGCTCGTAAATCGACTTTTCTGAGACCGCATTCTCGCGCGCCGCCACTTCCAGCGCCTCCGGAGACGACGTGAAATTCAAATAGTAAGTCTCCACCCCGCGTGCATCCGGATCGCGACTCGAGTTGGCGTGAATCGAAATAAACAGGTCGGCGCGCTGCTGGTTCGCGATTGCGGTACGCGTCTCGAGCGGGATGAACGTGTCGTTCTTGCGGGTGTAGACGACTTCGGCGCCGAGGCGGGTTTCGAGCAGCTTGCCGAGCCGCCGTCCCACTTCCAGAACGAGATCCTTTTCTTGCAGGCCGTTCGGGCCAATGGTGCCGGTGTCATGACCTCCATGTCCCGGATCGATGACAATCTTTCCGATCTTCAGTCCGAGCGCGCGAATCAGCGACCGGTCACCGCTCGATGTTGGCCTGGCTTCGCGGGAATCGAAGTCTGAAGTTTTGCGGTTGGATGCGACCTTCGTGCCGGACTTGCTGCGCGAGCGCTTGGGCACATGCGTCTCGGCCGCTTCGACCGGAGTGTCGTCATCGTCGTTATCGACAATCACCTTGGTTGGAGGGGGCGTCTCTTTTTTGTTGTCGATCTTCTTGGGAAGTTCGGGCACGCCGGACTTTGGGATGATCCTGGCTTCATCGTTTACATCCTGCGTCGTGGGAACCGGCTTCCCCGCATGGGCTTTCAGCTCTTCTTTGTTCGTTGCTCCCGGATCGTCGGCCGGCGCCGTTTCCGTCTCATCGGCGGAAGCATCTGAAGCTGACGCGGTTGCCTTCGGCGGCGCTTGCACATCGGCAGTTGCGACATCGTCATTCGACGACCTCATGTGCGCATTCTTCGCCATGTTCTTGCCATGAATATCGATGATCAGCCGGTACGGATTTGGAAGCAGAAAAGCGTCATAACGTGAAAGATCTTCGACTTCAAGCACCACACGGGTCCGCCCGGGCTGAACCTGACCGATGCGGATCTTCTTGAGGAAGCCATCGTCCACATCGAAAGTCTTGCCTACGAGTGTGGACGCCAGCTTGGTGTCGCGCAGATCGAAGTAAATGCGATCCGGATGTGCGATGCGCTGCGACCCAAACTTGACTTCGTTTTCAAGATCAATCGCGACACGCGTGTAGTCGGGCGTGGACCAGTGCCGGATCGCCGTCACGCGGGGCAGGTGTTTCGAGTTCGTTTCGGAGGAATCGGCAGGCGTCGCATCGGCGTGAGAGTCGGAATCGTCGTTCGACGCTGGCACCTGCACATCTTTTGTCTTTTCGCGCTTAGCAGCCCTGTCGTCCCTGTCAGACTTCTGAATATTCTTCGCTTCCGTGTCCCTCGCTGGCTTCTTCTTCGCCTGCGCATCTTCTTCTTCATCTTTGTTGCGATCAAGTTGCGCGATGGCCTGCTGGGCGTCGGGGACAAGACGGTTATGCGGGTAGCGCAGCAGGAAGTCCACGAAGATCGCGCGCGCCTTCTCCGAATCATTCAAGTCGTCTTTATAGATTTCGCCGATGGTAAACAGCGCGTCGCAGCGGTACCTGCTGCCGGGGTACTCCTTGCGCAGGAATTTATATTGGGCGATGGCTTGGTTCAGAACCTTGTCGTCATCGAAGCGGCGTCCCATCTCGACCAGCGTCTCGGCCACGGCCACGGCGCTCGGATCGGCCTTGGTGGAAGTTGGCGCTCCGTAATAGACAGCGCGGTACGCATTGATGACGCGCTGGTAGTCGCGGCGGGAACGCTCCTGCGTAGGACGTCCGTTTAGCGCCTCGCGCATGCGTTCTGCGGCAGCAAAGCGCTCCCGTGCCCAAGCGTCCGTGTGTCGCGCGCGGGCGTGCGCTTGCCCTCCAGGGATCGCCAGCAGCAAAAGCAGCAATCCCCAGCACAAGCAACGCTGGCTTGATGTCGTTTTCAAAGTCGCCGGTCCGTTACTGTCCGTTCCGCCGTTTGCAGTTGAACTGCCTGGGTACCTGAGAATTTGAAATACTCGCTTCTTACAACAGATGCCGCCAACCTAGTCCGTGTTGCTGATGTAAAGGACGCCCCGCGCATCCCGTTGAACCTTCACGGGATCGTGGCTCCCGCCCAACTGCGAAAACTCATGACCGCCGTAGTACAGGGTCGTAATCTTCCTCACGTAGTTCTGAGTCTCAGTGAAGCGCGGCACTCCTGCGCTGCGAGCGACCGCGCCCGATCCGGCATTGTACGCAGCCAAGGTCAGGTTCACGTCTCCATTGTAGTTCTCGAGCAGATGCTTGAGATGGCGCACACCCGCGTCCACGTTTTGTTCAGGGTCGAAGGGGTTCCTGACGTTCAGGGAACGGGCGGTTGAGGGCATGAGTTGCATCAGGCCCATGGCGCCCTTGCGCGATACGGCATTGGAGTTGAAATTAGATTCGACTTTTATGACGGCGCGTACCAGGTTTGGGTCAACGTTGTGCCGCGCCGCAGCCATGACTACCGCCTGATCGATCTCTTCCTGGGAAGCCTGGTGTCCACGGGAGTTTGCGGCCATGATGCGAGCATTGGCCGACTGCACCGACTCGCGTCCAAAATAGCGGCTGATTTCGGCTGCAGCCGATCGCGCTGCCTGCATCGAAGCGGTGTTCGCGCCCGGAACCGGTTTCCAGCGATTATCCTTGCCGCTCCAGTAGACCAGCGTCGTCCGCTTCGGCTGCGGCGCCTGAACCTGCCGCGGCCGGGCCGGACCATCTTCGTTCACGTAGATCTTGCGTCCACTTTCGTCGCTGGTGGTAATGCCGCGGGCAGAATTCTCGCCCTCAGCGGCCCAGGCCGGAGGTGGAGTAAGAGCGAAGGAGGTCGCGATTGCCGTAGTGACCGTCAGCATCAATGCGAGTTGCAGGCGTTTTCGCATATCCGGGTATCCCGTATTGCCAAACTCCTTAGTCGAGGGACGCAGACGCACGAAGCCCTCGCTGTTCCACCCGGAACCTGACGGAGAATGATCTACCAGAGTAGGTCGATTATAGGTGCCGGGTCGGGGGTGGGCAATCTCTCCGAAGGGAGTAGAACCAGCGGAGTAATTTATTGCAACCGCTTGAAACCCAAGTAGATTAAGGGATTCTGAGGACTTGGGGGGAGATGCCAGAGGTAACTGGGGAAGTGGTTACCTGGGCATCTTGTTGGCCTTTTCGGAAGGAAGCGCTCACAATTCGAAAGGCGCACCTGAGAGTCTCTGACTCATGCTGGTCCGCGTGACGCAGGTTGGTGAACCGACCAGAAGCTGCGGAATAGAGTGACGGCCCAGACAATTCCGTTCGAATGAACGGTATGCGGCGGTTCCGGTTGCGCAGTGAAACTTTCCCTCTGTTACGATTCAAGCGGAGGGCCTGCCCGTGGCCAAACTTGTACTCATCAAAACTGCACCACGTGACACCTATATCAACCCTGATTACGTCGTCTGCATTGAAGCTGTGGGGACAGGCTCGCGAATCACAATGTCAGACGGAAGAGACTTTACCACTCCCGAAGATATGGACAGTGTCGCCGTGCACCTCTCGGCATAAACAGCCCCAGTTCACTCGGTGAGGCTCCCTGACAGGTGCACTTGCTTACTTTTGCAGAAGTTCAAATGCCGGGTAAGTATTTGCTACATCACGGAATACTTCCGCTGGAGATCCGGCGGGAAGCGGGAAGAATCTCTGCACTTCTTTTCTGAAGCGATCGAGATAGGCTTGAAGGATTGGAAGCTTTTCGACATCGTTCAACGCGCGCAAGTGAAACAGACGGCGCGTACTGCCTCGTTTCAGCGTGACTTCCCCTGCAACCTCGGCGTTGAGGACCCACTGCGTGCGTCCGCGTGGCGCGACCAGGTAGCGCTTACCCTGTAGCTCGAGCAGGTCGACAGGAGTCCTGTAAAGCTTGCCGGACTTTCTTCCGCGTACTTCGAGCAGTTGCATGTGGGACGGAGCAAGACCGATGTTCACGAGAAATCCCATGCCGCGATTAAAGAATCTCTCGACCGGAGTTGGCTCGCGGAACGCTGGAGGCGGAGTATTCATTGCGACCATGTTGGATGGATCAGTTGCGTTGCGGATGCAGAAAGTTTTGGCAGATCCGGTCTGTGAGTCATCGCCTGACGAAGCGTAAAGAGGCGGAGTTCATGCAGTATCGGAGGTAACTTGGGGCGGGTCCGTCTTCGAAGACATGTCCTAAATGCGCGTCGCATTCCGTACAGGAGACGGCGGTGCGGCCGATTCCGAGAGTTGTGTCGCGGCTTTCGGTGACGTTCTCCTTCGCGATTGGCTGCCAGAAGCTCGGCCATCCTGTCCCTGACTCGAATTTTGTCGCGGAATCGAACAGCGCGTTGTCACAGCAGATGCAGCGATACATTCCCCTCTCGTGCAGATTCCAGTGTTGACCGGAAAAAGCCATCTCAGTATCGGCATTGCGTGTGATGTCGTAGGCGTTGGGAGAAAGTTGTTGGCGCCATTCGGCGCGGCTTTTTATCACCTTCGGTATGCTGACCGTGTTCAGGCGTTCGCCATTGTCGGAGAACCGGACGACGGTTACATTCTTTGGTTCGCTCGTCGCGGCAGCTTCTGTTGTCACCCCGCTTTTCCATTGCCACAATGCCAGGCCACCGATGCCTGCGGCCGCGCTTACGAGAAATGCGCGACGATGGAGGTTAACGCGGTTTTCGTGACCGGAATTTGAGTCGAACATTCTGGCTTCCTCTTACTAAGATTGAATGGCGTTCGCCCGTGCATGTCGGAGGAATTCTTCATTTCCGTGTATAGATATCGGGAAATTGCTGTTTCAGGTGCTCAACTTTCGGGGCATCGTTGTAAATGATGTACGGGTTGTTCGGGTGTAGAGCGGCGTAGTTCTGGTGGTAGGGCTCTGCCGCGTAGAAAGCTTTCAGCGGAGTGACCTGCGTGACGATGCGATCAGAAAAGACCTTCGCCTGGTCCAGTTGCGCGATGTAGGCTTGGGCTATCTTCTGTTGTTCGTCAGTGGTGTAGAAGATTGCGCTGCGGTATTGTGTGCCTTCATCGGGTCCCTGTCGGTTGAGTTGTGTGGGATCATGCGCGACAGAAAAGAAGACGCGCAGGAGCTCTCCATAAGTGATCTGCGAAGGGTCGTATACAAGTTCGACGGACTCGGCGTGTCCAGTCTCTCCGCTGCTGACCAGTTCGTATTCCGGATTCTTGATTGAACCACCGGAATATCCGGAGGTTACGCTAATTACTCCTTTGACGTGCTGGAAGACGGCTTGCACGCCCCAGAAGCATCCGCCGGCGAAGACGGCTTTTTGCTGACCGGGTGCGGAGGCACGGGTCGCGTCAACTACCGGCGCGGGAATCGCGACTGGTGGGCTGGCTTTCGCGGTGCAGGCGGTCGTCGCCAGAAGCGATCCGAACAGTGCCACGAAGAGACGAGTTGATGATTTCACTGCTATCCCCCTTGCGTCCGATCTGGTGGATTGGAGTTGCGAGCGAGGGAAAAGTCGCAAGGCCGCTAATCAAGGAACTGGAACCACAAGCCACAAAGGTACACGAAGGATATTACTTGCGGGGCGCTGTACCCAGGGATTGGCAACTTTCGTGCTTGCTTTTTCGCTTTATGTTCGCCAATAATGTGCCATGGCCATCACACGCAGGCAGCGCGAAGTGTATGACTTCATCTCCCGGTTCGTTACTGAGAATGGATATTCTCCCTCATTTGACGAGATTGGGCAGGGGTTGAAACTGAACTCGCTGGCAACCGTGCACAAGCATATCTCCAACCTCGAAAAGAAGGGATTGCTCACGCGCGACTACAACCGGAGCCGGTCCATCGATCTACTGCCTCCAAAGGGAAAGCTGAAGCAGTCGATGGGCGTGAATACCGCAGTGGTGTTGCCGCTCATGGGGCGCATCGCTGCGGGCCAGCCGATCGAGGCGGTGGAAACTCCGGAGACAATCTCGCTTGCGGATTTTGTCCGTTCAAAAGAAGTGTTCGTGCTGGAAGTGCGCGGCGACTCGATGCAAGATGAGGCCATTCTCGATGGCGACTATGTTCTAGTCGAAAAAGCTAAGACCGCGCACAACGGAGATATCGTTGTAGCCCTGGTCGAATCGACTGATGCGACGTTAAAGCGCTTCTATCGCGAAGGCGAGAGTATCCGGTTGCAGCCTTCGAACGTGAATATGAAACCGATCATCGTGCCGGCAGCTTCGGTGGATGTGCAGGGCCGGGTGATCGGAGTGCTAAGGAAGTACTGAGTTAAACATTCGAAAACAACGCGGTTAAAGCTTGGAACAAAAGAATGCCCGGCGTCACGCCGGGCATTCTTATGCAAGCAAAGCTGAGTTAGCCGATGTGCTTGTTCAAAGCCTGCGCAATTGCGTCCTTCGGACGATAGCCGACCAACTGCTCGACGACCTGTCCGCCTTTGAAGACCAAAAGCGTCGGGATGCCGGTGACCTTGTAGCGCATTGGAGTGGCCTGGTTGGAGTCGACGTCCATCTTGCCGATTTTGATTTTGCCCTGATACTCGGTGGCCAACTCTTCGACGATGGGTGCGATGGCACGGCACGGGCCGCACCAGGTAGCCCAGAAGTCCACCAGAACGGGCTTGTCCGATTTCAATACATCCTGGTCGAAGTTCGCATCGGTCACTTCGACAATTCCGTTACCTGCCATTGCATTCTCTCCTCTGTTGTAACGCCGCGCTTTCGGCGGACGCTCCATCAGACGGGCGTTGCCGGTTTGCGATCGGTATCAGGTGCGTCCCACGGTATGGGCCGAACCTTCTATCGTAACACTCGATTTAGATGCGGCGGGGGGGCGAAAGTCGCAAGCTTCTGAATGCCCCGAGACTGCTGATTTCTAAGGATTTGGCGCCTCGGTAGCCCTAATCCGCGCACCCGGGTCGAGCGACTTGATGTAACTCACCAATTGCCAGCGCTGTGGTTCCGGCAGCTTGGACCAGACTGGCATGCCCCGGCGGACGACACCATTGGTCAGGAGCCAGAATAGCGTTCCGGGAGTCGACTGCTGCACCTCGGCGACAAGCAGGCTCGGGCCTTTCTTGTTGCCTGTTCCACCTGCGCCGTCATCCCCGTGGCACTCGGCGCAGTGCCGCGCAAAGAGCTTGGCGCCCGCCGCAACCGCTTTCGGATCGCTCTCGAGTGGATTCCCGCGCGCAGCGGCTTTGGCAGGAGCCTTCGCCAGTTCCGCGTAGAGCTCATTGCTGGACTCGCGATCGTTCTTGTCCTGAGCGACTGCCGCCGCGCAGCTCAGGAACATCGCGAGCGCAACGATACGACCGAAGCTAGCCGATCTCATGATCGACCTCCGAACAGGCGTGCCATGGCCGAGCCGAATCCAGAGAATTCGCGCGAGATTCCCCAGCGCAGAAGGAGCTGATGACTGTTATCGTTTAGGCCGAAGCCGGGAGAGAAACGCAAGGTCCAACTTGACGGCAGGTTCCACGCGATGACGGGAGCGAGATACTGAGACGTGTCGTGCAGACCAAAGTTGTAGCGGTCCCCGAGGCCCCCGTACATTTCGACGCCTGCGATGAAATTCTCAGGGCAGAAATTGCAATGCTGCGCCGAGGCTTTCAGGCTAAGTGGACGGCTGGCGCCGACCGTGTATCCGAACTCCCACGGTTCATTCGAGAGATTCTTGGTGGCGATGGTGTTCTCAGCCACGTTCCAGCCTTTGAACGTGCTCGAAAGGATTAGCTTGAACTCCATTTCCTGCTTGTGCTCCTGACGCGCCTCGGCATTGGGGTCGCCGTTGTCAGCCTCCCCATCATGTCCTTCGATTTCCTTCAGAATTTTATCCGCGCCGCTGATGTGCTCGTATTCAACGTAGAGAACGGGATTGATGAAATGCTCGCGTTGCAGCAGGCGAAAACGGTTCTCCCATCGGAAACCGGTGAAGATGGTGCTGTCGCTGAACGTGGTCTGTCCATCAAGATAGAGCTCCGTCGTCCACCACCCCGTCGCGCCGTATTCGAATTCGGCCCAGTACGCGTGAAAATTGTTGCCGGCGCGCTGTGTGCCAAACGTGGAAAAGTATTCGACTTCAAAGCTCCCGGGCTCTTCGAGGTAGTGGTCGTAGGTGACGAAGTATGGGCTCTCCTGGGACTGGACGGAAACGTGAGTCAAGATGACAAAGAACAGAGCAAGGACGAAGCCGTAGTAGAACCGCAATGCAGATTCCCTTCTTTCATAACGCCAACTGCGACCCTGTTGCATCTACGAACAGGTATTGTGAATTCGCTAGTTGCAACTGAGTCGCATGTAAGGATACAGTAATGATGTTGCCGGAATCGCCACGCAGGCGTCAAGATTCCGGCAGAAGAATCCGTCGCAAGGCAGTTGCGACTACTTGCGACACAGGCACGCACACATATGCCGCTTCCTCAAACCGAGATGCCGGGCCACCTGCAGGCCCACTTTTCCGAGCGCGGAATTCGCATGACGCAACAACGCAGGGCGATCCTTAGCGTGATTGAAACGGCAAGCAAGCATCTGGACGCGGCGCAGATTCTGCGCAAGGCGCAGAAGATTGACGCCAGCGTCGATCGCAGCACGGTGTACCGAACGCTGCGACTGCTGAAGCGGCACGGCCTGATCGACGAGCTCGATCTGATGCACATCAATGGCGAGGGACACTACTACGAGCGCAAGCTCGATCGCGATCACATCCATATGGCGTGTCTCCGCTGCGGTAAGATCACCGAATTTCTGAGTGACAGCTTTGAAAAGCTTAAACATCAGGTGGAGAAAGACTGCCGCTTTCGCGTAGTGGTTTCGCGATTGGAAATCGGCGGGTACTGCGCAACGTGCCGCGGAGCGCAGTGAGTACGCACATGTGACGAGGAGTATATGTTGCTGAGACTGGCCCAAACTAAATTGAGTCCAAAGAGAGAAAAGCGCCCGTGACTGTTGAAGTCCAGGACGCCTCGGCAGGCCTCCCCCAGAACTGCCAAACCACAGCGCGATACTGGAGTTCGCTCACTTTCCTGTAAATGTCACCCAAGTAATCGAGAATTAGCGCAAAGCTAAGCTGAGATTACCTACTGCTTTTGCCAGGTCTGTCCGCCGTCTGTCGTGGACCAGAGCTCGGAAGTCGAAGTGGATACCTTTCCGTGTTGGGCATCGGAGAAAGAAACGGTGAGGATCTCTCCTGTGAGCGTCGCGCCCGCTGCAATTGACGGGACGACGCGGGCCCAGTGCGCACCCGAATCCGACGAGTGATAGAGCATGCCGCCGGACGCGCCGGCCCAAACGTCAGAACCATTCGCGGAGACAGCACGGAACACGAGGGTAGCCGGCTTGCTTCTCTCAATCTTTTTGTTCTCCGCGTCTTTATCGAACTCTTTCGCGCGCTCGTTGGCGACCAGCATCATAGGAACTGCTGCAGCACTGGAAATGTCCGCGACGTTTATGTCTTGCCAGGTATTGCCCTGATCGAGTGATCGCTGCAATGAGCCCACAGCGCTGATGCTCCATCGGGGATTGGGAACTTTCGAAGCTCCGATCGCGTCAGTGGTTGCTGCCGTCTCCTGGCTCGCAATTTTCGCCCGCTTCGTGTAGGCCGCCGAGGGCTTCGGTGGACTGAGCTTGGCTTCTAGCTGCCCGCCGCTCAGTGACTGATCATTCAAGGGCTGATTCTGAATCGCCACTCCACTGACAGTGTCGGTCTGCACCGGGGCGGCGGCCGCAACCTCCACGTTTTGTGAACCGGAAGAGGCTTTCGCCTTCGTCGCAGATAGGTCGGAGCTTGCTTTCTGTAGGGGTCCCCCTAAAGGCGTTATTGAGGGAGCAGTCTGTGCAACAACGTTCTGCTGCTCGCTGTTGGCATTGAGCTGCATCTGGTTCGCAACCCTAGGACCGTGTGGAAGATTGAACGCCATCGGCGCATTTCGATGAAAAGCTCGCGCCGTTTCGTCCCGGCGAGCGGGAGTGGGAGACGACGATGCGCGAGCGGAGGACTTCAAAGCTTCGGGCGCCGATCGCGTTTGTAGCATGGTAGGCGCCGCGACAGGTGCCGCTGGCAGGGCCTTCTTCTCGGAATCGTCGGGCTTGGGCTCCTCGCGCTTCGTGTACTCCGGGTTGCTCTGCTGCTCCGCTACAGACACGGGCGGAGCCTGGTAAGCCACCCTCTGGGAACTGAAGTGCTTCCGATACTGGAGCACGCCGACCAATACGACGAGCACAATTCCGGCTACTACGAATCCCCAGCGTAGCGCGGGCCAAGCGAACCATGATCCAGAGGAACGATTTGGGACCGTTTGCGCCGCTTCGGTCTCCGGCAAGGAGAGCGCCAGTATGTCTCTACAATCGCCGCAGCGCGCCAGGTGATCAAGCACCTGCACCCGTTCGCGATCGGGTAGCAATTGCTCAGAGAAAGCCGCCAGCACGTCGGCCTCAGGATGAGTGAGGACGGGTTTGGCTGCTCTCAGCCGCTCGCGCACGATATTTGGGACATTCTCCATGTTGAGCTTCTAGTGCCAGCTGGACTCATCCAGCAAAAAGTCCTTCAGAATCAACTCCTTATCGTCATCCTTCACCTTCCGGAACTCTGGCCTCCACTCTCTTCTTTGAGAACGCGGCAGTTGGCGAATCTTGCGTCAGGCTACGCCGGATATCCACCTGCAGGTCACGGACATCCACGTCCATGGCTTCCTCGGCTTGCCGGCGAGACATTCCCCCGCGCGTTAGAGCCGCCACAATCTGCTTGCGTAGGGTCTTAGCCAGCTTATCGATCTTCCTGCTGATCGTGGACTCGTGGACGCCCAACATGCGGGCGATCTCGGCCAGGGTGCGTTCGTCGAGATAGTACGCGCTCAAAATCGTGCGGTCCTCTGCAGAAAGCTGGCCGAGGACTTCGTCCGTCGCCTGCGCGAGACGGTTGTCGGCGGGGACCACAGGCTCGGGGGCGGGAGCCGTGAACTGTGCGCCCTCTTCGGATTCCTCTTCCAAGCTCACCAGGCGCTTCGTCTTCCGATAACGGTTCACGTATTCCTGAGCCAGTACGGTGCGAAGCCAACCTTCGAGTGATCCGCGACCGGTGTAGGAAGAGAGCTTCGAGACGCGCCTGCCGTCGCGGGTGGAGGTACCGTACAAGTCAGCGTAAAGTGTATCCGCGAGTTCCCGGGCCGCGGAGTCCTCGCGGGCTATGCGCAAGGCCGAGAGGTAGAGTTTCTCGCGATATCGCGTAAGGAAGATTTCCCAGGCAACGTCGTGCCCAGCCGCGCAGGCTCGGGCAAGAGCGAGTTCGTCCACGCGGAGGCTCAATAAAAACGTGCGGAGTTCGGATTCGGGTGCGGCATGCTTGCTGCCGACTTCGCAGAGGATTTCCGCGAAGCTCTCACGTGTAAGGCCAATCTTGTCACAGCCGCTTTTCCGGTGCAGTTCAGACAGCAGCTCGGAGACGAGCGACTGCACCGCCGGGCTTGTTCTCGACAAAGGCATTGGTACGTAGTGAATTATCCAGTATTCCCGGGAGCCGTGAAAGAGCTGATTAAGAACGTTTGCCATCCCGGACGGGATCCGATACTGCCTCCGTCCAGCCCAACTGTTCTTTATGACACCTCAGCGAAGTAGAAGTTCCGTCGACGCCAAGGTCTAGCCGGCTGCGCGTGCCTTGCACTGGTCACAGGGACAGACCTCGCGCAAGAACTTCCAGGAATAAATACCGAGGTCGTGATTGTCGTTCCAGTTGAACTTGATGGCGTACTTCCCGACTCCTTCGGCTGAGAGCGGCTTGGCCGTCGGCTTAAATATGAGCAGGGTGCCTGGGGCTGCGGTGGCGGGTTCGCCGGGCTTGCGGCCAGCTTTTCCGCGTTCGTCTTCGCACATGGCGCAGGGGCACGCGTCCCGCAGGTAGACGAAACTATAATGCGAGACGTGGCCGTCGGCCCATTCGATATCCACGCCGGTGCCGGAGGTGAGGTTCACCTTCACCGACTTTGGATCCGTAGCCGATGTGGGGGTCTGAAGCGGCGACTGCATGGATTCAGTATCGCATAACCCCCTGAATGCACTGATTCATGCTCGTGCGTTCCGCGGGAGCCTGCTCATGACCAAGAACGCACGTGCCGACATTGCCGAATTGACGAGCGTTCCTGTAAAATCTATGTTTGCCCTACAAGATCTGAACTATCTGGGAGCAGCAGTCCAATGGCACAACAGTGTGAGATTTGCGGCAAGAAGCCGCAAGCGGGAAACCGCATCAGCCACGCCCACAACGTCACCAAGCGGCGCTGGAACATCAACTTGCGTCCCGTGCACGCCAAAGTGAAGGGTCAGGGAAAGCGGATCCGCGTCTGCACGTCCTGTCTGCGTAGTGGGAAAGTCGTTAAAGCCTAAGAGCATTCACTACAGAGGCACAGTCTTCCACAGGAGAATGGAACGCCTGAGGTGCGCTATGTGCACCGAAACTTATTTCGCAGTGATTCCTATTAGTTGAATGTCGAAAACCAACGTGGCGTTGGCCGGGATCGCGCCGGGATACCCTTCCTTGCCATAAGCTAGGTCAGGCGGAATTCGTAGTTGGCGTTTTCCCCCGACTTTCATCCCGGTAACGCCCTCCTCCCATCCTTTGATTACATCGCCGTTACCGATGCGAAATTCGAACGGCTTCCCTCCGACGGAGCTGTCGAATTTCTTTCCGCTTGTCAGCCAGCCCGTGTAGTGAACTTTGACGTGGTCTCCCGCCTTCGCTTCCTGTCCGCTGCCGACCTTGATGTCCCAGTATTGCAGGCCGGAGGCGGTCTTCGTGCCAGGACCAGTAACCCTGGTCGGGCCGGTTGTGCGCGGGCGGGTGGCGGTCGTTGGCTTCTTCGTGGCCGTCTGGGACCAGAGAATCGCTGGAGCCAGCAGCAGAACTGCTGCTGCAATTCGGGTCTTCATGAGAGTCCTTTCGAAAATGCTAGTTTCAGAGGAAGCCAACGGTTCCCAAGAACCCAGACAAAGCTCTTGCGTCCTCTCCGGATTTGCCATCACTGCAGGGCGATTACGTCGATTTCTACCAACACATCTTTTGGCAAACGCGCGACTTCCACTGTCGTCCGCGCGGGCGGCGCAGAACTGAAGTGCTTGCCATAAATTTCGTTCATCGCGGCGAAGTTGTCCATGTTCTTGAGAAACACGCCGCAGCGGACTGCTTTAGCCATAGAGCTTCCCGCCGCTTCGAGGATCTGCGCGAGATTGCGCAATATAAGATCTGTCTGTGCCTTCACGTCGCCTTCGATTACCTGCTGTGTGGCGGGATCGATGGCGACTTGTCCAGAGACGAAGATGAATCCGTTGGCTTTGATGGCTTGCGAATACGGGCCTACGGCTTGCGGGGCGTTTTTCGTATGAATGACTTCGCGCATGGTAATTGTTAGCTCGCAAACAAGGCAAACACCACAGAGGGCACAGGGTATCACAGAGCGAATGCAGAAGTTAGAAGTCAGAATGCAGCAGTAAAACCCAAGCTCTACATGGACAGCTTCCTATTTTCTGCATTCTGAATTCTTACTGCTGATTTCTTCAGATTTTCTGCAACCGTTGCACTTCATGGACGCCTGGAATCTTCCTGAGGCCGACAATAATTGCTTCCAGATGTTTGAGGTCAGAAATATCCAGGACGACTTCTACGCTGGCCTGGCTGTTCGCGGTATGCGCCGCAATGTTGCGGATGTTGCTTTTGGCATCGCCGATCACGCCTGTGATGCTCTTGAGCATGCCAAAACGATCGTCGCAGAAGACGGTTAGTTTCACTGGATATGCCGTAGGAGTGCTCTCGTCGCGGGCCCATTCCACCTCGATCTTGCGCTCTGGTTCGTACAGGAGATTGGTGACATTCGGGCAATGAATGGAGTGGACCGCTACTCCTTTGCCGCGGGTAATGTACCCAACAATGCTTTCGCCGCGGATCGGATTACAACACCGCGCGCGGTACACGAGCATGTCTCCCTGGCCGCGGACCGTAATGGCATTGTGGCCGCCAAAGACACGGCGCACTGCACTCGCGATGGTGCTTTGAGGCTGGTTCAGGCCCTCAGCTTCGATCTCTCCGGCAATGGAAGGGGTTGCGCCCGCGGGCAGCACACGCGCGAGAACCTGGCGTGCCGAATACTTGCCGTATCCGATGCCGGCCATTAGATCGTCAGCTTTGCCGAGACCATACCCTGACGCCACCTTCTGCAGATCTTCGTCTTTGATTTCTTTCAGCGCGATCCGGTACTTGCGCGCTTCTTTTTCGATCAGCTTGCGGCCGATTTCGATGGCGCGCTCGCGCTGGTGGACGTTCAACCAGTGCTTGATCTTGTTGCGCGAACGTGAGGACTTGACCAGCCCGAGCCAGTCCCGGCTGGGCTTGTGACCTGGCTGCGTGAGGATCTCGACGATGTCGCCGGAGTGCAATTTGTAGCGGAGCGGCACCATGCGTCCGTTGACCTTCGCGCCGATGCACGTGTGGCCGACTTCGGTATGAATGGTATAGGCGAAGTCGATGGGCGTTGCGTCGCGCGGCAGAACGACGACTTTTCCCTTCGGCGTAAACGTGTAGACCTCCTCTGGATAGAGATCGACCTTGAGCGTGGAAAGAAACTCATTGGGATCGCTGACGTCGCGCTGCCACTCCACTACTTGCCTCAGCCATGCAAGTCGCTGCTCATCCTGTGCAGAAACGGGGCCGTCTTTGTATTTCCAGTGCGCGGCGATGCCTTCCTCCGCCATCTTGTGCATCTCTTCCGTGCGTATCTGGATCTCGAAGGGCGTGCCATCTTCTGTGATCACCGAAGTGTGCAGCGACTGATAGAAGTTCGGCCGCGGCATGGCAATGAAATCCTTGATACGTCCGGGGACCGGCCGCCACAGATTGTGAATGATGCCGAGGACGGCGTAACAATCCTGGAGCGAGCGCGTGACAACCCGCATTGCGCAGAGGTCGTACACCTGATCGACTCCAATGCGCTGGCGCTGCAGTTTTTTGTGGATGCTGTAAACGCGTTTGATGCGGCTTTCTACTCTCGCCTGGATGCCGGCTTCCTTGAGCTTGTCGGCAATGGTTTGCTGCATTTTGGCGAGAAAGATCTCGCCTTGCTTGCGCCGGGCGTTGACAGCGTTTTCGACTTGCTCGTAACCGACGGGATCCAGGAAACGGAATCCGAGGTCTTCGAGCTCTCCGCGAATCTTGCCCATCCCGAGGCGGTGGGCTATTGGCGCGTAAATCTCCAGCGTCTCTTCGGCTATCTTCCGCTGGCGCTCGGGCTGAAGGTGCTCGAGCGTTCGCATGTTGTGCAAGCGGTCAGCGAGTTTGATCAGGACGACGCGGATGTCGTCGACCATAGCCAGCATCATCTTGCGGAGGTTTTCGGCCTGCTGCTCTTCCCGGGTCGCGAAGTCAATCTTGCTGATCTTGGTGACGCCTTCGACGATGTGGGCGACCTGCTCGCCAAATTCCTTGGCAATGTCCTGAATGGTGACGGACGTGTCTTCCACCGAATCGTGTAGGAGTCCGGCAGCCACCGCCACGGGGTCCATCTTCATTTCGGCGAGAACGAGAGCAACCTCAAGAGGATGCACGAGATATGGCTCGCCCGAGGCGCGGGTCTGGCCATCGTGATGCTTCAGGGAGTAATCGTAGGCTTTCTTGATGATAGCGAGATCATCTTGCGGACGGCTCTCCTGCATCCGCTTCATCAGATCGCGGAACTTGGTCAGCGTAAGGGTAGTAGTTGCGATCTGTTGGCGTAACGTCGCCATGCAGGATTATAGCCCGCGAAACAATCGGTGAGTTCTATGGGACGCCACCGAAAGAAGTGCAGGCCTAGATTGATTATAGCCTCGCTGTGGCGCGAGGCGGTTTATCGGCGCGGGTTTCGCGGTTGAGTTCCACTAAACAAACTCATCTACCGCAAGAGCGCCGAACACGAAGACCAGAGCATCATTCAAAATCTTTGACGGCGATTTTCCGTCCGAGAAACTTGAAGGGTACTATTTTCGCGAACCGACGTTCTTCGTCCAAGGCTCTGCTACAGTGGTCTCGATATGGCTAGACTGAGGGGAGCAAGGGTGCTGGTCAGTGGAGTGTCTGGGCCCATTGGTACGGCTTTGCTGCCCGTACTTAAGGCTGCGGGCGCGCAGATTACGCGGCTTGTGCGTTCGACCTCACGGCGCTCGTCGCCCGATGATGCGACGATTGCGTGGGACCCGGTTCAGGCGATTTCTTCTTCTGCTGTGTCAGGCTTTGATGCGGTGATTCACCTTGCCGGGGACAGTATCGTTGGCAAATGGACTCCCGAGAAGAAGAAGACCATTCGGGACAGCCGAGTGCTCGGAACACGGAATCTGGCCCAGGCCTTGGCGCAAGCAAGCATGCGGCCTCAGGTTTTCGTCTGTAGTTCGGCAATTGGTTACTACGGCAACCGCGGAGACGAAGTTTTATCCGAGAGTAGCGCTCCCGGTCAGGGCTTTTTGCCAGAGGTCTGCCGCGAGTGGGAAGCAGCCACGCATAGCGCCGCCGATGCAGGTATCCGGACCGTACAGATCCGCACCGGCGTGGTGCTTAGCCCAAAGGGCGGTGCACTGGGCGAGATGGTCGTGCCATTCAAATTTGGAGTTGGCGGGAAAGTCGGGAACGGTAAGCAGTGGATGAGCTGGATCGATGTCCAGGATATGGTTGGCGGGATTCAGCATGTACTGAGCAACGAAGCCATCCGAAGTCCCGTGAACTTCGTCGCGCCAAATCCCGTCACGAATGCGGAATTCACCAAAATCCTAGCCAGCGTCTTGTCGCGTCCTGCGATTTTTCCCTTGCCCGCGTTTATGGTCAAGCTCGCATTTGGAGAGATGGGAGAAACGGTTCTCCTTGGCAGCCAACGTGTGCAGCCTACTCTGTTGACAGCCAATGGTTACTGCTTTAAGTTCAGCGATTTGCGCGTGTCGCTCGAACACACGCTCAAATCGTAGTTCTCGGCTCACCTCTGCATGTGATTCGAATCACATCCCCTGAGCATTTCTGCGTGTCAGTCTAGATGCGTTGACACGTGGATGTTGAAGAAGAGAATCATTGCCGTGGTGATGCTGGGCTCGCTCTCCTGCGGAACCGCCGCAGGGACGTTTACATGGTTTCCCGTCATGCGCATGACGTCGCAAGCCGCCCAGGGTTCTTCTTCTACCCAGAAACACTCATGTTGTCCGGGAGTGCATCCGCTATTCAGGCCGGCATTGTTTGTGGCCGCTATCGCGCCTGCCATGCCCTGCGGGGCAGAACATCCGTGCTGCGCCAAACGCGTGCCCCAGAGTCCTGCCTCTGTTCCGGCAATCAATGAGTCGAAGCGGTCTGCATCCGAGCCGATCATCGCGAAAGTGACGGATCCAGGCGCCGGGACGGCCCACACTACAGCCGTACGCGTCATCGCGGCCGATCTATTTCTTCCGTTCTTCTTCGGACCAAGCACTGTCCTGCGGATCTGAGTCGTCCCGCGCGCGCCATAGGCGTAATCCACGAAACTACTTTGGAATGATCCGCTCTCAGAGAGAGCCGCACACGCTTTCATATTCACAAGGAGATTTTATGAAGCACAAAATGTTGGCAATGATCCTCGCACTCACTCTTGCTTCCTGGGCACAGGAAACGGCGCAAACGGCACCCGCTGTTCCCCAACAAAGCACCACAACCGAGAAGTCCAAGTGTGCGTGTTGCGACAAGATGTCCGCCGATGCAAAGCGCGAGCAGTCTTGCTGTGCGCGCCACGAGCACTCGGCTGACAAGAAGGAAGGGATGTCGTGCTGCGCTTCGAAAGAGGGCAAGTCCTGCTGCGGCAAGGATGCGAAATCCTGCATGAGAGCCGACAAAGGTGCGTCATGCTGCAAGGATTGCGGGAAAGACAAGACCGCGTCGGCTTGCTGCGGTGCTAAATGCGAGAAGGACTGCTGCAAGAAGATGGAGCATGCAGGGATGAGCTGCTGCCATCACGAGAAGCGAGCGTAATATCTACGAGCGCAAAGAACCCTGGCCTTGGGGCTGGGGTTTTTTATTGCCATTGTCCCGCACTGGCATGGCGCATACCGCTCCCTCACTGAAGTTTTCTCCCTCAATCCCGAAGGCGTGGTCGAAGCGGGCGCGGTAGTTCTCCCATGCGATCGCCGATGTGAGCTCCACCAGTTGCGCTTCGTTGAATCTCTCTCGTAGCCTCGCAAATATCGCATCGCTCATTTCCACTGGCGTTTCGGTCATCGCGTCCGCATATTCAAGGATCAGACGCTCCAGATCGGAAAAGTTCCGATCTGTGCGATAGCGCGGCAGGTTAGCGATCTGTTCAGCGGTAATTCCGTTCGCTCTGCCGACGGCAGAACCGATGTCGATTCAAAAGGGACATCCGACGAGAGTTGCGACCCGCAGTTCTGCCAGGCCTTTCAACCTGTGATCGACGAGTTTGCTGCCGAGTTGGGACTGCTCCATCTGTCCGTATCCCCACAGGATTTTCGGATGATGGGCAGTGACCTGGACCGGCATGACGACGCGGCCGACCCTTCGGCGGGTTAGAGAATAAACGAGGCCAACGAAAAGCCGGCGAAGAGGTCCGCCCTGATTTGCGGGTGCACCTTGAATACGGGCCATACGCGCTCCTTGGTCTTTCAGAGGTGGGGCACACTCCGTGCCTGTGGCGGTCAAACGACGACGTAAACCGGGGAAGTTCGCGGCACATCGCCTGCCCTCAGAATTTTCTCACGCACTTCGATATATTCACTGCTGGTTGGGACGGTTCATTTCTTCTTGCAATTTTTGTAGGAGCTGGGCGCGCTGCTCGGTCGTGAGCTCCCGCTGCAATTCTTCGAGGGCCAAGGCGACGATGTGATAGTGGTGAGCTCCGGCAAACTTCGGATCGCCAGTGATGTTGAGCCAGAGCTTGTGCATGAGTTCGACATCTTGCGGGCGCAGGCGCGGAGTATGCGGCCCGAGCGAGTATTCGCGAATGGAGCCGTCTGGAGCGCAGACCTCGAGCGTCAGCCGAGGACGGGGCTCTGGAAGACGTTCCCAGGCATCCCCGGTCAGCTTGGCCTGCTCGTCGGCGCTCAGCTTGTTCGAGAGTCCACAGATGACCCGGCTTGAATCAAGGCGCTGCGCCGTTACCATGATCGCTTCGAAAACGTCTGTCGCAGGTACAACCAGCAACGAGATCGGCTTACCTTCCTTTTCGGCAACGGCGACAGCGGCGGTGAACAGCTCCTGCTCATAGTGGTCAAAGACCTGACTGGCTTCGAAGACAGCGCTGCCGCTGAAACTGTGTTCGCGATGGTAAAGGCGGGCGCTCATCACGACGACATCCTGTTTCGCCGTATTGGTGTGACTCAGAATGTTGCGAAGATAGTAGAGATTGCGCGGGTCACGCACCGCGACCAGCACGTTCCCGGGCCGAACGCCCATCGCTCCGCTACCCAGTTCCTGATTCGCGTAGACGCGGAACTGGTCGAGTTGCTCCGGCTTGCCCTTGCGTTCACGAGCTGTGTGGCGCTCTGAATACGTAAACACAATGAATAGAACAACACTGAACCCCACACCTGAGATGGTAGCTTCGTACTTCGTAAACAAATTTATGATCGCGGTTGTGAACAAGATCAGGAAAATGATGATCACGCCAAGCGGAATTTCTTTGCCTGCGACGCGAATGTTTCCTGGGACTTTCCACTGGCGATTCTCCGGTTCGGTGTAGCGGAGTACAAGCACAGCTAGGGCATTCAGGGTGAAGCTCCAGATCACCCCAAACGCGTACAAACCTGCGAGTACAAATACATTGCCTCGGCTGAGAATGATCGTAGCCAACTGCAATATCACGATCAGATTGATTAGGCGGTAGCTCGTTCCGAAGCGATGATGGGGACGCTGAAACCATGAGGTCAGAACCCCATCCTCTGACAGCCGATTCAGTACGCCGTTTGCGCCAACGATGGAAGTGTTCTGCGCCCCTGCCAGGATGAGGACGCCAACCATTACCACGAATCCATGAAAAATCAGCTTGGCCCACAGCGGACCCCAAAGATACATCGAGATTCCGCCGATGATGTTCGCAAAAAAACTGGGGCGCACACTGTCGGGAATGATCATTACCGCGAAAAACGAAACTAGACCGGTAAACAGGAGGCTATAGACAAAAATGACCACTCCGGTCTTCTTCAGGTTCCTCAGTTTAGGATGTTCGATCTCCCGACTAACCTGCGCCAGGGTCTCCTCGCCGCTCATGGCGAGCACTGAGTGACCAAATCCGACGAACACAAGAAGCAGAGTCAGCTTGCTGGCCCAGCTTCCATACAGCCAGCCGAGGGATTCCGTGGTCAGGGACATCACGCCCGGGCGCAGAGGGTTCGGTGGCAAGGCGGAAGGTGAATGCAGAAGCGTCAGCACACACCAGCAGATCAGCATGATCACCATGACACTGGTGATAGCCATTATCTGTAACGCTTTCTCGCTGGATTCGTGGATACCTTGTGTATTCTTCCACCAAAAGTAGCCCACAATGACGACCGCTAATCCGGCTGCGAAAGCGTCTTCCGAGAATTGCAGAGGCCTATGAACGAGTACGCTGAGCTCTTTGATATATCCGGCGAGATATTGGCCGGCAGACACGGCACTGATGGGACCGGTCAGGACGTAGTCGAAGAGCAGGGCGGACACCGAGAATTTCGCCAGCCCCCCGCCCATGGCGGTCTTGACAACACGGTACACACCGCCCCGGACGAACATGGCGCTGGATTCGACATAGAGCGCCCGAACAGCCGTACTAAACAGCATCACCCCCAAAATGAACCAGGGAGCGCTCTTTCCGATTACCTTCTCGGTATCACCGGCGACGTAGTAGGCCGAGGAAGCAAGATCCGAGAGAACGATAGCGGCAGCCCGCCAGAAAGAGATGAAGGTCAACATCACCGTAGTGGCGACGAAGACCTTTACTGCCGGTTTTGTTCCAGCGGATGTGGCCATTCCCAAACAGCTCTAATGCCGCAGTACTGCTCTAGTGATGCGGTACCAAAGCATTGAAGATAGCATAGGGGCACGCAGAGCGAGCATAAACTGAGCCACAGAAAATCTTATGGTCGCGATAACCGCAAAGCTATGCCGTGTGCGGTTCAAGTGTTCAGCGCTGGCTAGGATTCGCGCTTTTCCTTCATGTCCAACTTGCGAGGAGCGAGGTAAGTCCGTGTAATGCGGTCGTGCCAGCAAAGGGAATCTTCATCAAGAAAGACCCAAACGTACCCCATGCCAAGGGAAACGGCGGAGAGGAAAGAGGCCAGGACACGCCAACGGCGGAGTGAACGCTTAGCTGGCAACCCGTCGAAGCGGACGAGTTCAAGACCCGCGAGAGCAAGCCCAGGGGTGCGGGCACTGTAAACGATCAACAGGTATTGAAAGGCCGCCCAGAAAACGAACAGGATTGCGCCAGAGATCCCCAGGACCTGAAGCTTCGGCGGACCAATTTCGGCGACTTTCCAGAAGACCAATCCAAACAGAGCTGCCGCCAAGCTGATGATTAAACCGTCAGCAAGCGCGGCCACAATGCGCAGTCCGAGCGGCGCAGCCTGCAGAGGCATATCAATGCCCGGCCGCTTGGCGGGCTCCTCGACCTCGACCGGTTCGATCGTAATTCCCCCGAGCGCTGGTGGCGGCGGCACAAACTCGGGCACTTCGAGGATGCGAGGCCGATCCATCACAGGTTCAGCAAGTTGGTCCGGCGGCGGAGCCGGCGGAGCCCAGGCAAACCGGGGAAACTCGATAATCTTCGCACTTGGTGGAGCGCCGGATCTCAGTCCCGGGCCAGATGCGACTTCGAGTGCCGGCGGTTCCTGACAGGTGGACTCGGGCCGGGAGGGCAACTGCTGCATGCCGTCGAGCGCGAGAGCACAGTTGGAAATCGGCTCGAGTGCGGTAGCGTCCGGCTCTTCGGGTCGCGAGAACGTCCCCCGAATCGCTCCTGACCGCTCAAAGGGCAATCGCAGCGAAGGATAGCGTGGCGGCGGAGCCTTGCGGCGGGCCCGATAGCGATTCAGGTGTGAAGCAAGTTCATCCCG
>C688J18823_10000054_pt1 | contig 58524 bp, 51 predicted proteins | sample HopSoiMetagenom1_FD_18823 | JGI IMG/M metagenome (IMG submission 18823)
AATGGAGCTTCCACGATCTTCAGGTCCGCGAAACCACTGCGATTGCCTGACCAGCCGATGACCGGTGCATCTCCAAAAGACCGGGACTTGAGCGGCACGAAACGTCTTGTATCAACGGCAGTGGGCAAAATGGTGATGTTCGCGTTCCACTGGCGGAAGTATTCAGCCAGGAACGAATTACCGCAAATCACTGAATCTGAAATGTCCGCCAACTTGCGCGCGAATCCATTTTCACGGTTTAGCCAGATGGCGTCATCTACATCCAGAACTCTTGGGCGTTTTGTAAAAGGCTCCAGAGTCAGGAAAGTTGACAGCATCTCACGCTGGAGAAGGGTGACATCGTAGCGGAAAGAACGCGCAATATCCGGCAAGCGTCCCGCCAAAGATGCAACGGCCCAAAAAGGCCTTGCCAATTTCTGCTTCGGAGGATATCCGCCAGCGCGAGGATAAAACTCTGAAAGTTCAACACCATGAAGCTTCAGGTCTGGGATGTATTGACGGACCCGGAAACGCGATGCTGGAACATTTTGGCCGGTGGTGAATGCCGCTACGCTGATCATGTTTTGTTACTCATGCAACGGCACGGATGACGAACGAACAGGCCTGAGAACCAACGTTATTCCGGAAACATACCTTGCGAACCAGAAAGCAAAGGCATCCAGGCGCGGCGTTTTCGGATAAAAAAATACAGGAGTTCGCTTTGCCATGGCCCTTAACTTTGCGGTATAGAAGCGCGGCGTGTATTCAAAGGACAATTCCAGATTGGTATTGTCAGCTATTTTCCTTAGTTCAGATTGACTCACATAAATCGTGTAGTTCTTTATGTAATCGGCTGCGCGACTGCCGAATTCGTCCGTTTCAATCTTCGGCAAACCGTTGGCTCGGCGTTCATTGAAGAACCCAATCCGCGACATCAATCGGATCCACCCAGGTTTCGGGATCCTGTGCGCCAGCGGAATGCCAACATGGTCCTCATAAATCACATTTTTCAGCGGAAAAAGATGAACAGAAAAACCATCCGCCTTAAGGCACCGGGCAATCTGCTGAAAAAAGAATGGCTGATCAAAAACATGCTCCAACACCTGGTTGGAAATGATGACATCCAGCGAATGATCGGGGTAAGGCCAGGGCTCGCCGGTTCTTACTGTTTTTGTTTCCGCTTCCAGGTTCGTATTGCCATGGGGGGCGAAGTCGGACACATCAAATCCCGACACCTGCACACTACAATCCGGCAGGACAACCGGAAGAGCCGTACGCAGATACCGGATGAGGGCGCCCCCACCGCATCCAACATCGGCAATTTGAAGGCTGGCCCGGTCCCGCATTTCTGTAGCAATTACTGAAAGAAGATGCTGGTGGGTAATACTTGAAGGAGCGGGACATCCCATGAACGCAGATTTTATCATGGTCGCGATAACAGGTTTATCAGAGGAGCGATGGTAAAATTGTGAACACGAGATAATTTCAGAATGCTGCCTATAGCAATCTTAACGCTGCTGACGATGGCGGCTCTGAACTACTGCTTAGCCAAGCGCCTGTTTTATCCTCCGCTTATTTTTTGTCTAGTCTGGGCACTTGACCTGACTCTCGTGTTGCTGGCCGGTAGCTTTTTTTATCCTTTATCCGACAAAACTTTGGCAATCATTACGTCGGGCTGCGCCGCATTCTCTTTAGGTAGCACAGTTATACTGCTGGCGCCTATTGAGCAGAAGCAAATTCCTTATGTTTTAACGGTATCAAATAAAATATTGAATTGGTTGCTGGCTGCCTCCGTAATCGGCCTGCCGGTTTTTTACCACTGGATCGCAGGGCTAACCAGCGGATCCGGAGCAACCAATGTCATGGCGATCCGAACCGCCATAGTTGCGTTGGGCAATGGCGGGGACATGGAATCCAGTTTTTATGAGAATGTTGCCACTTTCTCAATGGCCATTGCCGCCATAACGTGCCTTGAGGACGGACGTAAACGCAAGATTCTGGCTCTCATTGTCGGCGTACTTATGACATTGTTGAGCGGATCGCGTTATGCGATTGCCACTCTCATGCTTTCCGCATTTTTCCTGGATTGGCTTAGGCAGGGCAGGCTTCGCTGGCGACTTATTGTCCCCGGAATGACGGCTTTCGTGATTTTTTTTGGTGTCATGGCCATTTATCTAGGTCATGGCGAGACCAGCAGCGAAGGATCACTGGTGGAGAATGCTGTTCCCGTACTCAAACTTGTCGGATCATACACCAGTGGCGGGACAATAGCTTTTGATCAGGTGGTTCGAGATCCGGGAATCGTTCCCCATACATGGCAGATTGATAGAGCTGTGCTGCTGGTACTCAATAAATTCGGCGCGCATTTTGACGTTCCTGTCATCAACGCTGAATATGTGACTATCGGCAAAGATGGTATGTTGCAGAACGTATATACCATGTACTTTGCCTATTATGACTGGGGAATCGCAGGGATATTATTGCTCACATCGGTTGTTGGATTTTATACCACCTGGCTTTTTCGAAGAGCCCTTGCTGGGCATCGCATCGCCGCCGTTCTATGCGCGTACTTCGTTGCCGAGTGTGTCTTGAGCATTTTTAATGAGAACTTTTTCTTGGGTCTAAATTACATCGTAAAATTAGCCGCTCTCTCATGGATTGTGTATTCATTACCGATTTACTGGAGAAGGTTCCGTGGTTTTTGTTCAGAAGTGGTTGCCCGCAGCACGCCTCCTAGCAGCGCCATTTCGTCCTAGAACATAGCGCAGGAATCATCCGGCGTTAATCTTGAACGATGCGTTCATTCTCCGACGCGTGAAGAAGATTCTTTCGCTTGAATTCAGCCCCAGTCGCCAACTCACTAAGCCGAAAACAAGTAGGCTGAAAATCAGCACCCCTGTGCGGATTGCCACACTTTCCGGGAAAGTGACGGAATAAATAGCGACGTAGCCGCCTGCGGCTGCTGCTGAGAGCCGCAGGAGAAAGCCGGGTCTGTGAGGAAGCAAACGGTGCGCCAGAAGAAACATCCCAAACGCTTCCAAGATCAGCCGCCCCGCCCATGCCACGGCGGCACCTTCAACGCCAAACTTCTTTACCAGTACCCATAAACCAACCACATAAAACGGGAGTTCCAGTAATTGAAGCTTGGCGGGGATATCAGGACGCCCGGCGCCTTGCAACAAGACATAGGGCAATTGCGCCAGGCAATTGGCAAAGATACCGGCAGCGAATAGACGCAATATGGAAGTGCCGTTCTGGGCAAAGGCTTCGCCCAGCCAAAGGCGGAGCGCTTCCGGCGCAAAAGTCGCAGTCAACAGAACTAAAGGAAACACAGCCAGAAAAACGTATTTGATCCCGCGGCCCAGCAATACCTTGGTGCGTTCCGGATCAACAGCGAGGCTGCTGGCAAACGCGGGAAAGAGAACGCCGGAAATCGCTCCTGGGATCACAGCGAAACGAGTCACGATTTCAAAAGGGGCAGTGTAATAGCCAACGGCGCTTACCGCGATGAGAGTACCGATAAGAAATCGGTCAAGATAAACCATGATCGGCGCCAAAATATTGCTGAGGTTCATCCAACCGCCGAGCTTGACGAGCGGCCAGATAATCGAGCGGTCCAGAACAACATTGCTCCGGAGCAGAGGCATAGTGTAAAAACAGCCGAAGAGATGGGCCAGCAGGCCGACGATCCGGCCAAAAACCAGGATAGCAATGACAGGGACCAGACTGTGGGAGAAAGGAAGAGCCAACAGCAGCCCGGCAAAGGAGAAAATGCTCATGGGAATGCGTATCAGGTTAAGCAGGCGAAAGCGCTGCTGCGCTTCCAGAATTCCACGGAGGCCGGAAGTCACAGTGACGGTAGGGAGCGAGCATGCCAGCAAATAGAAGCTCAACAATGCCTCGTGACGCAAAGAAGCCGGAATCTTGAGCATGCCATTTACTAGACCAGGCGAGATAACAAAGGTGAACACTCCGCCCAGAGTGCCCAACAGAAACAGCAGCAGGAGGGAGGTCCAGGCCATGGGAGGGATGGAGTGATCTTCATGTGCTCCGAGTTTTTCGGCGACCAGCTTAGTCAAAGCTCTGCCAATTCCTACGTCGAACAGACTGAAGTAACCAATGATTACCCAGGCGAGTGAAAGCAGCCCGAAGCGGTCAAGACCGAGGGCACGAATCAAAGGCGGAATAGAAACAACGGCGACCGCCATGGGCAAAAGTGTGCCAAGTAGATTCCAGATAGTATTGCGGGCAAGCAAGCCTCCGCTGGTCAGATTATTGCGTTGTAGTGCTGCGGTCATTCCGAGTTCTCTTCCGCCAGGACGACCAGGAATGCCGGGACAGAATTGCGAGGGATTCCGCAAGGCAAAAACTCGAGAACCACTTTCTCTGTGAGGATCGAGTTCCCTTCAAACGGCGAAGGACAGCCTGCTCTCGAGAGGGCCCTGCTGACTCCCAGAGGGGGAACATGGAAAGCTCTTAACATTCTACGAACAAGGCCACGGATAGCCGTAAATAATACCTGCCAACGCGGATGAAATGACTGGCCAAGCAGCTGCCGAACGTGAAGAAAACTTCCAATAAAGCACACGAATTCGCCAGAGTTAAACTCCCTGACATGAAAAGGATTCCGAATATCAAAGGGATAAAGGCTTTTATTAGGCGTGGAGCATATAAACAGCCCGCCAGGACGCAGACAGCGAATAACTTCCTGAAGAAAATCCTGGGGCCGTTCCAGGTGCTCAATAATTTCAAAGGAGACAATTACGTCAAAGCTTTTGCCCCATTCGGCCGGCATGGCTTCCGCATTGCCATGAACAAAGGTAGACGAGGGATAGTGATACTGGGAATGATGAACGGCAGCAATATTAATTTCCAGTCCAACGACATCAGCTCCCTCCCGACGAAGATAATCTGTCCCATAGCCCAGCCCGCAAGCAACATCAAGGACCTGCTTGCCGGCGCAGTAACGCGCCGCAAACATGTAACGGGCGGCATGTTGCTGCAAAATTTCGGCCGGATGCATTGCGGGAACAAGGCGCTCTCCCGTCTGTTCCGGTGGCTTCATTTCAGTCATTTCCTGTTGAATCATGAACTGCAATGGATTCCTGTAGCTTGTAGTATAAACACCACTCTTTTAATCGCGAAACAATAGCCGGGTTGTCTATAGAGAATCTGCGTCCGGTGACTTACTGCTTTTCATCATCACCGATTGAAGTTGCGGATCGTGATCAGGCGCGCACAGGAATAAAAATTTCATTTGCCGGTCTTTAGTTTCGACCGTTAGATAACTTCCTGTCTTCTCTGTATGACCTGATTCAAAAATGAACATCTCCGGCCGATGCAGAAACTCGCTGAGATTCAAAGCATCACTCGGGTGCGGATAGATGGTGACACGAAGCACCGTATTACGCCCTTGAGATGAAGAGTACCCCAGTTCAGCGATAACCATGCGGTACCCAGTACGTGACGATGGATTCCACTGTCTTGTGAATTTGCTCTTCACATCGGGCTCGCCCAGGACTCTTTGAGCTTCTGAGACATCCTTATCCAGGGGCAGGCCATAGTATGTGCGCCACGCCAGGACTTGGCTTGCTGTTAGTTCCTGCTTTCCTGACTCCGTCTGATGCGGAATAACCTGGGAAAAGAGAGCAAGGAAGATGGCAAGAAATTTCATAGCTGATTTTAGTGAAGAACTAGATCGCCAGCCATAACACGTACCTACGAGCCATATGAGGCTGGCGGGCATAAAATTTATAAAGCCATTATGGGATGCGAGACAAATAAATCCGGCCCAGATCGGAAAGAAGTGGGCCGGAGGTTTGCAAAAAGCTCACTTACTGCGGAGTAAGGTTGGGAGCTGTGGGGGCTCCACCGCCGCTGTTGAAGTTGTTACCGAAGGATTTAAGTGATCCGCCGCTGCCGACCACGAACCCGTTGGGGTTGCCATAAACTGCTACATTCGATATACGTACCGTGGATGTTGCTCCTCCACCGCCGGCTTGGACGCCTGTGAAGGTGTTGTTGCCGGACATGGAGTCAAAAATGTCCATTTCAGCAGTGCCAGCGGCGGCAGACGCGAGAAATCCCACCGAGCTATTGCCATTCGCGACGCTGTGCCGCACCACTACCTGGCTAAAATTTGAAGCGTTTACGCCGAAAACGTTCAGTTCAAATCGAGAGTTCTCGATGCTAACAGTTGTGAGCGCGGTCGAAGAAACGTTGACGCCGTTTCCGCCGTTGTTAGTAATTGTTGTGTTGTCAATAAACACTTTTCCACCGGAGGTAGCGATGTCGATTCCGTGCGTGGTAAAGCCGAAGATATCGCAATTCTCAACGGACAAAGCCTTGCCCGCGAGAAACCTGATTCCGTTGATTCCGGTGCCAATGCCGTTAATGCGGAGGTTTCTGAGAATCACAACATCACTTGGCCCGGCCTGGACCACGATGCCATTGGTGCCGCTGACGAGGACGGAAGCAACCTGACCGCCGCCGCCGTCAATGGTGATGCCCTTGGTGATAGTAACGGCGCCGTATCCGGCTGGATCAAGGGCGTCAATTTCACCACCAGCGGCTGTTTTGGAAATTGCGCCTGCAAACGTTTTGCACGGGGCAGTGCGGCTGCAGGGGTTAACATCATCGCCCACGCCGGAAACCCACGTCCGGGAGGCCTGGGCACCGGCGAGGCCGGCCCAAAGTAGAACAACAGTGAGAACTTTCATCGTACGCATAGTGCACTTCCCTTTCAAAATCCTAATTGGCGCCCTTTCCGAACGAACGGGTTTCCGCGTGCATTGCATACGGAGAGGGTTTGCCTGTGTATTGGTGTTAGGAGCCCACGGATCATATCAAAAAATTAGCGGATACCAATCCCGAGTCGCTGCTGATTTAACCTAAAAATTGCAGCAAAAGCACTGATGCAGTTCCATTTTGGAAAAGCTCAACAGGCAAGTGCAGCGTTTTTGTCAAAAGTTGAAAGATACTTACCACTGATGCACCCGCGGGTACGATAGTTTAGTTCGGCGAGTACAGACCGTATTCGTAATTGATTCGCGTGCTCGGATGCGTTACAGTGAGCATCGACAAGCATGGATTTGCAGCTCAACTGTTTCCGTTTATTCGAAAAGGACTTTGGCTTGTGTTTTCGACAAAAGTGTTAATCGGGCACAAAGGAAATTGCAACCCTCTGCTTAGTCTCTCAGCATGGGGTCGAATGGGGTCGGCTGGGGTGGAATGGGGTCAATATAGGGGGGAGGGGGAGGGTGCTTGGCTGCGAACAGGCAGAGGGACGCAAACATCGGGAAAATTGAGACATCGAGGACATCGGGAAAGCTAAATTCAGTCAGTAAGAGGAAACCGGCGTAACCACCTACGGTGCTTTCCCGGTCGGCTTCCGCCGCCAGAGGGGCCATAATAAGGGCTGCTCGTAAAATACTTTGGAGTTTCCATGAAACCACGCTGGCACAAACTTTGCCTTTCTTTGCTGATGGTCTGCGGACTTGCCGTAATGGCGCAATCGCAGACTGCTGTAGCCGATCGCAAGAAGGTGATTGACGATGCGCGGCACGCATATTACAGCCTGCGTATGGCCGGGCTGGACGAGTTCCGCGCCAATGTACAACCAAACTGGGAGCTGGTACTGAAAGACCAACTCAAGGCTGATCCTGTGGGCGCACAAGCCGGCCTAAAACTTTTGAACGGGATACACTTTGCCATGCTGCTGGACCAGAGTGACAAAATTACGGTTACGCACCACTCCGATACCGAGCCATCCAACGAACAGCAGCGCAAGGGCTTTGAAGACATTTATTCCGGCATGGATCAGGCCATCAACGGCTTTTTTACGACATGGGAACTGTTCATGCTGAACTCACCATTCCCAAGCGTCGATCGCGATTACAAATTGGAAGATCTGGGCACGCAGTACCGTCTCTCCTATAAAGATGGCGCCTCGGACGTGGTTACCATGATGGGCAAGAACCTGATCATCACCGATATCAAGGTAAGCTCATCGGACTTTGTCAGCTCTGTGCGGCCGCAATTTGTGCACACCGCGAAAGGATTTATCCTTTCCGGCTATGACGCAGATTACAAGCCGACCTCAGGCTCCGGCGTGGTGAAGCTAAGTCTCAAGATGGATCATAAGCCGGTAAATGGGCTGCAGCTGCCAACCAGCCTGGTGCTGGACAGCGTGATGGACGGCGCTCCAACTCATATGGAATTGGCGTTTTCTGCGCATGAAGTAAAAAGCCACTAAGGCGCAGACGAACTCACGAATTCGTCGTCACTGCCGGGGCGGGGTGGAAATCACCGATCTTCACGATGATCCGTCCCACGCCCATTAGGTATGCGCTTTGATGAGTGCCGCCCCAACCGCCTGCTGGTCCCTGCACATGAATGAGGCCGCCTTTGGGGATAATTCCGGCAGAATTATTCGCTTTAGGCCCTTGACCAAATTTGTAGTGCCAGTACGGAGCATCGAATATAGCGGAGAAAGGGACGTAGTAGCCTTCGGGCATTTGCTGGGCTCCGATCCGAGAACAACAACTTTTACCACAGGGACACTGAGGAACACAGAGGGAAATCACAGCAAAGTGTAACTGGGGCCACAACGAAACTGCCCGCAGGTCAGGGCGCATGCGCTCCACAGGTTTTATTGCCCAGAATGCCTGTTCCAGGAAGATGCAAAGTTAAGTCAGTTCGTCTGGATGAGCTTCAATATATGTCACAGCTTTTTCTGCCATTTGGCGCTCGCCGTTATAGCTGAGTTTTGCGGGTGCGTCGGCCAGGGGAAGCCAGTAAGCGCGACGGACTTCATGTCGCATAGCGGCGGTAACATTGTCGATCTGGCCGGACTGATATTTGGTAAGAAAGAACGAGACGATCTTAAACGCCTTTTGATTTCCGGCCCATTTGCGCACGTAGACGTACTTTACGTCGCCGAGTTTGGTGATCAGTGTGGCCTTGAGTCCCGTTTCTTCATGGACTTCACGCAGAGCGGTTTCTGCTGGCTTTTCTCCGGAATCGATATTGCCCTTGGGAAGGGCGACAACATTTTTACGGTCTTCGGGCTCGCCTTCGCGGCCAGGCTCAATTACGGCCACCCACCACTGTTTTTGCATGTATCGCAAAACCAGCGCCCCGGCGGAAAATTCTCGCAGCATTTTGGTCAAAAGAGTATCTGCCCGATCATGAAAATGAAGTTAAACAGGCTATTTGGCACCTTATGAAGCCCGTTTTGGGCCACATTGAGATTACCAACGTCATCAGAGGTTGTCTCTGCTCAAGGTAAATAAAGCGAAACTAACGGTTGATGGTTATGGTCTAACTTACTGTACAAACGCTTGCGGTTAACCAGCATCTTACGACAGAGGTGCAATCCGGGTGCGGCAAGTCCCAGGTTAAGGAGCGCCGTTGAAGAATACGCTGAATAGAATCGTACGTTCCGTGCGCGCCCTGGGGCGAGAACTTGCCCGCCAGACTGTTCCTGAAGTACCTCCCATTGAGCCGCCACGCGTTCCGAAAGTCGGCATTGCGCTGGGCGGAGGTTTTGCCCGCGGACTGGCCCACATTGGCATTCTGAAAGTCCTTGAAGAAGAAAATATTCCTGTTGATTTTATCGCAGGCACAAGTGTTGGATCAGTCATCGGCGCAGCCTATGCCAGCGGCATCAGCGCCAAGGAACTGGAAGAAGTAGCGGCGCTTGTCCGATTTAAAGATTTCTCTCGCTGGACCTTTTCCCGCTTTGGTCTCTTCAGCAATGACAAAATGTCTATTTTCCTGCGCAAGATACTGCGCTGCAAAACTTTTGAAGAGCTAAAGATTCCATTGGCCATTGCCGCTACTGACATTATTACCGGCGATGCCGTGGTCTTCACCAAAGGCGACCTCGTGGATCCCGTACGCGCAAGTTGCGCCTATCCTGGAATGTTTCAGCCGGTAAGAATCGGCGGACAATTGCTGGTGGACGGCCTGCTGGCTCATTCCGTCCCCGCGGCTCCGCTGCGCGATATGGGCGCCGAGCGCGTAATCTCAGTCCACTTGGCGGCACACTGGGTAAAGCCGGGCGGCCCTCGCCACGTGTTCGACGTGATTGGACAATGCTTCTCCATTGCGCAGGAACGGATGTGCGGGCCATGGAAGGCCGCGTCTGACATTGTGCTGCAGCCGGAGATCGGCGAATTTGCTTACGATGATTTTGTACGCGCACCCGATCTGATCCGCTGCGGAGAAATAGCTGCCCGTGCTGCTATGCCGGAAATCCGCGCATGGATGCCCGCACCTGCAACGGTAACCGCTGCTGTCCTGGAACCCGGGTTGAACGCAACGATGATGTCGCAGACGGACTGGCAGTCCGCGACGCAGCCCACTCCTTTAAAGACATAGGCATAAAGACCAGGCAAAACTCAGAGCAGGCTAAAAGGAAAATGCGTGAGAGGTTCGCCCCGTGGCGAAAGGATTTCAACCACAAGACGGTCTGTGATGGGGAGATTTCCGGCGTCGATGTTGATGCGATAGACGCGTTCGTCGTATGGCACGTCAGCCGGGACGCCGATCATTTCAATGGACTGCGGCACAATTTCCCGCACTTCAAATCCGTGATAAGCACGGACACGGAACTTTAGCTTGAGCAGCAGTTCCTGGGGATCGTCAGCCATCTCGATTGACGTCATTGGCCCATCAAGAAAGACTTTCTTGAGCGATGCAGTAATACGAAAACTGAAGTGCCGAGGAAATTCTTTGACCGTGCTGCCATCGGTTGAAACGAGCTTTGCTTTCAAGCCTTCCGACACACGCTGCGCACCTTCAAGTTCCGGACACTCGATCAGCCCTATTAATGAGAGCGTGGTCTTGGATGGCTTGAGCAGCATCACTTCGTATCCGGCGGGCAAGTTGGAACGCATGCCGGGCGTTGGCTTTGGCGCATTTCTGGCCATCGCGGCAAGTGTGAAGCCGATAACGATCAGGAGAAGGCCGGTTAAAGTAATTCTTCGGGCATTCATGGCGAGTTCTTTTCCGGCTTCCGGCGTGTGGCATGAAACGGCCCGGCGTGATACACAAGAAGCTCATCTGATGAGAGAAGGGTAAAGAGAAAAAAGATGCTTCGGCTCCTTTGTTTTACTGCTCATCCTGACGACGAAGCCGGTTCATTTGGCGGCACGCTACTGCGCTACGCCGAACGCGGTGTTGAAACCTACGTCATTTGTCTTACGCCGGGCCAGGCCGCCACGCATCGAGGCCCGGCCAAGTCGGATGATGAGCTTTCTGCAGCCCGCCGCCTGGAATTCCAAGCTGCCTGCAAATTGCTGAAAGTAACCAGCGGAACCGTGCTCGACTATCCCGATGGCAAGCTCGACCGCCAGGATTTTTATGCGGTAGTTGCCGATCTGACTCGCCGCGTCCGCGAGTTGCGCCCGCATGTGGTAATGACCATGGGCACTGAAGGCGCTATCACTGCGCATCCGGACCACTCCATGGTTTCCGTTTTCGCCACCATGGCTTGCCACTGGGCCGGACGCACAAACCGCTTTCCTGACCAGTTGGAAAACGGACTCACGCCCCACCGCACGCAGAAGCTTTATTACGCTACAGCTCTATTTACCATGCCCGACCGGCAGCCGGTGGCGCTGGCGCCAACCACCACGATCATTGAACTAACGCAGCATGAGATTGACGCCAAAATTGCCGCGTTCAAGCTGCATACTTCACAAGCGCCGCTGTTCGGCTTTTTTGAAGAGACCATCCGCAAGCGCGGCAGGACGGAAGTATTTCACCTGGCCAACAGCATTAAACCACGCAAGGCGGAAACGGAAGCGGATTTGTTCGTGGGCGTGGAAGAATGAGCTTTGCCGCTGATCAGCACAGATGAGCGCTGATCTGGAAAAATCCATTCAATTCCGCTATCGAAGAAAAAAGGCCCGCTTGACTCAGCGGACCAAATACCAATTACCAAATACTAAGAGCTAATTGCCAATTGCTATAGTTTTGCACAAGAACCCAAACCTTACCACGGATAACACTGATTTACACGGATCAAAAAGGTTCAGTTAGGACTGCTTTAAGTTTGTAAATCCGTGTCATCCGTGTTCATCCGTGGTGAGATTTGCCTTTGTGCAAAGCCATTGCTATTTGCTAATTGCCGATGTCGCCAGCGGCTTAATGATCTCGCTCAGCACGTCTGGCTTCGATTCATCGCGTACCAGGTGAGCATATTTCTCGCCATCGTGATAGTTGAGCGTGAAAGTTTTGAAATAATCGCCGTTCATCACCAGCAATTCCAGGTTTGGTCCGTTTCCCTTTCCTGCTTTGAGCGCGTCGCGGAGAAGATCAGGATTGTACTTTCTGCCATTCACTGCCACCAGCGTGGTTCCGGGTGCAACGCCTGCTTTCCATGCGGGAGTGTCAACAATTACATCGCGAATGCCGCCCTTGTCGTCGAGCGATAGTCCGATGGAGAAGCGCGCATCCACTGCGTTATGGACCTTTTCCATGGCTTTGGTGAACTCGCTGGGATTGTCGTCATAGATGAGTTTCCAGCCGCCGTTAGTGATGCCGCCCAGCGGAGCGCCCGGCCCGTAAGTATCCAGCCGGTCGCGCAGGAATTTTACCCAATCGTAAGGCGTGACTTCGTTCAGCGTTTTTACCACGTCATCAAACGTGTAAGGGATGACCTTGGGCGGAGTGTTGCCGCCGCGGTGAAAGATGCGACAGAAATCGTTCATCGACTTCTGGCCTTTGGTCTGCTGCCGGATAATCGTGTCGGCTTCCAGCCAGATCAGAAAGCCCTCAGGGTAGTAGTCCACGCTGCGGCGCCAGCTTTCAAACTCGGGCGCTGCGCTATAGAGCAGTTGAGCGGCATTGGCCGTATCCTGCAAAGGACGCCATGATCTCCCCGGTGTGTGGTCCAGAGCGGCTGCGGTTTCAGCAGTCTCATCCAGGAATTGTTGCTTGGTCCACAGGCCTGCGCGCGGCGCAAGAATATCTCCCAGATACTGCGTGAGCCCTTCATACACCCAAAGCAGATCGCCTTCCATCGGCACCTGGTAATCTGGCGTTGCCAGCCCGTTGGGACGGCGATACTTGCCGTTCCAGGAATGCGTCATCTCATGCGGCAACAAATCGCCCGAAAGCCAGCGTGCGTCGTCATCGATCATGGTGCGCTCGGCCACGCGATCGTCACTCGATTCATGATGTTCAAGCCCAAAATGCGCTGTGTGATCGCTCAGCGTAAGAAGAAAGTGATAATCGCGATAATGCCGCGCACCGTAAAGCGCTCCGGTTTCAGCAATCAGGTGCTTGTACTGGTCGATGGTTGCTTGTGGCATGTCCAAAGCTGCATCGCCGTCGGAAACTTCATCGATGTAATGCTGGATTGGCCCTTCAGGCGTGAGCGGGATGCGGCGGAAGTGTGCTCCGGCCAGCACCGGCGAATCAACCAGCGTAGTCAGCGATACCTGCTGAAAATTGATTTGTCCGCCGCTCTCACCTGCCACCGGCAATGCAGTGCCATACTTCCAACCCGCAGGCAGCTTGAGCGATGCGACGACAGGAATATCGTCAGTATGCTTTCCGGGAACATAGAGCACAACCTGGTTCCAGCTGAGCATATCGAGTTGCGTGGTGGCCGAGGCTCCCGAGGAAAAGCCTTCCGGCGGAACAGGCATCACCAAGTCCAGCTTTGCCTCCAGTGTGCTGACACCCTGCGGCACTGTGAGGTGGACGGCGTACATCTCATCCAGGTCACGCCGCCAGGTGAGCCGCTTTCCGTTGGCAAAAAACATCAAGCCTGTCAGGTCGGTGATTGGGCCGGTGGGGCCGTGCTCGCCGGGAATCCATTTAGGATAAACCAGTTTGACTTCGCCCGCAGTTACCGGGATTTCCAGTTGCGCATGCAGGATCTTTTCCGGCGCGTGGGTTGCGTCGACAGTCAGCTTGATCGTCTGTGCCGGCCCGGCGCTGGTGGCGGGTTGTGGTTTGCGTTTCTGGGCAGGGCTGGCGATGGAGGTGATGAGCAAAACGAATAGAGCTATCTGGCGAAAAAATTGTTGCATAGATAAGTTCTTCTCCCTCTAAAGCGAAACCAAGAGTAAAGAACCCGAGGATTGAAGGCAAGGGCCGGCGGAATTGCCAAGTTACCAGCATTGCCAAAATCGCCGGAATTGAAAACGAAGAACTGCTTGCGCTGTTGTTTATTACGCGTGAAAGGCATTCTCACCAGGAACTTGTATGGAGAGAGAATCCCTGATCAGAAGTCAAACTTGATAAATCCACGTAATCCGCTGCATGGTTGGTTGATCCGCGCTCAGAAAAAGGTGGGTTCGCTGCCATCGATGCAGCACCCAGCCAATGCCGCGTACTGCCGCCAAGCGTGACAGTGCTCCCCACCACCCTTTCTGCCATGGGCGCTCGTCCTCGCAAATAAGTGCTCTTCGCACGGAAGTATCGGATACCCGGACAGGAAAGACTTAGCACCCGTGTACTCCTTAGGACGGAGGTATTGACACCCGGATAGAGGGGACCTTAGCACCCGTGTACTGTTGTCGCCGCCGAGAGTCTGCCCAATACTCATGACGTCGGAAAACGACTGTCTAAGGCTTGCGGGGGAGTACAGAGATGAAAAATAGAAAGTATTTATCCGTTGTGAGTGCTCTGGTACTGGGGTTATCGTTTGGGGCTCTCTCGGGATTGCATGCTGCACCGCTGCAAGGGACCAAGAGCACCGAACGGACTGACAACAAGAAGACGGAACAGAAAAGCGCCGCTGCCACTCCTGACCAGCGGCAGATGCGGGACCTCGACGAACAGGTTCAGCAGACCAAATCAGACGTCCTCAGCATTGCGGCGGAGCTGAATCAGCTGGAGGAAAAACTGCTGTACCCGTCAGGGACGCAGGTCGCGATCTTCGTCGCATTGGCCAAAGGCGACGAACTTCGCCTCGATGCCGTTCGGCTCCAGATCGACGGTCAGCTGGTTGCGCACTATATCTATAGCGCCAAGGAGCTCGAGGCACTGCGCAAGGGTGGCGTGCAACGGATCTATGTCGGCAATGTGGCCACGGGAGACCACAAGCTCAACGTGCTTGTTGACGGCAAGCTTAAGAGCGGCTCGGACTTCAACCGCACAGAGCACTTCACGTTCCATAAGGAAGTGAAGCCAAAACTGGTGGAACTGACAGTGGCCGGACCGGACGCCGGCAGCACACCGATCACGCTTGGGGAGTTGTAATCGATGCGAGCGAGTCGCCGCATAATTGGACTGGGCTTAGCGCTGGCAATGGTTGCCGGTTCCGCCTCGGCTGGGGACCAGAAGCCGGCTGGGAGCGAGAAGCAGTCTGCGAAGGAGAAGACGTCTGCGAGCGCGAAAGACGATCTCTTTTTCGATGAAGCGTTCTATCACGCCTATCAGGGCCAGTATTTCGAAGCAATCCAGCGGCTCGACACCGAACTTGAACAGTACCATCGGCTGGACGAGCCCGGACTCGATACTCTTCACCGCAACATCGGCGAGGCCGAATTCTCGGTCGGCGATTTTGAGCTCGACTACCGCATGCACTACAAAGCTGGGCGTGCCATCAAGAGAGTGCTTGAAGGCGCCGTCGATGAAGCCGTACGAAACGAAGCCGCTTTCAGGCTCGCCCGCATTCACTTCCAGAAGGACCAGCTCGACGATGCACTGCAGGCTCTGGGACGGATCCAGGGCACCGTGCCCGCAAAGATAAAGAACGATGTCGAGTTTCTGCGGGCGAACATCTATATGGCGACAGACAAGCCGAACGAGGCAATAGAAGTCCTCAATCACCTGCAGAATGATCCGAGCCTCGCCGGGTTTGTCGCTTACAACCTCGGAATCGCTCAATTGCGGGCAGGTAAAAAACAGGAAGCAGTGGAGCAACTGGACAAGGCAGGACGAATCCAGGCGAATGATCCGGCCGGGCTCGCGATCCGTGACAAGTCCAACCTGGTGCTTGGCTCCCTCCTCTTCGAATCGGGTAACTTTGAGCGGGCAAAACAGGCACTTGATCGCGTCCGGCTTGATGGACCGTTCTCAAACGAAGCTCTGCTGCGTGCTGGCTGGGCCGACACGTCGTCCAAACAGTTTGACCGTGCGCTTGTTCCCTGGAATATTTTGGCTGATCGTGAGCCTACGGATGTCGCGGTCCAGGAAGCCCTGCTTGCCGTGCCGCACACTTATGCCGACCTGAAGCTATACGGTCGCGCCGCGCTCACCTACGGTCGCGCGCTCGAGCTGTACAGTAACCAACTCGAAAAAATAGACGCATCGATCAATAGCATCAAGGAAGGGCGGTTTCTCAAGGCCCTGATCCGCGAGGAGAGCCGGGAAGACCAAACCTGGGTCATCCGCTTGCGCGGCCTTACCGGCGCGCCCGAAACGTTCTACCTGATGTCGCTCATGGCGTCTCACGACTTCCAGACCGCGTTGCACAACTACCTTGACCTTGAGGACCTGCGGTCGAAGCTCATGGGCTATCAAAGCAGCCTTGAAGCCTTTGACGATATCATCCGATTGCGTAAACAGAACTATGAGCCGCTACTGCCGGAGATCGACGCCAAGTTTCGCGAGCTGGATTCACGTATGCGCGTGCGGCTCCAGCAGCGCAAACAATTCGACGAACGCTTGCACGCCATGCTTACTGCGCCACGGCCGGATTACCTGGCAACCACGGACGAGCGGATCGCCAGCGAGCGCATCGCACTCATCGAAAAACGGCTCGGCGGGTCTGACAGTCCGGAATCACTCGCGCTTCGGCAGCGCCTGGCCCGCCTACGCGGTGTGCTCACGTGGCGCGTCGAAACGGAATACCCCAAGCGGCTGACCGCGGCATTTGATCACCTCAATGAATTGAATACCCAGGTCGACGCTCTCAACCAGCAGCACGAGGCATTCGTCAGGACGAGGCAGGCGGCGACGCACAGTTATGTCGGATACGACGCCCAGATTGCACAGCTCCGTAAACGCGTTGGCAGCGCGCTAAAGAATGTCGATATCTTGATGGCCCGGCAGGGAGAGATGATCGAGAGCGTCGCCATCAACCAGCTTGAGGCTCGCCGTGACCGACTGGTGGCCCAGCAGATCCAGGCTCGCTTCGGCATTGCCGATAGCTACGATCGAGCTTCGCGCGCCGAGTCTGGCGCAGGAGGACGCTGATGCGTTATCGCGCCATTCCGATCATGGTTGTGTCGGCTTTCCTCGGCGGCTGCACCGCGCATCACAAACCGCCGACGCAGGGAACGTTGGCAGACCTGCAGAAAGTGGCTCCGGACGTGAAGGACGCGGAGACAAAGCAGAGCGTCGATCAGGCCATGGAGCAATACCGGAAATTCCTTGATGAATCACCGGAAACCCCGATGACGCCCGAAGCAATCCGTCGTCTCGCGGATCTGGAACTCGAGAAAGAGTACGGCATACACACAGGCGACGCCAAGAAGAAGCCAATGCCGGCTCCAGAGTCCGCAAAAGCGCCCGCGAGTACCTCGGCCAAGACTCCGAATAAGGTCGCTGCGGTTGCGAAAGCCGGCCGTGGGGAATCTGATCAGGAATTTGAGCGGCGCACGACTGCGGAAAGCCGGATGCCGGCGAGCGGCGATACAGCCGCCACGCCAACGGAAGTGCCAGGCGCTGACGCAGCTCCCAAAGGTCCTCTTGAGGCGATCGCGCTCTATAAAAAACTGCTCAAGGAGTATCCACAATATAAGGATAGCGACCAGGTCCTCTATCAGATGGCGCGAGCGTATGACGAATTAGGCCGGACTGAAGAGGCCATGGAAACCATGGAGCGCGCGATAAAAGCGAATCCGAATTCCGTGCACTTCGACGAGGTACAGTTCCGGCGGGGCGAGTACTTCTTTACGCGCAGAAAATTTCGCGACGCCGAGAACGCCTATTCAGCCATCACCAATCTGGGCGCCCGTTCCTCATACTACGAGCTTGCTCTATACAAGCTAGGTTGGACTTTCTACAAGCAGGATCTATACGAGGAGGCCGTGCAGAATTACATGGCGCTGCTCGACTATAAGGTTTCGACCGGCTACAACTTCGATGAGAAGCATGAGAAAGAGGATGAACGCCGCGTTGCCGATACTTTTCGGGCGGTCAGCCTGAGCTTCAGCAACCTCGGCGGGCCGGATGCGGTCCAGCAGTACTTCACCAGCACTAAGAGTCGGTCCTATGAAGACCGCGTTTACAGCAATCTTGGCGAGCATTACCTGGCCAAACTACGCTACGATGACGCGGCAAAGACATACAATGCTTTCATAACGCTCCATCCTTTCCACCCTGCTGCCCCACGCTTCAGCATGCGCGTGGTGGAAACTTTTACCAAGGGCGGATTCCCCAAGCTGGTTCTGGAGTCGAAGCGGGACTTTGCGTCCAAGTATGGACTCCAGGCGGAATACTGGCGGCACAACAAGCCGGAAGAGTTGCCGGAGGCGATTGCTTACCTTAAGGCGGACCTGAAGGACCTGGCGACGCATTACCACGCTGAGTATCAGAGCTCGCAGCAAGCGAATGAGAAGCTGATGAATTATAACGAGGCTCTCCGCTGGTATGGCGACTACCTCAATTCCTTCCCGAAGGACGCCGAGTCGCCGGCAATCAACTACCGGATGGCTGACCTTCTCTTCGAGAACAAGGATTTTGGCGAGGCGGCCAAACAATATGAGCGCACGGCCTACGGATACCCGGCAAACGCTCAGTCCGCAGCCGCGGGTTACGCGGCAGTTTACGCATATCGCGAGCAGCTGAAGGTCGCAGCCAAGGAGAATCTGGATACCGTCAAGCACGATACGATTGCAAGCTCGATCAAATTTGCTGACACGTTCCCGACTCACGCACAGGCCGCAGCGGTCCTGGGCGCGGCCGCCGATGATCAATACGAGATGAAGGACTTTCGCGCCGCAGTCACCTCCGCCCAACGCGTCATCGATAAATATCCGGGCGCGGAGATGCCGATCAGGCGCTCCGCATGGATTGTGGTTGCGCACGGTTCGTTCGAACTCGCCGCATATCCGCAGGCTGAACACGCTTACACGCAGGTGCTGGCAGTCACGCCGGAGAGTGACGAGTCACACGCCAAATTCGTAGACAATCTGGCAGCCTCCATCTACAAGCAGGGTGAGATTGCAAGAGACGCGAAGGACTATCGCGCTGCCGCCGATCACTTCCTGAGGATTCGCACGGCAGCACCTACATCCACAATCCGTGCGACGGCGGAGTACGACGCAGGCGGCGCACTGATTGAGCTGAAGGACTGGAAGGCGGCCGCGGGTGTGCTTGAGGCTTTTCGCAGCACCTATCCCAAGCACAAAATGGCGGGCGAGGCCACCAGACTGATCGCACGCGCCTACCGGGAGAGCGGCGAGTTGTCGCACGCCGCCGGGGAGTACGAGCGACTGGCATCGGAATCGACAGATGAGGCCGTGCGCAGGGAGTCATTGCTGGTGGCAGGCGATCTCTATCAGCAGTCCAATGCAAGTGACAAGGCGCTGGCTGCATACCAACGCTACGTCACAGATTTTCCGAGGCCGCTCGAGCCGGCCCTCGAGGCGCGCTTCAAGATTTCCGAAATATACAAAGCGGCGCACAACGACTCTAGTTATCAGAAAGAACTGATGAATATCGTGAGTCTTGACGCAGCGGGCGGATCGGAAAGGACCGGGCGGACGCGGACGATCGCGGGCCGCTCCGCGCTGGTCTTGGCGGAGCAGCTCTATCAGACTTGTGTGGCCGTAAAGCTGCGGCAACCTTTCGAGGCCAGTCTGAAGCAGAAAAAGCAGCGCATGGATGCCACCATCAAAGCCATGACTGGGCTGGTGGATTATCAAATCGCCGACGTGACAGCAGCCGCCACGTTTTACATGGCTGAGACCTATTTCGATTTCAGCCGTTCACTGAAGGAGTCGGAGCGTCCCGCCGATATGAAGGGTGCGAACCTGGAAAAATTTGAGGCGGACCTTGATGAGGCAGCGTATCCATTCGAGGACAAAGCCATCAAGGTACACGAAAAGAACATGGAATCACTCCACGCCGGCGTCTTCAACACATGGACTGAGAAGAGTCTCAGCAGGCTCGCTGAGATGGTGCCGGGCCGCTACGCGAAAAACGAAATGAGCAGCGGCTTCATCGGAACCATTGATCGTTACGTGTACCAATCGCCGTTAGCGCAGGCCGCGATCCAGGCAGCGGCAGCAAGTAATGCCGGCACAACACCAACCACCGCCGGCACAGCGCCGACGAATGGCGGCACGGCACCGAATAACTCCAGCACGACGCCAAACAATACCACCATGACGCCAAGCAACAGCGGCACGACGCCGAGCAATTCGGACCAGACAACGCAACCGACACCGGGCGCCGGTACAACGCCGAGCAAGCCGGATTCGACAACGAAACCGGTACCGATGGCGGCGAATCAAGGAGCGGTGAAGCATGCCAATCCGCAATAAGACCCGATCACTCAAAGCGATTTGCTGCGGGATACCATTGCTTGCCCTGTTCCTCGCTCTGGGCTGCGTACCGGATGCCCAACGCACGGTGACCGCCAAGTCGGCGAAGACGAACCTGCCGCCCCCGCCACCACCGCCGGCCGCACTTCCGGATTTCGCGCGGGATGCAAATGGAGTCACAATCACGCAGCAGGCGCCCGTCCCGGACGAGGTGCGCGCCGAATACAACGAGGCGATGCGCATGCTCGAAGCAGCGCAATACGATCGCGCTATCACCTTGCTGGTCAAGGTGACCGAACAGTCTCCCACAACAGCGGCAGCGCACATCAACCTTGGCATTGCATACGCCCGCAGCGGCGACCTTGACCACGCCGAGGCCAGCCTGAGCAAGGCGCTGGAACTGAATCCACACCACCTCGCCGCTTACAACGAGCTCGGCCTGGTGCAACGGCGCAAGGGAGAGTTTGCGAAAGCGCGCGCTAGTTATGAGGCGGCGCTGGCGCAGTTCCCTGACTTCCACTACGCGCACAGGAACCTAGCCATCCTGTGCGACTTATATCTCGGGGATTACGCTTGCGCGCTGGAGCATTACCAGGCATACAGCCGGCTCGCTCCGGATGACGCCGAGGTCGTGAAATGGATTGCCGACCTTCGCAAACGCACGAGCAAAAAGGAGAAGTCATGAAATATTTGCTGCTTGTGTTGCTGGTGGCGACGAGTGTCGCCGCTCAGACCGACAAAATGCAGGATAAAAAGACGGGAGCCGAACATGCCGCAGCTGCCGCAAAGAAGCACGTAAAGACGGAAGCAGTGAAGGCGCAGAAGGAAGCGCAGGCAAAAACGAAACCAGCTGAGGAAGGAACGGCAGAAGCGCAGGCAGAGGCGAAAAAGCAGCCGGGGCAGACTGAAGTAGCGCAGGTAAAGACGGAAGCAGGACCAGAGGAAGAGCCCCAGGCACAAACGGATCAGGATCCGAAGCTGACCTCCGTCCCGGGAGGAAAAGCGCTGGGTATGTCCATCCTGGGCAATCAGGAAGCGCCCACATCGCTGGTCATCGTTCCATGGAAGAGCTCGGAAGTTGGCCGCGCGACTGGCATCTCACCGATGCTCGATGACTCCAGGCAGCCCGTAGACAAGGAAGTTTTCATGCGCGAGCTACGCTATTACGAGATAAGGTCGGAAAAGAAGCCGTGAGCGGGCGGTTTGCGTTTTGCAAAAGTGGATTTTTGCAAGCAATCGAGAGATTAGAGCGTTTCGTGAGTTGTTGTGTCTACTACACACGTCGCGATTAGCGTGCATATTACCCTCGCGTTCATGAGGATAGGCATTGAAGTCATCTCGAAAGGCGTAAGCGAACCCGCGTTCTCATCAGCGGGCGAGTAGCTCAGAGAGATCTCTTGTTTACGTCATTAAAACACAAGGTCCCTCGCCACTATTCGGCCGCTGAAGAGTACGCGCCCTCATTGACGGGAACTCGGGATGACGGTCTGTTTGTAAAGATTGATCCTACTGTTCAAGCTGTACCACTACCTAGAACCGCTCTAGCTGCGGGGTGCATGCGTGGAGCCGTCCAGCATCAAAGGTGAATTTTCCATGGCGGGTCCATTCATGGCCTCGCATCCTGATCCGCGAATCTGCCCATAAGAACTCTTAGAGAATCCTTGAGCACCTGTCCCCGCTCGTAAGTCGCACCAGCACTCACTCTGAAACGGCCGCCGGATATGAAAATCTCTGTTCCGGCTGTCATTCCCTGTCTGATGATAAATTGATGTCTACCAATATGGCGGGCACTTCAAAGTGAGAGCTGCTCAACCTGCCGCGCCACGCGCGTGCTCTTGATCGAGAGTTACTTTCGGCCATCCTAGATTCGTAAACACCAACTCATCCATTGCCCTGCTGGACGAAGTTAGAGATACCCATTGGAACCTCCCTGCTAACTTGACGGAGGTATCGGCACCCGCCGATAGAACACCTTAGAACCCGTGTACTGTTGTTGCCCGGAGCAATCTGCTCAATACTCTTCGAAGTCGGAGAGTAACGCCCAGGAACTGCGTAGGGAAATATAGAGATGAAATATGCGGCGCATTCATTCGGTGGTAATCGCTTTGGTTCGGCAGAGCCGCTGGTCATCTCACAGTTGGCAACGCCTTCGGCACCTTTGGTGCTTTTGACGAGTAGAGGCGACCAATCGATCAAAGTATTGATGCGGATGCTGAGTTATTACGAAATCAGGTTGCGAACGGTGTGCCCCAACGGTGCGCCGACCAAAATGAAGGCGGTGCAGCACGCGGCTGCGGCGCATAGGAGAATGCAATGACTTTTACTGAGCTGCTGAGAAACGTCGGCCTATTCGGGGCCGCCGTGATGTGTTGCCTAGCCTTGCTGTCCATCTTTTCGGTGGCAGTGATGGTTGACAAGTACCGCCGCTTCCGCGCGGCCGCTAGCGAGACGCAGGCTTTTAAGCCCCTGCTGGCAAACTTTACCCACGGCGGAGAGATCCAGGAACTGATGGAAGCCATGCAGCAGCATCAGAAATCCCACGTGGCGCAGGTGGTTGCGGCGGGCATCCTCGAATACGACGGCGTGCGCGAGGCGGGAGGCGATCCGTCCGCTTCACTCGACCAGGTCACGAACGTAGTTAGAGACACCATGTCGGAGACGCTGGTTGAATTGAAAAAGGGTCTCGGCTTCCTGGCTACGATCGGCTCCACGGCCCCGTTCGTCGGCCTCTTCGGTACCGTGGCTGGAATCATCAACGCTTTTCGGAACATTGCGGCCACGGGTTCCGGCGGCATGTCTGTAGTTTCGGGCGGCATCGCTGAAGCCCTGGTTACAACGGCGTTGGGTATCTTCGTTGCGATCCCGGCCGTCGCCGCGTTCAACTACTTCACGGGCAGAATTGAAAATTTCCACATTGAGATGAATCGCGCTTCAACTCAGCTCGCGAACCGCCTCTTCAAGGCGCCGCAGATCGATCGGGTTGCTAAGGCGTCAGTGGACGCGAAGGATAAAACCTATGCGGCTCGGTGAAACCTCCAAAATGAACGCGTCCATTAACGTCACGCCGCTCGTTGACGTGGTGCTGGTGCTGCTGATCATCTTCATGGTGATGGCGCCGCAGATGCGCAAAGGGCCAGAGGTCGGCTTGCCGAAAACACAGAAGCCGACTCAGCAGGGCGATGAGAGAGGCCGGATCCTGGTCTCCATCGATGAGGCCGGCGGGCTGTGGGTCAACGATAGGCACGTCGCAGCCGAGCAGTTTGGCGACGCGCTCCGCGCTGCAGTAGCGGCCGAGACAGATCCTAAGGTCGTGATTCGCGGCGACGCAAAGCTCAACTTCCGCCAAGTCAGAGAGGCCATGCAAGCGGTCGAGCAGGCCGGCTTCCGCGGGGTGGGGCTGATCGCCAAAGGCCCCAGCACAGGGACGCGAGGAGAGTAAGTTATGGAGTTCAACAGAGGCGACTCCGGATCCAATCTGCAGTCCGAAATAAACATTACGCCGCTGGTCGACGTAGTGCTCGTGCTGTTGATCATTTTCATGGTCGTGGTTCCGTTACTGATGCAGGGCTATGACGTGAACATTCCTAAGACTTCAACGAATGCCACGCCCGCGCAATCTCAGGAATCGAAGCTGATCCTGATCATCTCCGCCACGACCTGCGGCATCCTCAAGCCCTCGGCAGGCGAGGGGCTTCCAACGGATTGTCGCGTGATACTGGGCGATCAAAAGATCGCTGCAACCGAGTTACCCGCGCGCGTGGGAGACATCCTGGGCAGCCGCCCTCCGGAAAAACGCGTGCTGTTTCTGGCGGCCGACGATCGTTTGAACTACGAGGGCGTTCTGCGCATCCTCGATCTCGCAAAGTCGGGCGTTGACGATTTGAAGGTCGAATTTATTACGGCCAATTGAGGTGGCTGCTTTGGTGACAACCATGGAAATCGGCAGGTTCAGACAATCCGGGGCTCTTTCCGCCCGCAGCATGATGGAGAGCATTGTTGTCCATGTCATCTTGCTGGCCTTGCTGATGCTCGTGGCGGCGTCGTTCCTGGCTCGCAACGGCGCGACCCGCACTCAGAAAGAGCTCGACATCGTATTCTATCGTCCAGCGGCGGTTCCAGTCCCACTGCCTGCGGTCCCGCCTCCTCCGCCAAAAGGGGCGGGAGAAGCAAAGGCCAGGGCTTCAGAAGCTCCAAAAGGACCTGGGAAACCGGATCTCCCGGCAGGTCCGGAAAAGGGATTTTCCGCGGATGCGAAGCCGCCTGAGCCAAACATAGGTAGGGCCGGAATTCTCGCATTCAAAGAACAGTTTGCAAGCCTGGCGCAGGACCAGAACGCGCCGCGTCTTGGAAGCGATGCGCATTACGCTGCTGCCGACGAAGTGGGCCAGGGATCATCACACTCGCTGTTGACGACCAATACGCCGGGATCAAGTGGTGGTGTTGATTCCGGCTCGCTCAGCCGCAATGTAGGTGGTGGTGGCGGTAGAGGCGGTGGTGGTGGCGGCATAGGCGGACCGGGACTGCAAGTGGCGCGGGCGAAAAGTTCCATCGCAGGGATCGGCGGCGGCGACGGTCGGCCCAAGGCCCACAGCGGCCCAGGAGCTTCCCGCACTGATGAAGAAATACAAATCGTGTTCGATCGTTATAAGTCTGCTTTCTACCGGGATTACAACCGGACACTGCGCATCAATCCGACATTGCAAGGCAAGATGGTGCTGCGCCTGACGATCGAACCAGACGGTTCCGTTTCAATGTGCCAGCTGCAATCAACTGACATGGATGCGCCGGATCTAGTCACTCAGGTAGTGACCCGCGTAAAGACAATCAATTTCGGCGCGAAGGAAGGCGTACAAGCCGTGACGATCTCGTATCCGATTGATTTTCTGCCAGCGACGTAAAGCCGGCGACAGAAGTTTGAATGCACGGATAACCAGGAGGTTTTAAAGAAAGCTGCAAGTCCGATTTAGTTGACCCTCGCGACGCAATTTTGAGAAAGGCAAAACCATCGAAAGATGGCGACGCAAAGTCACCGGTCTAACGGGCCGCAAGCCCCAGGACGGCGGGACCGCCGAAATTCAGTCCATAGCATGGCTGCCTCGGTCCCGGAAATCATTGAGTGGAGTGGAACGAGGGCATTAGATGACATCCCCGAACACGAACAACGCGAGGCGGCACGGCAACTGGATCACAAGCCTGCCCGACAAACTGCGCCTCAATCGCCACTTCTACTTACTTGTTTGCGGCATCATCATTCTAATGATGGGATCGAACTCTGCGTTTGCCCAGACGCAGACGTGCGCCATTATTAACGGCGGCGATGCCGGTGGCGGACTGGGTGTTAGTCCCACCTATCTCGCTAATCAAGATGGACGCGCCAATGAAGGTTGCACCATTTTGATCACGCTCAACGCTGACGGGTCAATCACAACAACTTTCCCCAATCCTTCCCCGTCTTACGATCAAGGCCTTGACGACAACCTGATTGGTGTCGTGAATAACACCAGTAAAGTCATCACGGCCTTGCAGCTCACCAGCGCAACAGTCCCTATTTTTGGCCTTGAGGACGATGGAGTTTGTGGCCTCCCGGGATGGACATTTAGTGCTCTTGGGCCGAACCCCAATTGCGCAATCGCAACGGACCCGCACCTTTATGGTCCCGCGGGAATTAACTACACAATATTCAACGCGAACAGTGGGATCGTCAATTTCGGCAACGGTGGGATTGCACCAGGCAGTAACGCATTTTTCAGCCTTGAGGGAGGGCAGCTTACTAAGATCGTCGCAGTAGTTATCCCAGGGCTGGAAATTACCAAGCAAGTCAGCGTGGTGGGTGGCGGCCCTGCGTTGCCAGGTGGACAGCTTGACTATCTGGTGCACGTGACCAATCCCACGAACAATCCCCCGAACTTCCAGGCCGCTTCGGTCGTAATCACTGACGATATCAGCAGCGCGGGTGCAGGTAATCTCACGTTCGTGAATCCACCAGCGCCAACCATGAACGGTTCCACGGCCGGTGTCACGGTCGTGGGCTCGCTGCTGACCGCGAACTACTCTGCTGTGAACGGGCCGTTGCAGCCCGGACAATCGATTGACATACGCTTCCGTGTGCAGATTGCTGCGGGAATTCCCGCTGGCACGGTCCTCACCAACACTGCGCTCGTAACCTGGAATACTCCTACCGAGACGTCGAGCGCGAGCGTCTCGATTGCTATTGGAGAACCCTCCATGCCCACCCTTGTATTGACAAAAACGGGACCGGCGGCGATGAGCACCGCGGGGTTAGGGCAGTTTGGTCTTGATATCCAGAATACCGGCGTGAGCGACGCCTGGAACGCCACAATCCTGGATCGGCTCCCCAAAAGCAGCCCCACCGGTGGCATGTGTTCCTCAACACCACAGATACTTAGCGCGCAGGTTTTCCAGGCGAACGGGATCGCGCCGGTTCCGGGCAAGGGGCCTCTGGTTCCGGGCACTGACTTTTCCATCAACTTTGTCGGCGCGCCCACGTGCGAACTCACGCTAACCATGCTCACGTCGGCCGCTGCGATCGGCCAGAATCAGCGTTTGATCATCAATTACCAGACCCGGCTCGACGCGAACAGTCAAATTGGCGCTACACTCACCAACGTTGCTGGGGCCGTCCAGTGGTTCGACGCCGACCCCGGCACCCCCACCCGCCAAAGCTTCACGCGCACACTCACGGACGGCACGCCAGGCGTCCTCGATTTCCAGGATGCGCACACCGTCACGGTAGTGGCCGCAGCGCTGGCAATTACTAAACAAGTCAGCGTGGTAGGCGGCGGCGCTGCGCAGCCCGGCGGACAACTTGACTACCTGGTACACGTGACGAATGCCTCGACGAACCCGGCCACCCCGGTCGTAATCACCGACGATATCAGCAGCGCGGGTGCTGGCCGCCTCACGTTCGTGAACCCGGCAGCAACGATGAACGGCTCCACGGCGGGTGTCAGCATTGTGGGCTCGGTGTTGACCGCAAACTACTCTGCTGTGAACGGGCCGTTGCAGCCCGGACAATCAATTGACATACGCTTCCGTGTGCAGATTGCTGCGGGAATTCCCGCCGGCACGACGCTGACGAACACCGCGGTCATAACGTGGAACACCCCTCCACAGACGGCGAGCGCTAGTGTCTCGGTCGCAATCGGAGGAGTTCCCGGTGTAGGTACTTTGAACGGCACAGCTTGGCTTGACGCCAACTTCAACAAGCTAGCCGACGTAGACGAGCCGCGTCTGCAGGGCTGGACGGTCGCGCTATTTCGTAATGGAGTCCAGGTGCAGTCCGTTCTCACGGATGTCAACGGCAATTATCGCTTGGGTGGCGTGCCGCCGACCGACGGCACTCCAGACCATTACGAGGTGCGTTTCACCTCGCCCGGCGCGGGCCCGAATACCGCCAAGCTCGGCAAAGCCGACTCAGTCTTTACCAACAGTCTGCAGCGGATCACCGATATCCTCGTGCCCGCCGGCAGCAACCTCCTGAATCTGAATCTCCCAATCGGGCCGAATGGTGTGGTCTATAGCTCGTTGACGCGCACTCCGATTGCGGGTGTCACCCTGAACATGCTGAGGACCGGTAGCAGTACGCCATTGCCGGCAACTTGTTTCGACGACCCGGCGCAACAGGGCCAGATCACGCAAGCCAGCGGCTATTACCGTTTCGACCTCAACTTTACAGACCCGGCCTGCTCCAGCGGTGGCAGCTACCTCATTAAAGTGAGCGCACCAGCGTCGAACTTCGTGGCCGGTGAGTCGCAGACCATCCCCCCGACTTCGGGCGCAGCAACCGCTGCGTTCTCTGTACCTGGCTGTCCGGGTAGTGTGCAGGATGCGCTTGCTGCCGTTCCGTTCTGCGAAGCACAGCAGTCGGAGTTCGCGCCACCATTCTCCGTGCCAGCGCGTAGCGCCGGGACTGCTTACTACCTGAATCTCACTCTGGATAACACGGCTGTGCCCGGCTCAAATCAGATTTACAACAATCACATTCCGATCGACCCGCAGCTGGCGGGAGCCTTCTCAATCACGAAGACGACTCCGTTGCTCAACGTTACACGCGGGCAGCTCGTCCCGTACACCATCACGATAGGCAATCTGCTAGGCGCGTCCTTGCAAGGTGTGCAGATTGTGGATCGCTATCCAGCGGGCTTCCGCTACGTCCCAGGATCCGCGCGCCTGGATGGTGTGCCCACAGAGCCCACAGTGGCCGCCGGCCAGCTCGTGTGGAATGGTGTCAACTTCGGCAGCTCCGATCATCGCACGATCATGGTGTTGCTTGCAGTAGGCGCCGGTGTCGGCGAAGGAGAGTTCGTGAACCGCGCGCAGGTCATGCAAGGCACAACGGGCAAGCCGCTGTCCGGTGAGGCGACGGCAACGGTTCGTGTCGTTCCGGATCAGACATTCGACTGCACTGACGTGTTTGGCAAGGTTTTCGAAGATGTGAATCGAAACGGCTTTCAGGATCCCGGCGAGAAAGGCCTGCCCGGCGTACGAGTGGTGACGGCACAAGGTCTGACAGCAAAAACGGATCAGTACGGGCGGTTCCATATCACCTGCGCGATTGTCCCGAACCAGATTCACGGCAGCAATTTCGTGCTGAAGCTCGACGATAGGACCCTGCCCAGCGGTTTCCGGATGTCCACTGACCTGATGCAGATCAAACATGCTACGGCCGGCAAGGCCCTGAAATTTGATTTCGGCGCCTCTATCTATCGCGTTGTAGCTATCGATCTTTCGGATGAAGCGTTCGAGCCGGGCAAGACGGAAATCCGTACTCAATGGAAGCCACGCGTCGATGTGCTCGTGGGCGAATTGCGCAAAGCGCCGTCGATCCTGCGCCTGTCCTACGTCGCCGATACCGAGGATGCGGGACTCGTCGAACGGCGCATGCAAGCGTTGAAGCGGCAAGTAACTGAAGCGTGGGACACGGAAAAAGATAGCTATGTTCTAACCATTGAGCCTGAAGTCTTCTGGCGGCGCGGCGCCCCGCCAAAACGATCCGACTTGCGCGTGCCGGGGAGTAGGTGAACGGTATGAGCATACAACGCCATCTACTACTGATTGTCGGATTCCTGATCGCGGCGGCCCCTGCGGGCATCGGCCAGGTCAACACGGCCAAGCCGGGCCAGCCGGTGGAGCGGCAGCTCTCCAGCGACCAGACATTTAAAGAATGGGCGCACGATTCGAATCAGACTGACAACATTAAGCGCATCAAGGTCTGCCGCGTGGAGAACGTCTGCAAGATGCGATTCAAAGAAGGCCAGACGCCGCGGACACGCGTCAAAAATCTCGTCATGCCACTGCGCTACCAGGACGAGAACATTTCCATTCCCGATGCTTTCACCAAACAAGTTCAGCAGGCGCTCAACAACTTGCGGAATAAGCAGGGCGTAACGATCCGCTTAATTGGCTACACGGACGACGCGCCGCTGACCGGCCGTGATGAAACCCTTTACGGAAACCAAGTGGCATTGTCAAAGGCAAGAGCGCAACGGGTCGCACTGGCAACGCAAAAAATTCTCGGATTGCCTGCTTCAGCAATCGAAAGCGACGGTCGCGGAGCCACTCACCCGCTTGCCTCTAATGAAACCGTGCAGGGACGCGCGATGAATCGTCGCATCGAGGTGGAATTCTGGTATGACGATCCGCTTCAGGACTTACCGGACACGCCGCAACTCTGCCCGGACGATCTGGAGGAAACAGTCACCAGGGTTTACGATCCGGCCTGGGGCAGCATCCCGGACCTCAAGCTCGAGAATGGTCAGTTCATCGTTCCGCCGGACTACGCTGCGAATCTGCATCGCGCCCTTACAGAAATCGAGGACCGCACCAACGCGCGGCTGCGATTCATCGGTTACACCAAGAACGAGGTACTGGATCGCCGTACCGCATTCGTATATGACGATGACATCGGCCTTTCCGCGGCGCGCGCTCGCCACGCGATGGATTTGCTCATGCAGGATCCGCAATTGGCAGGCGCCCGGTCGGAACATGAGGGGCGCGGCTACGTCCAGTCAGATGACGTCGTGAACCTTGGCTTCATTCAAGGTGAAGAATCGTTCGTGCGCGTGCAAGCCGTATACGACGAGAAATTGCCCTCGGACAACTACGAGGGCGTCGACATTACCCGCCAAACCAAGGAGCTTAGCCCAAAGAGTCCGTACGAGCTGAACGTGATGCACATCACGGTCGACGGCAAGCCGATCGATGACCTGGAACGCAGCTCTTCTGACGTCCAGCGCTGCACTGATGTCGCACTCGACAACGCCAATATTGAATTCCATATGGACAATCTCGAATCGCGGCGGCGGCTCGCAGTGGCGGCGGATCCAGTCTCCTTGGTTGTGAAGGAACCAGTCAGCGAACTTGATCCACCGGTCGTGCATTTCCGGATGTATAGCAACTATGCGGCCTTCCTCAAGCGCGCTGAAATCCGGATATTCGAGCAGCAGTCATTGCAAGCCGAGCCGCTCGCAATCATCCCAGTCGATGACACGGGCCTTGCCGAATGGCATCCAGCGGGGGGAATTCTCAAGGGCCCGGCACGCGAACTCAAGTATCTGCTTCGCGCATACGACGCGAAGGGCAATTTCGATGAAACGGATTCGCGGCCGCTGTGGCTTTATCACCAGGCATCGGCGGGAAAATTCGCGATGTCCGACAAGCCGTCAACCCAGCCTCTGCTGGCCTCCTACGGTGAGAACGATCTGGCACGCCAGCAAATTCCGCTCGGCAGCGGATCGGTAAAGGTACAGGGCAGCGGCATACCGGCAGGTCATAAGGTTTGGGTAGCCGGCCGCGAGGTTCCGGTTGACCCGAAGGGCAACTTCATTGCGGAAGAGGTCCTTCCTAATGGCACACAAACCGTTGAAGTCGAGGTCCTCGATGGAGACGGCAACGGCTCAGTATATCTCCGCGATCTGGAGTTCAAGCGTAGAGACATGTTCTTTGTCGGTATTGCCGATATGACCATATCGAAGAGCAGTGTGAGCGCGGCAGAAAAACTACAGCAGGGTGATAATGCTGCGCAGCCCGTCGATTCGTCGCTGGATGGCCGGCTGGCGTTCTACTTGAACGGCAAAGTGTCTCAGAGTTGGCATTTGACGGCAAGCGCGGATACACGCGAAGGCCCGGTAAAAGACCTCTTCAGCAACTTCCTGGATAAGCAACCCGATTCATTGTTCCGGCGCATCAATCCCGAATACTATTACCCATCATTCGGCGATGACAGTGTGGTCGAAGAAACTGCGCCAACTCTGGGCAAATTCTTCGTCAAAGCGAGCCACGGCCAGGATTACGGGATGTGGGGCAACTTCAAGGTTGCTTACGTGAACAATGATCTGGCTCATGTGGATCGCGGCCTGTATGGTGCCGACGCGCACTTCGGGTCCGGACTCACCAGCTTCGGTGAGCGACGCATCACCGCTGACGGTTTTGCCGCCCAGCCGGGAACGTTGGCGAGCTATGAGCAATTCCTCGGAACTGGCGGATCGCTCTACTTCCTTCATCACCAGGATATCCTGACAGGCTCTGAGAGCGTGCGTATTGAAGTCCGCGACAAGGCATCGAACATCGTCACGGGCGTGGTCAATCTGCGGCCCAACGTGGACTACGACATTGATTACATCCAGGGCCGGCTGCTGCTTTCTGAGCCGCTCGCGGCGAGCGCTAACGACAATCTGCTGGTGCGGACCAGCGGCTTGAGCGGTGACCAGTCCTTTCTCGTGGTGCGTTATGAGTACACGCCAGGGCTGGACAAGCTGGACCAGGTCGCCGTCGGCGGTCAGGGCAGCTACTGGCTAAACAATTACATGAAGCTCGGCTTCACAGCCGACTCAAACGAGGGCGACGGCAACAGCAATCTTGGCGCTGCAGACCTGACTTTGCGGAAGAGCGCCAACTCCTGGTTGAAGCTGCAGGCTGGCCGCACCACGGGTCTCCTCTCCCCTTCTTTGCAATCCAATGATGGCGGATTCGGCTTCCAGGGCCCCGACGACACTTCTTTCACCAACTCAAAAGCTGGGGCCTATCGCGCCGATGTGAGCGTTGGACTCAGTGACTTCATTAAAGGTCACGAGGGCCGTTTCCAGTTCTACACCCAGAGACTCGACGCCGGTTACTCTGCACCGGGACAGATGACGATCAAAGACACGGAGCAATACGGCGGCATGTTCAAAATGCCGGTAAGCAGCCGCTTGACCTTAATGGCCAAAGCCGATCAGAGGACTCAAGACCAGGGGCTCGACACGCGGGCAATGGAATTGGATCTGACCTATAGAGTGACCAACAGATGGAGCTTCAGCGCCGGGGTGCGCGATGATATGCGAAAGGACAATTCGCCGGTTGTCCCGCTGACTCAGGAACAGGGCGAGCGCACGGACACGGTTGCGCAGATAAAATACAGCCCGAGTGACACCTGGAGCGCTTACGTCTTCGGCCAGGACACCGTCGCGGCAAGCGGCGGACGTCCAGACAATAGTCGCATCGGCTTGGGCGGCTCTTATCGCCTGACCAAGCGCTTCCGGATCGATGGTGAAGCGTCCGACGGAGACCTTGGTCTCGGCGGAAAGATCGGCACCAGCTTTCTCTATTCCGAGCGGACCAGTCTTTACCTGAACTATTCGCTGGAAAACGAGCGGACGGACAACGATCAGCTGGTCCACAGCGGCAGCTGGGGCAACCTGGTCTCAGGCGTGAAGACGAGACTTGGCGACAGTTCCAGCGTCTACGCCGAGGAGCGTTACCAGACTGCCGCGTCGCAGAGCGGACTCACGCACGCCACCGGAATCAACCTCGTGACCAAAGAGCGCTGGACTTTCGGCGGCAGCGGCGAGTTTGGCAACTTGTTCGACTCCCAGACCGGCACCGAGACCAAGCGCAAGGCAGCCGGAATCCACATGGGTTATGGCCTGGACAAGATACAGTTCTCAAGCGCGGTGGAGTTTCGCCGCGACGATGCGGAACAGCCTGACCTGACTCATATCGTGCAGACCGTGTTGCTTTTGCGTAACAACTTCAAATACCAAATGACGCCCAGTTGGCGACTTCTTGGCAAATTGGATCACTCGATCAGTAATAGCACGCTCGGCGATTTTTATGCCGGCGGCTACACCGAGGGGGTGGTTGGCTACGCATACCGGCCGATAAAGAACGACCGGCTGAACGCCCTGGTCAAGTACACATACTTCTATAACGTCCCAACCACGGATCAGCTGGGATTGCAGAACACCGCGACCGAGTTCCTTCAGAAGAGCCACATCGCAGCGCTCGATCTTACTTATGACCTCACAGCCAACTGGTCCGTGGGCGGCAAGTACGCGTACCGGCTGGGTGAGGCGAGCCTGGACCGTGTGCAGCCGACGTTCTTCAACAATACCGCGCAGCTCTCCGTCTTGCGTCTGGACTGGCGATTCCTTAAACAATGGGACGGCCTGGCCGAGGTGCGACAGCTTGGCCTTTCGGATATCAATCAACGCCGCCGCGGCGTCTTGACCGCGATCTACCATCACATCACCAAGAACCTGAAGGCCGGCGTCGGCTACAATTTCACCGACTTCTCCGACGAACTGACCGACCTGAAGTATAACCACAGAGGCATATTCGTTAATCTGATCGGGACCAAGTGATGGTGATTAGAGCGGATTTCAACAAGCTTTGATAGGACTTGGAATCTAGTCCGGAATCAGGGGTCGGATTCAAAATCCTCATCCCTCGACCATTTACTTTCAAGTGGATACATGCCTCCAAGTCTCCGAATGCCGCCGCAGGTAACAATGCGACAGTGTTTACTCTTTGCACTTTTCCTTTTAACTTCCGCCGGGTTTTTCGGAATCCATTTAGCAGCCGTCCAATTTACTTGTGCAACTTATGCTCGTCTCGCGAATCGCAGTAACCGGGGCGACATTAAGCCCTCAACTTAAGGAGAAATGATATGAAACGAATGGCTGCGTTGTTGATGCTGGCTCTTGGGAGCAGCATGTTGGTGTCCGCCCAGGACAAAAGCAAGGGTACTGAAATGACAGGTGTGATTTGTGACCAGAAATGCGTGAAGCAAGATGCTGGCAAGTCGGCATGCGACGCTTCCTGCACGGAAAAAAGTGGGGTGGCGTTGTTTGTGGACGATGAGGGCAAAGCCACAAAGATCGCGAATCCCAAGATGGCCAAGGGCAAAATGGGCAAGAAGGTGAAAGTTCGCGGCGAAATGATGAAGGGCACAGACGAAATGAAGGTTTACGATGTGATCCTGGCCAATGTCGGCTAGAGTTGGGGCTAATGCATGCACGGAGAGCTTCAGCCCCATGGTGAGGCTCTCATTTTCAACAGTATGAGATCGGAATTTCATGCGTATCCGCAATTGCTCCTTGACGCACTTACTACCGCAATGAGCATAGCCAAACACCAACTTTCAGCAGATTGAGAAATGTAATGGCAGAAACCACGAACAAGAGACTTTTCATCCCGGTGATTCTCGGAACAACCCGGCAGGGTCGCATGAGCGCGCACGCGGCAAATTTGATCGCCGTTGAATTGGCTAAACAATCCAATGTTGACACTGAAATCATCGACATCGGGCTGCTTCCTCTCCCCACCAATAACGCAGGCGAAGCCCTGAAACATGCTCCCTTTGCGGCGCTGATGGACAAGGCTGATGCTCTGGTTTTGGTGGTGCCTGAATACAACCACGGCTATCCAGGACTGCTGAAGCATCTGCTTGATACATGTCTGAAGGAATACATTCACAAGGCGGTTGGGATTGCCGGTGTTTCCGCCGGCCCATTTGGAGGCGTGCGGGTGATCCAAAACCTGCTTCCCGTAATGCGTGAGTTAGGCCTAGTGACAATTTTCTGGGACGTTAACTTTTCCAGCGTGCAAAACGTGTTCTCGGCTGAAGGCGCTCTGCTGGACGACTCCTTTATCCGACGCATTGACAAGTTTCTGAAGGAACTCATTTGGATGGCCCAGACTCTGCGTTTTGGACGCGAACAGGTACCACTGAATGGTTGAGGTGACACAATGACGACATCGCCTATGATTTGCCCCGAGTGCGGCGGCGAGATGAATCACCACGCTGACAAGCTGGTTCATTCCAGCGAGCCCCCAGGTTCGTCTGCAAACCATCACTTTGAAGATGGAACTGTGACCGAGTTTCATACCTGCGGCAAGTGCGGCATCGGAGCGGCCCGCCAGGGTTAAGAGCTCCGGAATCCGCACAAACTCATTCGTCCTGAGGAGTACAATCAACAAGAAGTCCTATCTCGGTCTGGAGTCTTTTGCCGGATAAACTCAAATGCGAAGAGGTATGGTGGGAAGTTTCCAACTACCTGGATGGGACTGTCACAACCGTTCTTCGCCTACGCATGGACGAACACTTCGCTGAATGCCGGCGCTGTAAAGCAGTCCTGGACGGCACTCGCAATGTCGTGGACCTTGCCGCAGACCCGCGGGCGTTTGCTCTTCCCGCAGGCGCAACCGACCGTTTGCGCTCCGGCCTGCAGCAAAGCCTTGAACTCATCCCCATGGGAATCACTGAAGACCGGGTGCCCCTCGGATCGCACCTGATCTATTTCTGGGATTCCGATCAAGACTTCAGTCGCGGCGTGAAATTTCTGAACCCAGGACTGGGCCAGGGTGACCATTGCATTGTCTTCGGACATGATGAGGCCATTGAAAGAGTCCTGGCCTGCCTGGCCGCTGATGGTTTTGATACTCCGAGCCTGATCCGCAATCTCCAACTAACGGTTCTGCCGCGGCGCAAATCGGCCCAGGAAACCCTTGATGATATTGGTGACGTGGTACACGCGGCATTGCGTGCTGGTTCAAAAGCCGTCCGCTTTCTCGGCAATCTGGGAATGGGCCACGATCCATTGCCGGCAGGCGAGGATGACGTTCTCGACCTGGAGTGTCGCGCTACTTCGCTCATCACGCCGTTGCCTTGCGTGATCGTCTGCATGTATGACGCAAATACCGTCTCCGGCAAGCTCATGCTGAGCGGTGGCTTACGGTCGCATCACTTGGCCATTTGCCAGGACGGCGTAAAGGAAAATCCATACTACACGCCTGAAATCCTGCCCGGCATCGATCATCGCCACTGAGTTCACTGCCGACTGCTCGGAGAACACGTGATCATTTCAATTGATAACCTCTTCGAAAGTCATTTGACTGTGGCCGATCTGCAACGATCCATGGCATTTTATGGAAACATATTAGGGCTCGAGCTTGCGCAACTTGTCAACGAACGCAAAGCGGCGTTTTACTGGATCGGCCCAAAGCGTGATTCCATGCTTGGGATCTGGGAAGTGGGAACATCTCCTCAAAAGATGAGTCTCCATATCGCCTTTAGCGTCACTCTTCAGAACATTTTGGAAGCTCCTGCACGCCTGCGTGCCGCCAACATCGTTCCCCGCGATTTCGTCGGCAATCCCACAGATGAGCCAGTCGTATTGGCGTGGATGCCGGCTGCATCTTTGTACTTCCATGATCCTGACGGCAACTTATTGGAATTTATTAGCATGTTGCCGGAGCCGCCGCGGCCCGAACTGGGCGTGATCATTTGGAGCGGCTGGAAGGAACTGCACCGTTCTGCTGCGCCGAACGATTCTCGCAGTTAACGTCGTGTTCCTTCCATACCTTTCGTCTTACCTCGGAACTCCTGCCCCTTTTACATTCAGGTGTATGCGATACAGACCGGTCTTCGCGGTCAGATACAGCGTTTGGTGGTCCTCACCGCCCCACGCCAGATTATGCGGGTGCATGGGAGCGACGATGGTGCCCAGGTGCTTGCCATCGCGCGAGATCACCCATAGGCCGCCCGGCCCGGAAACATAGAGGTTGCCGCGTTCGTCAACCTTCATGCCGTCGATGGCGTCTTCGCCCGGCGCGTCGGTCATGTCAAAAAAGATCTTTCCATTCCGCAACGATGCATCCGGCTGAACTTCATAACGGTAGATGACTTTCTTATGGTCGTCCCAATTGCCGACATAAAGATATTTCTCGTCCGGTGAAAAGGCGATCCCGTTTGGTCCGCTCATGTCCTTGCTCACCACCTGGAGTTTGCCCTTGTATAAAGAGAAGACTCCCGCAAACGGTAGTTCCTTCCGCGGATCTTTGTCGAACTTCGGCAATCCGAACGGAGGATCAGTAAAGAACAGCGCGCCGTCAGAGCGATAAACGAGGTCGTTAGGGCTGTTCAGCCTTTTGCCTTCAAATTTATCTGCCAGGATAATTTCCTTCCCGTCCTGTTCCACTCGAATCACGCGCCGATTGCCGTGCTGATTAATTGTCAACCTGCCCAGAGGATCGAAAGTCAGGCCGTTCGAGCCTGGCTGGCCGAACTCCGCGATGTCTGCGCCATCGTATCCGCTCTTTTCCCGGTAAACCGAGAGCTGGCCCGCGGACGTATATTTGTACATCGTGTTAGCGTTCGGATCGCTGAACAGCAGATACTTTCCTTGGCTTGCCCAGACTGGGCCTTCGGTGAACTGAAACCCTTCAGCCACCTTGAAAACTTTGGCGTTGCGCGGCACCAGGTCGTCGATAGCCGGATCTTTGCGGATTACCTCGACGTTGACTTCGCTGGGTATAATCGCCCTTGGTCCAGCGTGGGCGTCACGGTAGAAATTGAGTCGCGCATAGCGCATCCAGATGTAATTGGTCGGGGGATTTGAAATAGGACCGTTAATCCCAAAAATCGCCAGCACAATTCTCTGCCCTGGTTTCAAGTTGCGGCCCACCACCAGCCGGTTTGCGGCGTTCCACCCGGCTATGACCGAGCCGCCGCTCTGCCCCGCGTAGCGTGTCAACTCCCCGTTCACCCAAATCTCGGCGTAGTCGTCCAGAGATGTTTCGAAAACTGCAGTCGTACCTGTGGGATCAAAATCGCCGATTCGCTCCGGGACAGTAAGCGCGATGCGATACCAGTTAAAGCCCAGCCGGCCCGTTCCGCGACGCTGGTTGAGAGTTGTGGGATCGATTGCCTGCCACGACGAGTCATCAAACTCAGCGCCTCCGGCGTGCGGCGTGAAATCATACGTCTTCACCGGTGTAGTTGAAGGCTGGCCATCCGCGCCAGCCGCTTGAAAATCAGTCTCGACAATCCTTGTGTCTGAATAGTGCCACTGGCTTTTCACCAGCTGCACGCCGTCGCAGGTCGCAAGGTCTACAGTCGCATCGGGATGCCGGTCAAAATCCAGGTCCATTTCTGACTTGAGTCCAAGCGTGACTATCAGACCCAGAAAGGCTGCCGCAAACACAAATTTCTTTTTCATGGCTAACGCACCTTCACAACGTAATAAAGAAATGGCCCGTCAACTTCCTTGAACCAGTGTGGAGTACCTGCGGGAACAACGATCACATCTCCCTTTGCCAGTTGGACCGTCTGCCCGCCTTCCACTGACGTCCCCCGAATCTCATCCGGCGCGGTCTCTTTTCCATCAATCATCTTTCCGCCCGTAATGAAAGTTGCCTTGCCATCAAGCACGTGAATCACGTCCGCGTCTTTGGTGTGTATCTCAACCTGCCCTGGCTTTTCGCGGCGGCTGGCATGCACCATGTAATTGCCGTCGCGGCCATCAAGCAGCACTGCGCCTTTGTCAAAAGCTTCGTCCACCTCCCTGGCAGGAAAAAAACGCACCGGGGCGGATGACGATGTTTGCTGTCCGCTGAATGCGTTCGCACCAGCAATCGCTAACTCCTCGTCCTGTGCAGCCGTCGCTGCTCCGCTCACACCGACGGCACCAACCAATTGGCTACCGACGACGATCGGCACACCGCCCTGCAAAGGCGTGAAATCATTCAGCGCCACCATCGATGTCCGTCCGTTCTTAATGACGTCTTCAAAGAATTTGGTCGGCTTCTTGAACAGCGCAGAGGTCCGAGCCTTGCCGATAGAGATATTGGCGCCGGCCGCAAATGTTCCGTCCAGCCGGGCGAGGGCCATGAGGTTGCCGCCGTCATCCACCACGGCGATCACGCCTCCGGGTGCGTTGAGTCTTTTGGCTTCCGTTTTGGCCGCGGCGATCACCTTCTCCGCGCCGTCCAATGTGAGCGTCTTTTTTTCCGCCACCTGTGCGCGTCCGGCCACAGCCGCGAGCAACAAGATTGCAATCGCGTAGATCAATGAAAATTTTCGCATGACACATTTCCTTTATTTGAAAGTTCCGCGCCGGGCCCAGGTTCTGACGCCAGCGCGGTGGGTTATAGGTGAAGTTGCCTTGTGAGCACGCCGGTTTCTGCGCACGCCACTTACTTCACGGGTGAATCAAAGCTCGCTTCGCCCAGCACAACTTCTGCCCAGGCGCAGTAGATCTGGACTTTGGCTACGTCCTTCACATACGCGGGCAGAGTGATTTCTTTCCGTAATCTGTCACCGCCAGCCGGGTTCTTGACCTTGATTTTGTCCAGGAGGAAAACCGCGCCGTCAGAAGTAACAACCTGCCAGTGCGGGTCGGGTGTGTCCGGGACCACAAAGTCATCGGAGAGTGTCAGGACGCTTTTGCCGTCCTGGTTGCTGTGTGTCACAAAGCCGGTGTTTGCTTTCGGTCCGGCAAACTTGCCTGTGGTATGCGCATCTGTGCCCGCGGCGAACGCTGTACCTGTAAACACCAGCGCAATCACTGCTACCAGCGCCAGAACCGCGTTTGCTTTGCTGTTTCTCATTCATCAGTCCTTTCGTACTTGGTATGCAACGTCACTTCGGGCCGCTTGTTTGAATCGTTTACGATTCTGTCCGGCAATCTTGCCGGTTCGTTTGCTGCTTTCTGTTCCGTTGTTGCGGGTGAGATGAGTGGAGACGCGAAATGTTTCAGACTGATTTGCATTGCTGCGCAATCGCGGCGCGTAACTTTTTTGTAAATAGCGAATCCGATCACAAGGAACAAGTGTCTTCATTGCCATAAAGGCAAGTGAATCGAAAGAGAATTAGTAATGGAACAGATCATTCTGATTACGTGCATAGAAGTGCGCCGGGAGCTCTCCAGCTACATTGAAGAGGATGTCTCCCCCGAGCTGCGTGCGCGAATTGACCAGCACGTGAGCGGCTGCGCGGGTTGCAAGGCCGTTTACGATGGTGTGCGCAACGTGCTTACCCTGGTCAGCACGGGTGAAATTATTGCTCTGCCCCGCGGTTTCAGCGCCCGCCTGTACCGGCATCTCCAGCAGACATCAGCCGACTAAGGCAGCTTTTGACTAATCACCCCGTTGGTGGTACCTTCCGGTCAAATCTTGCCCAGACAATAAGGTGGTCACCATGGTTAAGGATGATCAGCATGCGATCTCCGTCGCCAAAACGGAGTATCGCGAAGCCTACAACAATAGCGACGTTCAGCGATTGTTGGCGGTGTTCGCTCCTGGATTTACTGACTGGACTGACGGAGAGCCCAGCTTCTACGGAACAGAGGCCTGCCGCGCGCTGGAATTGCGAACCACGGAACTGTTCGAGAAGTTCAGAATTGAACTCTTCGTGATCATTATTGATATTGTCGTCAAAGGCGAGATTGCGTTTGATTGGGGCTGGCACAAGGTGCGCTCTACCGATCGGCAGACTGGCGAGGTGATAGACAGCAAATATCGCTACTTTGAAACCTGGACCAAACTCGATGGCAGCTGGAAGATCAAGTACATCATCAGCAATAAAGAGCTGACGCCAAAAATGCTTCCGGAAGAAGAAAGCACAGCAACCGCCCAGGCCGCGGCTGAGAAAGCGGCCGGCTAGTCATCAAGCTCTTTCTGCAGGCGTGTCTTCAGGCGATCACTAAATCCAGCCGGGAGATCAAATACACGTCCGTCACCTACCAGCCGAACGACATTCTTCGTGCCGTCCAATATGGCACTGCAGTGTTCGCACCCTTTAAAATGCTCCTCCATCCGGCGGCGCAGTTCGGGGTCTATCTCGCCATCAAGGTAGTTCGAGATCTCGCGCCAGACGTGAAGACAACTGATTTCAATAGTAGCCACGGGTTACCAGGGCCTCACTTTCTTCCAATTTCCATCTCCAATTTTCCACGCGCCGTCAAAACCGGGCGCCAGGGCGTCGCGCATTTGCAATCGCGCCCGTAACAAACGTGTCTTCACTGACGCTTCTGTCAAGCCCAACGTCTGTGCGGTTTCAGTAATGCTCAAATTCTGGATATCGCGCATGACAAAGACTTCTCGATACTTTTCGTCCAGTGACGCCAGCGCCTTCTGTAGCGCTCGACGCAGTTCGTTCCTTTGCAGACTCTCCGATGGGATCTCTCGCCAGTCCGCAAAGTCGCGAGGGAAATAATCGCCTTCATCATCGGTGTTCTGCTCGTCGATGGACTCGTACAGCCCCTTGCGGTCCTTGCGGCGTTTCATTCGGGCTTCATTGACGGCGATCTGAATCAGCCAGGTGCTGAACTTCGCTTCCCTGCGGAAGCTCGTCAGGTGAGAAAAGGCTTTCAGAAAAGCCTCCTGCGCCACCTCTTCGGCATCGGCTTCATTCTGCAGCACCGAATGCGCGGCAATGTAGACCGACCGCTCGTAAGGCTGGATTAATTCATAGAACAAATGTTTCTCGCCAGCGCAGACGCGTTCCAATAACGCAAGTTCGTCCTGCAGCGTACGTGACGCTTTTTTCAAAGCCGGTGATGCTGGACTGGTTGACATACCAGGAGTACGTGATTCGAATCCTCGCCGGATTGTAGTCGATGCCACCATTATATGTCGGCTCTTCGTGTCTCAACGGTTTCCGCACAAAAGAGTTGCGTTTGGTGGGATTCGGGTGGCGCCGGAAAGTTTCAAACCTCAACAAGGGTCTTTTTTGGCTGTTTCTCTGAAACTAAATCCTTCATGAGCAATCACACCGCACTGAAACATCATGAATATCCTTTCTGCACAACCTGCACCAACCGCTGTTGTAACTACAACCGCCCCGGAACGGATCCTCACGCCCGGACGCGCCCTGCGGCTCCATTGGCCTGAATATCTTATGGAAGCCGCTGGCCTGGGCTTTTTCATGATTTCGGCATGTTTGTTCGGGGCGCTTTATGAGAATCCGGCTTCGCCGGTCCGGCAGGCAATCGGGTCGACTTTGCTGCGTCGTCTATTAATGGGGCTTTCGATGGCGTTGACGTCGATAGCTATCGTTTATTCACCCTGGGGGAAGCAGTCCGGCGCACACATCAATCCATCCGTCACCCTCACATTCTTCCGATTGGGCAAGATTCCCAAGTGGGACGCGCTCTTTTACGCCCTGTCACAGTTTCTGGGGGCCGTGCTCGGAGTGATGTTGGTGGCTTATTTCTTCGGCATGGCTGTATCGGATCCAGCAGTCCGTTATGTGGTTACGCTCCCCGGCGAAGCAGGCCTTGCCGTAGCGCTGGGTGCTGAATTTGTGATCGCGTTCCTGCTTATGTCTGTGGTCCTGCATATTTCAAATCACCATAGCCTGAACCGATTTACCGGCTTGTTTGCCGGCGCCCTGGTGGCAATCTATATCACGCTGGAAGCGCCTTTCTCCGGCATGAGCATGAATCCGGCCCGAACCACGGGATCGGCCCTATCGGCCGATATCTACAGCGGGCTCTGGGTCTATTTTGTCGCGCCGCCGCTCGGCATGCTCTGCGCGGCAGAAATCTATCTGTGGTGGAAAGGCAAGCTGGCGGTTAAATGCTGCAAGCTCCACCATGACAATCCCAAGCGCTGTATCTTCTGCGGCGCCAATGGAGGTTTTGCATCATGACCGGCACTCATTATGACGTCATCATCATCGGAACCGGCGCGGGCGGCGGCACGCTGCTGCACAAGCTGGCTCCCAGCGGCAAGCGAATCTTGGTGCTGGAACGCGGTGGTTTCATCCCGCGCGAGAAAGACAACTGGAGTTCGCGCGCGAATGTGATGGAAGAAAAATATCACGCGCCAGAAAAGTTTCTGGATTCACAGGGCAAAGAGTTTCAGCCCGGCACGCATTACTACGTTGGCGGGAACACAAAGTTTTACGGTGCCGCTTTGTTCCGCTTTCGCGAACAGGACTTTGGCCAAGTAAAACACAAAGGCGGCATCTCCCCTGCCTGGCCAGTTAGCTACAACGATTTTGAGCCGTACTACACCGAGGCTGAATACCTCTACCTGGTTCATGGCGACCGGGGCAGTGATCCCACAGAGCCATGGGCCAGCAAACCTTATCGTCGGCCTGCGGTAAGTCATGAACCACGTATGCACCAGGTGGTGGACGGTTTTGCAAAGCTTGGCTGCAAGCCGTTTCCAGTCCCTCTGGGGATTCTGATTGATGAAAAGGACCCACACGCCAGCAAGTGCATACGTTGCAGTACCTGCGATGGATATCCCTGTCTTGTGCAAGCGAAGGCTGACGCGCAAACGATTTGCGTTGAGCCAGCGCTCGAGTATCCGAATGTCACGTTGCTCACGAACGCTTATGTCGAGCGACTGGAAACAGACAATAGCGGAACCAAAGTCTCAAAAGTAATCGTGCAGCGCGAAGGCGTGCAAGAGGAATACTCTGCCGATATCGTTGTTTCTTCCGGTGGCGCAATCAACTCCGCCGCACTGTTGCTGCGCTCTGCCAATAGCGCTCATCCCAGGGGTCTGGCCAACAGTTCAGACCAGGTCGGGCGCAACTATATGGCGCACAACAACACTATCCTGTTTACTTTTTCACTCACGCCTAACCCTACACTCTTTCAGAAAACCCTGGCCATCAATGATTTCTATTTCGGCGACAAGGACTGGAACTTCCCCATGGGACACATTTCCATGGTCGGCAAGTTTGATGGCCCCATGTTCAAGCCCGGCGCACCGTCTTTTGTTCCTGTGGCCGTCTTGAACCAGATGGGCAAGTACTCTATCGATTTCTGGCTCACCTCAGAAGACCTGCCAGATCCCAACAACCGGGTGACTGTCAATGCCCGCGACAGAACGGTGCTTACGTACAAAGAAAACAATCTTGAGGCCCATGCCCGACTCGTGGCCAAGGTGAAGCACCTGATTGGCCAATGGCAGACCGGCCTGCATTTTGAAAAATCGGGAAAGATTCCCTTGGGTGGCGTGGCACACCAGTGCGGCACAACCAGGTTCGGCCACGATCCAAAGACGTCTGTGATCGATATCCATTGCAAGGCCCATGATCTGGATAATCTCTACATTGTTGACGGAGGATTCTTCCCTTCCAGCAACGCGGTCAATCCCGCGCTCACCATCATGGCAAATGCTTTGCGCGTGGGCGATCATCTGCTTCAACGTCTTGCAGCGGCAGCCACGGTTCAAGAAGAGATTGCCGTTCAGCAAAAAGTCGGAGCACTGGCATGAAGCGCTTGCTGCACGCAGCCTTCATTCTCACGCTCCTGATCGCATTCAGGTCAGGAGCAGCAGGCGAACAACCGCTCGTTGCCGGGGTTGGGCCGGTGGGAGTGACGGTCTCAGACCTGGATCGATCTATTGAGTTCTACACGCACGTTCTGCACTTCAAGAAATTGTCTGAAGAAGAGAATGCCGGTGAGGACCTGGAGCACGTGAAAGGCGTCTTTGGGCTGCGTATTCGCGTGGCGCTTCTGCAACTCGGTGACGAGCAGATTGAATTAACGCAGTATCTTGCTCCCCAGGGTCGTCCTGTGCCGATCGACTCCCGGAGCAATGATGGCTGGTTTCAACACATAGCCATCATTGTCCGTGACATGGATGCGGCCTATGCGTGGCTGCGCCAGAACAAAATCCAGTTTGCCAGTAGCGGCCCGCAGACATTGCCGGCGTGGAACAAGAACGCCGGTGGCATCAGGGCCTTTTACTTCCGCGACCCAGACAATCACGTACTCGAGGTGTTGTGGTTTCCCGAAGGCAAGGGCCTGCCCAAGTGGCACCAGCCGGGAAATGATCTGTTTCTCGGTATCGACCACACCGCGATTGTAGTAGGCAATACGGAAGCAAGTCTCCATTTCTATCGTGATTTGCTCGGCTTGATGGTAGTCGGCACAAGCGAGAACTACGGGACCGAGCAGGAACACCTGAACAACGTTGCTGGCGCTCGTGTGCGAATCACTTCTCTGCGAGCATCGCATGGCCCAGGCATTGAGTTTCTGGAATACGTTGCGCCTCGCGATGGACGCTTGATCCCCGCCGATCTGCATGCGAATGACCTGGCGCACTGGGAGACCACATTAATAACCAGTTTTGCGGCATCGGAATGGAACGGCAGCCTGCCAAATGTGGAACGGATTTCATCACGGCCGGAAAACGTCAATGTTGATGGCGGCCTGTTCACGGAATTCATGGTGAAAGACCCAAACGGACACGCAGTCCTACTGCAGTCACCGGCTGCGGCAAACAAGAACATGTCCCGTTGAACCTAAGACAATTTTTAAAATTGAGGAACTTGTCATGACGCAGGAAGAGAAACGACTTCAAGAATCGCAGGATCGAATCAACCACTGGAAACGCTGGGGACCGTATGTGAGCGAACGCGCCTGGGGTACTGTGCGCGAAGACTACAGCTCCTACGGTGAGGCGTGGGATTATTTTCCGCACGATCATGCGCGTTCCCGGGCTTATCGCTGGAATGAAGATGGAATCGCTGGCATCTGCGATCGTCACCAGCGACTTTGCTTTGCCATTGCGCTTTGGAATGGACGCGATCCGATCTTGAAAGAACGTCTCTTTGGTCTCACGGGCAATGAGGGCAACCACGGTGAGGATGTAAAGGAATATTACTTCTACCTGGATTCCACGCCAACGCATTCTTACATGAAGTATCTGTACAAGTATCCCCAGGCGGAATATCCATATACGCGACTGCTGAAAGAAAACCGCAGCCGCGGGAAGGACCACCCCGAGTTTGAATTGATTGATACCGGCGTGTTCGAGGAAAACCGTTACTTTGACGTCTTCGTGGAGTATGCAAAGGCGGGAATCGAAGATATCTGTGTTCGCGTAACCATCGCCAATCGCGGTCCGGAAGCAGCTGACATTCACCTGCTGCCGACGCTGTGGTTTCGCAACACGTGGTCATGGAACACAAACAAGGTGAAGCCAACGCTACGCCTTGATGCCGGTTCCGGAGCGATTCAGGCACAGGAACAGGAAATAGGCACTTACTGGCTGTACGCCGACAAGGGCGGCGAGCCGCTGTTCACGGAGAACGAAACCAATCTGCAACGGCTCTACAATGCCGACAACGCATCGGCGTTCGTCAAGGACGCATTTCACCGGTATGTAATTAACGGCGAAAAAAGCGCGGTCAACCCTGCCCTGCAAGGCACCAAAGCTGCGATCCACTACAAGCTGACCGTTCCAGCCGATGGAAAAATAACAGTCAACCTTCGCTTGCAGCGAAGCAAAACCGCGATCTCGCCTGTTCAGGCACTTGGCTCGGAATTCAAGACGATTTTCGCGCAACGCAAGCGGGAAGCCGACGAGTTCTACGCTAGCGTGATTCCAGAGGCTGCCGACGCTGATACCCAGAACATCATGCGCCAGTCATTCGCAGGTTTGTTGTGGAGCAAGCAGTATTACCACTATGAGGTGCGGCAATGGCTGAATGGCGATCCTGCCACGCCCAAGCCCCCCGAGGGTCGCAAAGATGGCCGCAATCATGCCTGGGCGCACATATACAACGCTGACATCATTTCCATGCCAGACAAATGGGAATATCCGTGGTACGCCGCGTGGGACCTGGCATTTCACTGTGTGTCATTGGCCCTGGTGGACCCTGAGTTTGCCAAAGAACAACTCTTGCTCATGCTACGAGAGTGGTACATGCATCCCAACGGACAGATCCCGGCTTACGAGTGGGCGCTTGGCGATGTGAATCCACCAGTGCATGCGTGGGCCGCCTATCAGGTTTTTCAGATTGATCGAGCAAGAAATGGTGGACATGGCGACACTCAATTTCTGTCCCGCGTGTTCCACAAACTTCTGCTCAACTTTACCTGGTGGGTCAATCGCAAAGACGTGGAAGGCATGAACGTGTTTCAAGGCGGCTTCCTGGGGCTGGACAATATTGGGGTTTTTGATCGCAATAGCGTGCTGCCCGGCGGCGGACACCTTGAACAGTCTGACGGCACCAGTTGGATGGCCATGTACTCGCTTGACATGATGGCCATAGCGCTGGAGCTCTCGCGCGATGACCGCACATATGAAGATGTAGCCAGCAAATTCTGGGAACACTTCATTTATATAGCGCGCGCGATGAACCATCTGGGAGATGACGGGCTAAGCCTGTGGAACGAGGAAGATGGCTTTTTCTATGACGTCCTGCACTCATCTGACGGCGCCACCACGCCGTTGCGCTTACGCTCGCTGGTTGGTCTCATGCCCCTTTACGCTGTGCAGACCATGAATCCCGAACTGTTGGAGTCCATGCCGGCTTTTAAACGACGGCTGGAGTGGTTCATCGACAATCGAACCGACCTGACCGGCAATCTGGCCTGCATGCGCACAGAGGGACACAAGGAGCGGCGTTTGTTTTCCGTGGCGAGCCGTCCTCAACTCGAGAGAATTCTGCAGGTCATGCTCGATGAAAATGAGTTTCTGTCTCCTTACGGGATTCGTGCGCTCTCCGCTTATCACCGCGACCATCCTTATATGGTCGAACTTAACGGCCAGAAGCATTCAGTCCGCTATGAGCCTGGGGAATCCAGTACTGGGTTGTTTGGCGGTAATTCCAACTGGCGAGGGCCAATCTGGTTTCCGGTGAACTACCTGCTGATCCAGTCACTGCGCAGGTTCCATGACTACTATGGTGAATCACTTCGCGTTGAATGCCCCACCGGCTCTGGACAGCTAATGAATTTGAATGAGGTGGCCGACGAGATCAGCCGCAGATTGGTCAGCACGTTTCAACGCAATCGCCAGGGACGCAGGCCGGTCCTCGGGACAGACGCAAGATTACAGTCAGATCCACAGTGGCGGGATTATGTGCCCTTCCACGAGTATTTCCATGGCGATACGGGAGTAGGTGTTGGAGCAAGCCACCAGACAGGCTGGACCGGGCTGGTAGCAAAAATGATTGATGAACTTTTCATGAAACAAAAAGACTCTGACCGAATCACAACGGCAGCGGCACAAGCCAGCTAAAAAGGAGCATCCATCGTGAAAGCTGTCGCAGTTTTTCCCGGCAAGGTCAACAGCGCCCATCTTGCCAACCTTGATCAACCCGACATTAAGTCAGTCCCTAATGGCCGCGGTGTTCTGGTACGCGTTCTTCGCGTTGGTGTGGACGGAACCGACAAAGAAATCAATGCAGCCGAATATGGCGCCGCGCCTCCCGGCTACGATTTCCTGGTTACCGGACACGAAGGATTGGGCGTTGTGGAAAAAGTTGGCGCCAACGTAACCGAGTTCAAGCCGGGCGACTACGTGGTTGCCACGGTGCGCCGGCCGGGCCACAGTATTTACGACCTCATAGGAACCAACGACATGACCACGGACGATACTTATTTCGAGCGTGGCATCAATCTACTTCACGGCTATCTAACAGAGTTCTATGTTGACGACGCAGAATACATCGTGAAGGTCCCACCGACATTGCGCGATATCGGCGTTCTCCTGGAGCCGTTCACTGTAGTGCAAAAAGGCATTAGGCAGGCTTATGAAGCACAACGGCGTTTACGTGTCTGGCGTCCGCGCAAGGCTGCGGTCATGGGCGCGGGGACGATCGGATTGCTCGCAGCACTGGCGCTCAAACTTCGCGGTATGGATGTGACCGTTTTCGCGCGTCAGCCGAAGCCTAGCCTCCGTTCGGAATTGCTGCAGCAAATCGAGACCCGTTACATATCTACGGTTGACCAGCCAATACTGGATGGCGCGCAACAATACGGGCCGTTTGATTTGATCTTTGAGGCGACCGGTGCCTCGCAGGTAGTCTTTGAGAGCATGCAGGCTCTCGCTAAGAACGGCGCTCTGGTCCTCTCCAGTGTGACGGGCGGCCACAAGACGGTTGAAGTTCCTGCGGACAAAATCAATTTGGATTTTGTTCTTGGGAACAAGCTGCTTGTCGGCACTGTGAATGCAAATCGTGAGTACTTTGAGTCTGGCGTTCGTGATATGGCGCTGGGGCAAGCAATGTATGCGGGCTGGCTGAATCACTTGCTCACTCATCCCGTGGAAGGTCTGGATAATTATCGCCAGGCATATGAGAAGCTGGAAACGGAGCGGGAAGCAATCAAGGTTTTTTACAAAGTAGCTTCCTTCTGAACGAAAGGCACAATGTGATCACGTTGAATAAGAACGTCTGTACGGACCTGGAATCTGGTCTCAGCCGCGAATGGCTGGAGACCAACGGGCTCGGTGGCTTTGCCTGCGGTACCGTGACCGGAGCGAATACGCGGCGTTATCACGGATTACTCACTGTTGCGCTCAGCCCGCCCGGCGGGCGCATGCTCCTGCTCTCCAAGTTGGAAGAGACGCTTGTGCTCAATGACCAGAGGATTGATCTCTCGACGAATGAGTACGCGAGCGTCATTCATCCTGAAGGGTATCGACTCCTGAGTGGCTTTCGGCTTGATCCTTTCCCGACGTGGACCTTCGAAGTGGAAGGAGTACGTTTAGAAAAGACGGTTTTCATGCTGCAAGGCAGCAACACCGTTCAAGTCGAATACAAGCTCCTGGAGACCCCATCTGGAATTGACGTGAGGCTGGAATTGCGGCCGCTGATTGCTTTCCGTGACTATCATTCCACCACGCACGAGAACGGTGTGATAAATACCGCCATTGAGAGTTCGCCGAATTCCGCCAGCCTTCAACCGTATGACGGACTGCCGCGCCTTTACTTCGCTCACAATGCCGACCATATCCAGAACCAGGGATATTGGTACAAGAACTTTCTCTATCGCGTGGAACGGGAGCGCGGGTTGGATTTTGAGGAAGACCTGTTCAACCCCTTCGTGCTCTCCTCGAACCTAAACAACAAACGCTCATTGATCATGATCGCTTCAACTGAGCAAAAGGAAATCCGCCAGGCCGCCGCTTTTCACAAGGTCGAGCTGCAGCGCAGGCAGCGGATTGCCGCCAGTTCTCCGGTAGACGACCCGCTTGTTATCGCCCTAACGGCCGCGGCGGACCAGTTTCTCGCGCGGCGAGGCGAAGATTGGACTGTCATCGCTGGTTATCCCTGGTTCACAGATTGGGGCCGCGACACCATGATCGCGCTGCCTGGGCTCACGCTCTTCACGGGCAGAGCCGATGTTGCCAGGAGCATCCTGCGGAACTTTGCCCGGCACGTGGATATGGGAATGCTGCCCAATCGTTTTGTCGATTCCGGCGAAGAGGCTGAATTCAACACCGTTGACGCCGCCCTCTGGTTTTTTGAAGCTGCGCGCGCTTATGCGGCAGCCACCAGTGATCACGCATTCATTCGCGAAGAACTCTACGACGTTTTAAATCAGATCATCGAACACCACATCAAGGGAACGCGTTACAACATCAAGATGGCTGACAATGGGCTGCTCAACAGCGGAGCGCCCGGTGTGCAACTGACCTGGATGGACGCCAAGATTGGCGATTGGGTGGTAACTCCCAGGAGCGGCAAACCGGTTGAAATCCAGGCGCTCTGGTATAACGCACTGCGGACCATGGAAGACTTGGCGGAGCGCTTCGGCGACGTAGAACGCCGGAAAAAATATTCTGGACTTGCTTCCATGGCGAGTTGGACTTTCAACCGTGTTTTCTGGAACGATGACGCGCGCTGTCTTTATGACGTTGTGAATGGCGGGCCGCCAGACGGATCGATTCGTCCAAACCAGATTTTTGCAGTGAGTTTGCACCACTCCATGCTGGTGCCTGAGCGCGCCCGCGCCGTGGTGGAAGCGGTAGAGCGTGAGCTGCTCACCCCCGTAGGACTGCGAACTCTGAGCCCGAGAGATTCCCGATATCGTGGCACGTATGAAGGGAATCAGTACAATCGCGATTCAGCCTATCACCAGGGTACAGCGTGGCCGTGGCTGCTGGGTCCATTCATTTCCGCTTATGTGCGGGTGAATGGCGGAACAAAGCAATCAAGAGCCTGCGCTCACGAGCTTCTGTGGGCCATCGAGCAACATCTCACTGAAGCAGGCTTGGGACAGATTTCCGAGATCTTTGACGCCGACGCTCCACATCAGCCACGTGGCTGCTTCGGGCAGGCTTGGAGTGTCGCCGAGGTGCTGCGCGCGTTGTGTGAAGACATTTACCAGACCGCCTCAGTGCAGGGACAGCAAGTGACTGCGACAGCTTGATGGCCTAATCGCACACCACACTGAACCGCAATAAAGCTTCTCTTGACAAGCCCGCACAGTGCTGCGGCACCAGCAGAGGCGGAGTCGCATCCTTGCGAATATCACGCCGCAAATATCCGCGCCGACTCTTTCTATCAGCAGCGCATCGGGTATCGCGTTGCATCCATCACACCAATCAAACGTCTTAGTGCAGCCGAAGGGTGCTAACGTGTCACAGCGTGGGACCCCTTCGAGCAGCCATCCGTCAATTTCGCAGAACGAATGAAACTTTTCGTTGTTTCGCAAATCCCAACGGCAGGTCGAAATTTTCTAAAAGGATTGGTGATGCAATGAGTGCAAGCACTGTGAGTGATGTTCGTTTAGTGACGAAGCGATTGGCATCGGTCAGCGTGGGCTCTAAACTCGAGGCGGCCGGTATACGGGTTTCACGATATGGGTTAGTTGTGGTTCTACTCTTGATTGGCGCACTGAAGTTCACTGCGCAAGAGGCAGCAGGTATCCAGCCGCTGGTGGCACACAGTCCTCTGATGTCATGGATGTACGCGGTGCTGAGCGTACAAGGAGTTTCCAATTTGATCGGCGTGACTGAGTTGATTGTGGCTGCGCTGATTGCGCTTCGTCCGGTCTTCCCCAAAGTATCGTTCCTGGGTAGCCTGGGAGCAACTGTTACATTCCTTCTAACCATAAGCTTTCTCTTCTCGACGCCAGGAGCACTAGAACTGAAATATGGTTTCCCGGTGCTCGGGAGTGCAGGACAATTCATTATTAAGGACCTGGTGTTGCTTGGCGCGTCGCTCTGGACAGCAGCGGAGGCTTACAAGGGGATCAGGGATTGAATTCAGCCCGGACAATGGATCTGCTCTGAAAACAGGCAAGTTAATCGCCGCAAATACCACAATGCCTAGAATGCATAAAATTCCTGCAATGCCGGATTCATTGTACGTTTATTGTACGGTGACTTGATTCCGTCTCTTCCGAACAGTTTCACCGGCGCGTGCAGGTCGTTGAATGACTCGTGTGGCCCGTAACGTCGGATGCAGGTCTCAGCGCGTGATCCAGACCATCGCCGTCGCTTCGGTGTAGTGTGAAAGGTCGATGCCTCCAACAGTGCTACGCCGTTCAAGGACACACCGTTCTCAGCAAGTACGTTCACCAACTCTGCGGCGCGAAAGTGCCATAATTCTCACCTAACAGAAACAATCGCGAACCCAGCGATAAATTCTGCGGCGAAGATCAGCTATGACTGTACTTCGTCCAGGTAACCGATAAGATCTTCCATTGCCCATCAATTTTGCGTACCTGCCAGTGTTCGAGGCCTGAATGATGAATCTTGTCGTTGATGACAAAGTCATAATTCATTGTCACTAATCCAAGGTCGCCGTCCTGGCGAATCTCTACGTTTTGAAACGTCTCTTCGAGTTTGTCCTTTGACGTAGCGAGCAATTTCACAAATCCATCGAGTGCGCTCGGGCCAATTCCATCGAACTGGGCATTAAGTTTTCGAGCCTTATCAACAGATTCCTGGTCGTCAATCGAATGAAAGAGCACATTGGGATTCAGCATGAGCTTCTTCAGGGCGTCCCCATCCTTGTGGATAATGTCCTGACGAAACTCCTCTACCAAGTTGCCAATTTTCTTGATGTCATCTGCATTGGAATTGAATTTGGGCTCCTGGCTCTGCGCGAATGCTTGAGTGATCAAGCCGCAAGTTAGGAACATGATGAATACTGCGCCCGCTCTTTTTTTGCTCATCTAAGATTTTCCTTTCACATTTTGATTTCGGTTTAGATTACTGACGACCAACTGTTTTTTCGAACCAGTGATGTGCGTACGGTTCGGCATTCAATGACTTCCTGGTCCCTCATTGACACCGGCTTACACGCATAGAAGCGCCCTCGACGATCTGAGACACCAGCGCGGACGGCGGCACCTCGATCTCACCGCTTGCAACGTAGGCCACGGCGACACTAACGCTGACAGAGGTCACGACACTCACGCTCTTGCGAGCCTCCGCTTCAATTTCGCTTGGACGCCCCATCGAGACACCTTGCTGGATCGAAAGGCGATAGGCCGTCCCGCCAAAATCTTGCTTCGATGCCATTGCCCCGACGAGGCCGGCACAAGCGGCGACTGTCGCGGAATCTTCTTCGATGCCCATTCCCATGTTCGAGAACTTTGCCGACGCGTTAGAAGGCGAGAGCGCATTGCTGGCGAGCGGAGCGGACTCCTTCTGGACTGATTGGACCATTGAACGTGCGCTGCCAAAAAAAACGCGGCCTAAAGGTCAGTGCGCCGCTGCTCACTTCCCATATTCGTTCCTCACCACCTCGCCGCCCTTCATCACAAACTTCACCCGTTCCAGCGTTGTTACATCTTTAAGCGGATCGCCCTCCACCGCGACGATATCCGCCCACGCGCCAGGTTCCAAGCTGCCAACTTTCCCGGTCCAACCCAGCAAATCCGCGGCATTCACCGTCGCGGCCTGGATCGCCTGTAACGAAGAGAGCCCGAGCTCCACCATCACCACGAACTCATGCGCGTTGAGGCCATGCGGTAAACCCCCAGCATCGGTGCCGAACGCTACCTTTACTCCGCTGGTGAACGCGTGCGCGATATTCTGGCGGGCAGCGGGTATGACTGCTTTGGTCTTCGCGAGAATGAAATCGGGAACGTGATTTTTCTCAGCATTGGCCAGACGCCAATTTCTCCCATAAAGCGTGGGCACAAGATAAGTGCCGTTCTTCTTCATCTCCGCGATGCCCGCATCGTTAATATAAGAGCCGTGCTCGATAGAATCGACGCCGGCTTGCGATGCCCACAAGATGCCCTGCGCTCCATGCGCGTGCGCGGCAACTTTTCGACCCAGACGATGCGCGTCGGCCACGATGGCTTTCAGCTCTTCCAGGGTGTACTGCGAGGCTTGCGGGTCATCGCCCTTGGTCACCACTCCGCCGGTCGCACAGATTTTGATCAAATCGGAACCGTACTTAATGTTCTGGCGCACCTTCTGCTGCACGGCCGCGATGCCGTCGGCCACTCCGTCGCCGATAGCGTGATACTCGAACGGGAGCAGATTGTTGTCGCAGTGCCCGCCGGTGATACCCAGCGGCGGCCCGCTTACCAGCATTCTTGGTCCAGGCACGTCTCCGGCATTGATCGCATCGCGCAACGCGACATCAGTATAGGCGTCCGCACCGACGTTGCGCACCGTCGTAAATCCGGCCTGCAAAGTTATGCGCGCATTCTTGGCGCCAATAAGGGTTTCTCGTGGGATGGAAATTCCGAGTTGCTCGGTGATGAAGTCGGGATCGACGGTAAGATGAACGTGCGTGTCGATCAATCCAGGCAAAACCGTCGCGTTCGAAAGATTGATGGGCATCGCGTCTGACGGGGCCTTTATTTCCGCGGATGAACCGACCCGCACAATTTTTCCGTCTTCGATAACGATCATCTGATCTGAGAGCAGCTTGCCAGTCTTCACATCGAGCAGGTGCCCAGCGTGTACCACGACATGTTTCGGCGCTTGCTGCGCAACCAGTTCTGTGGCTAGCGCCACAAGCACCACTAGCAAGAGGAATGGACATCGACGTCTTTTCACGAGCAGACGTGTTCGGGGCCGGATCGGTTCGGTCTGAAGCTGTGGGTTCATTCGAGGCCTCCACCTTGGAATGTTCTGCTGGGGCTGGATCGGTTCGGTCCGGGACTGATCATCTGAAGCTGTGCCGGGTTTTTGCAGGCGCGGATATTAGTCTACGTTGATTGCTAAAATGCCTTTTAACTGACTCATCCTTCACGCAAGGCCACTATGGGACTTACCTTGGCCGCCCGGCGTGCGGGAATATAGCTGGCCGCGAAGGAAACTCCTAATAAAACGAGAGGAACCGCAAGAAATACGAGTGGATCGATAGCGCGAATTCCATAGAGCAGAGCCGCGATCATCGGCGCAGCTACTGCCGCCAAAATGAGTCCAACGCAGACACCGACGCCGGCCAGCACCCCTCCCTGAGTCAGGATCATCCTGAGAATATGACTTCGCTGCGCTCCTAAGGCGATACGTACGCCGATCTCCTGCGAGCGTTGTCCTACCAGGTACGCCAGCAATCCATAAATCCCAACAGAAGCCAACAGGAGCGCCATCGCCGCAAAGCTTCCCACCAACGCAGCGGAGAAACGCTGCGCAGCCATGGAGCTTTCCGTGACGACATTCAGGGATCGAACGCCGAACACAGGCAGGTTTGGATCGACCGCCTGGACGGCACTGCGAATTTGCGGTTCGAGGAGAGCCGGAGCCAGCGACGTACGCAGCACCAGGCTGAGAATCCTGCTCCTGCGCTGGTAAATCGACGTATAGATATGAGGAACTCCAATGTCAAGGTCGGCGTATTTGATGTTCCTGACAATGCCGACTACCGTCACCCACGGCTGGTTCGAGACACAACCGGCCAGTTGTTCCGCATTGCTCACCTGAGCGCACTCCTGCCCGAACTTGAGCCGTCTGCCGATAGCGTCGCGACCTGGCCAATACCGTTGAGCGGTGGTTTCATCGATTATCGCAACCACGAGCTTGTCAGCCTCATCGCTTTCATTAAAGAAACGGCCCCGCACCAGGGAAGTTTGAATCACCCTGAAATAATCAGGGCTTACCTGGATTACTTTTGCAGCAAGCTTTTCCGAAGAGTCAGGAGGCAAATCTTCGATGGTGAGACGAGTCCCGCGGATATCCGCTACAGGAGTGGCAGGCAAATCTGAGGTGACTGCAGCCAGTTCGACGCCGGGAATTGTGTTCCCCCTCCGCAAGAGTTCCCGGATAAAGGGAGTGGTATGTAAGATGTCGAAATAGGGATCAAGTTTTGGATCATTGGGTACCGGAAACCGGGTGCTCGAAACCACGACATTCGCGGAATTGAACCCACGATCCTCCTGCAGCAGGCGCCAGAAGGTCCGCATCAGCAGACCAGCCCCGATCATAAGCACCACGGTAAAGGCCAACTCGGAAACGATGAGCAATCCGCGCAAGCGGTGGGTCCTGGTGCTATAACCAGAGCCTCGCGCGCCTTCCCGGAGTGCGCCAATGAGGTCAGCTTTGGTTGACTGGATGGCCGGAGCAAGGCCAAACACCAGGCCGGTAACGAAAGAGATAAGTACCGCAAAGCCAAGCACAACCCAGTCGATGCCGATTTCATTCTCTCGCGGAAGGTTGAACGGCACAAAGTGAAGAAGAAAATGCAGACAGGCTTCGGCGGTGAGAACGCCGACCACACCGGCAACCAGGGACAGCAGCACCGACTCGGTGAGCATTTGGCGGATCATCCGAGGCCGGCTTGCTCCCAGGGCCAGCCGCAGGGAAATCTCGCGCTGTCTTCCGGAAGCACGGGCCAGAAGAAGATTCGCGAGATTGACCGAGGCTATGAGAACAACTAAGACTACCGCTCCCATAAGAAGGAGCAGAGCGGGCCGAACGTTGCCCACCAGAGATTCCTGCAAGGGGCTAATCTGAACCTTCCGGGTGGATCCAGGAGGATAATCGGATGCAAAATTCTTTATTTGCTGGGCCGACATGACATCCAGTTTGGCCTGGGCTTCCTGCAGACTTACTCCCGATTTAAGTCTGGCGATTGCCGCCGTTAAAATGCGTGCCCGGCGGACAGGCTTGGGCCAGGGGTCTGCGCTAAACCCGGAAGTCAGCCATACCTCGACCTCCGTCACACCGCGTCTGCCCGGATGGCGAAACCCAGGAGGAAGAACGCCGATAATCGTGTACGGATCATTGTCGAGTCGCACACTCCTCCCGATAATATTAGGATCTGCTCCATAGGCGCGGCGCCATAGGCCATCGCTAATGACAACCCCCTCGGCAAATCCTAAGACGTAATCCTGGGGACCAAACAATCGGCCTTTTTGGGGAACAGCACCCAGCATGGAAAAATAATTGGTGCAGGGGACAAGCATTTCAAGACGTTCCGGTTTCTGGGCACCAGTCAGGTTCGCGCTCCCTCCATACACGGCACAGACGTCCTCAAAAACGCCGGGAGTCGATTTCATATCCTCTAATTCCGGAACCGAGAATGCCAGCCCCTGCAAACCCAGCGCGGGGTCGTCAAACGTTACATGGACCAGGCGGGCAGGATCGCGAAACGGCAGAGGATGCAATAAAAGAGAATTGATAACACTGAAAATCAGCGTGTTGGCGCCAATTCCCAAAGCCAGGGTCAAAATGGCGACTGCCGTAAAAGCAGGACTTTTAACTAATAACCGGAATGCGAAACGAACATCCTGAAGAAAGCTCTCCATCGCAAGATTCTCCACTCGTGAACAAGTTCGTCTCTAAGAACAAGCGAATTACAGATGGCAACCACGAACTCATTCTCAGAATGAACGAGCGAGTAAGCCCGTGTCAAGCCATTTAGAATGTAACCCTGGGTGCCTTCGGCCAGCCAACAAAGCATAAAATACAAGTTCTGAAAGAACGATAATGGAGACCTGAGCTCAGCTGCATCGAGTATCAGCTCGCTGAGGATGAATCCTCCAGTCATACTGACCTACCATCGGCCTAAGGGGGCCTCCTGGACCCAGTGGAAACCTCTTGAGACCAGCAGAAACGAATTCCGGTCGGTCAACTGAAGCTCCATATGAACCTGATGATTGTCCATCCGGCCATCCAGGATGAGCTGATCCCCGGCAGGCCGCTGGAAGGTGAAGCTCGCCCTCCAGTTCTTGTCGTCATTCTTCGTGAGGGCGAGAGTTCTCTCCGGGAGATTAACGGAGGCGCCATAAGGAGCGAACGAATCGTCCGTGCGCTGAAAGGCCATGCGGTCGGGGTAATCGAAGATGGCGCGCCGCCAACGGGCGGAGTCGGTGAGGAGTGGCGGGCGTGGTTGTTCGTCGATGGACATCTG
>C688J18823_10000055_pt1 | contig 58505 bp, 42 predicted proteins | sample HopSoiMetagenom1_FD_18823 | JGI IMG/M metagenome (IMG submission 18823)
CCCGACAATCCTACCGTCCTATATCAGCTCGGTCATTGTCAGATCGCCGCCGGTCTGTGGAAGCCAGCCGTTGGGCATCTACAGAAAGCTACAGAAATCGATCCCGCAAACTCCGACGCGTTCTACGATTTGGGCAAAGCCTTACTGCTGCAAGGTGAGGCGGAGCGGGCAGTTCCGGCACTGCGTCGCGCAGCTGAGTTGAAACCCTCGAATCCCACTCCCCATTACCAGTTGTCTCGCGCGTTAGAAAAACTTGGAAGAAGGGAAGAGGCGAAGCAGGAACTTGAGACGTTTGCGAGGTTGAACAAAGCTCTGCCTGTCACGGGGGGGATGGCGGCCGGGCCCGTTCAATGATCCCCAAATTTGCTGCTCTTAAATGGATACTGATCCTCGCGGGAGTCGCAGTTGCCATATTCTCGCTGCCCAAACAATCGTTCCCGCAACGCAGCACGCGGTCCGATAAACCTGCTGCAAAGAACACCGCAAGCTCTCAGCGAGGTAAGTCCGCCGCCCTCGGCATATCCTTCGCCGATGTGACTCGCGCCTCAGGAATCGATTTCCGGCTCACCTGTGGCGGACCCGAGAAGTTGTACATCATGGACTCGATGTGCGGCGGCGTCGCGGCTTTTGACTACGACAATGACGGATGGCTGGACATTTTCCTGGTGAACGGCTCCGAAATTGGAGATCTGAAAGCCGGCAAATGCCATGCTCCAAAGCTCTACCACAATAACCACGATGGAACGTTTACAGACGTCACGACGAGGTCCGGCATTGACCACTGCGGCTGGGGTTTCGGTGCCTCCGTCGGAGACTATGATAACGACGGCAACGAGGATCTCTACATCACTTACCTGGACGGGGCGTTGCTATACCGAAACAATGGGAACGGTACGTTCTCTGATGTGACCGCAAAGGCTCATGTCGAGAACGCTGGGCGCTGGGGCACAAGCGCATCGTTCGGCGACTACGACAACGACAGTCATCTCGATCTCTATGTCGCCAACTATGTGGACCTGGACCTTGATCACTTGCCCGAGTTTGGCCAAGGACCTTTCTGTCAGTATCGCGGATTTGGGGTTTCCTGCGGTCCGCGGGGACTCAAGGGTGCTCGTGATCGCCTTTTTCACAACAATGGAGACGGTACGTTCACCGACGTCACGGAGAAGCTAAACATCGACCCCGACTCCTACTACGGCCTGGGTGTGATGTGGCTGGACTATGACCTCGATGGCTGTCTCGATCTCTATGTCGCTGATGATTCGACCCCAAGTCTCCTCTACAAAGGCGACTGCAAAGGCGGATTCACTGAAATGGGAGCGCGGGCCGGAGTTGCTTACAGCGGCGACGGCCGAGAGCAGGCGGGTATGGGCATCGACTCCGCGGACTATGACAACGACGGTTGGCCTGACATTGCGAAAGCCAATTTCTCCGACGACACAAATAACCTATTTCACAACGATCACAACGGCGAATTCACCGATCTCGCCGGGCCCACTAGATTCGGTCCCATCAGCATCCCCTTCCTGGGCTTCGGTCTGAAATTCTTTGACGCCGACAACGATGGATGGCCCGACATATTCATCGCGAACGGTCATGTGAATCCGCAGGTGGACCAACACGCTTTCGGTGTCACGTACGCGGAACGCCCGTTTCTCTTCCACCACCTGGGAAACGGCAAATTCGAGGAGATCGGTCCGCGGGCCGGAGTGCCCTTCACACGACGATATGTTGGACGAGGTGCGGTAGCCGGCGACTTTTTCAACGACGGCAAGCTGGATCTCCTCGTCAACGTGATCGACGGTCCTCCCATCCTGCTTCGGAACCAGAGCTCTGGTTCCGGACATTGGCTTCGGATCAAGACCATCGGATCCCGGTCCAATCGCGACGGATTCGGTGCCCGCGCAGAGGTTAAGTCGGGAATCCTCACCCAATCGGCCGAAGTACGGGCCAACTCCAGTTTCGAGTCCGCAAGCGACTCTCGGCTGCACTTCGGACTGGGTGCCGCGACCCAGGTCGATTCCATCACAATCCGGTGGCCTTCCGGCACTGTGGACAGACTCGGACGCCTCAACGCCGATCAGCAGATAGCGGTCGAGGAAGGCAAGGGCTTGGTGCCCCAACCGCCGGTATCCAAACAGGTTCAGAAGAGCCAAGGGGAGCACGGCTCAGGTAAACAGATTCCTAAAGTTAACACTACGAGGCGTCAAGGCGTCGGTAGATCCTGATTGCCGGGCTCCTCGCAAGTTCCTGCAGCATTTCCACTTCCCGCCACGGCAGGTTTCGTCTTCTATCCGTTTACGCATTGGCATGACACTGGAAAGCAAATCAAACATTTCTTGACAATGTCTATCAACTGGGAGCAGAATCCCCCCCAATTAACAGATCCGTACTTTTCCATTGTCCGTAAGCCGCTGTTGAGTACGTTTGGGGTCTACATTCGCTGTCGGTTTTCAATTTCAGCGTTTAGCTCGGGAGAAACGCCGTGAAAAAACTGTACGCGGTCCTGCTTTCACTCTGCATTCTCGGCTTTGCGGCAATCGCGGTGGCGCAAGTCCAAAACGGCCAGTTCACAGGTATCGTGACCGATCCTTCGGGCGCGGCTCTTGCTAACGCGAAGGTCACTGTAACTAACCTTGGTACCGGCCTCACTGCTAGTACAGTCACGAGTCAGGCCGGTGTTTATACCCTTCCCGAACTGCAGATCGGAAAATACAGCGTTGCCGTAGAAATGAAGGGTTTCAGGAAGAGTATCAGGACCGACGTGGCTGCGAATGCTGGTGTGGTAACCCATCTCGATTTCAAGATGGAGTTGGGTCAGGCGACGGAAACAGTGGAAGTGTCTGGCGAGGCGCCAGCAATCCAGACCGAGGACTCCCGGCTCTCGACGACAATCGATTCGACTCAGATTTCCAACCTGCCGTTAAACGGGCGCAATGTTTACGACCTGATGCAGCAGGCTGCTGGCGCCGTCGACGTTGAGGGCGTCCTCACCGAGAACGGCCACAATACGGTTGTGAATGGGTTACGCGAGAATTTCAACGGGTTTCTGGTCAACGGTTCCTCAAATAAAGGATTGAGCGGTGGGCCGCAAAACACTCCAATCGAGGACACGGTTGCCGAATTCCAGTTGTTGACCCTGAATCAGTCGGCGCAGTATGGCAACAGCGCCGGTTCGATCACGAATCTGGTGCAGAAGTCAGGTACGAACCAATTCCACGGCAGCGTCTGGGAATTCATCCGCAACGACAAGCTGGACGCCAACACCTTCTTCGCGAACCAGGTTGGAGACCCGAAACCGCCATTACATTTCAACCAATTCGGCGGCACCATTGGCGGTCCCATAATTAAGAACAAGCTGTTTTTCTTCGGTTCGTACCAGGGAGATCGTTTTAAAACGTCCACGCTTCCCGCGCCTACGGTCGCCGAAGGGCCTGAATTTCGCAACCTTGTCCTGAACGCGCCAGGGCTGGCGCCTGGTGGCCAGCAATCGGTAGGGCAGTTACTCTACAGTGAATTTGCGCCCAATGTTCAGGGAACGCCATTCTTAACGGTTGGGGACTATCTATCGGGTTTCTACAGTGGCAGCGGCTTCGGCGCCGTTTCGGACTATGAAAATCCCGCCAACTACGGCGATCCCAATATCGCGGCTCGAATGACCAACTTGTTTAATGCCATCCAAGCTTCGCCACAGGGGCTGGATACGCCGATGCTCTACCAGACAATAAATATCCAAAAGACACAGAACTTGGGGAATCTCTTCGACGGCAACGAAGCCTCGGGCAGAATCGACTGGAATGCCAGCTCGAAAGATCGGGTGTTTGCGCAGTTCAACTGGTCACGTCAGAACACATTTACTGCGGCCACGAACAGCCGTGGTTTTCTGAATCCGACGAGGTTTATCTCGCCGAATGGAACGATCAATTGGACTCACACGTTCGGGCCCCACATTGTGAACGAGGCCCGGGCTGGTTACTCGGGCAGCTACTCCAAGTACATTCCGTCCGTCCCTGGGGTGCCATCCATTTACATCGGGGACTACGCTGGCACGATGGGCTTCGGCTCCTACAACGGTTATCCGCAGTTCTTCAAGGAGCATATCTATAACTACGCCGACATGGTCTCAATCAACCACGGCAACCACAACATCAAGGTCGGGGCAGAGATCCGGCGAAATATTGAGAACTCCGAATTCAACGTAGCCAGGCCTTCCTACTACTTCTACGACCCCTTCTTCTTCGCTGTGGATGGCCCCTATGGAATGGCCGCTGGGGTCGATCCGGGCTTCACCACAAAATCGAATGCCCAGTTGGCAACGAATATCCGTCATTTCCGGAACATCGAATTTGGCGCATTCGTGCAGGATGACTGGAAAGTTTCTCGTAAGCTGACGCTGAACTTGGGTCTCCGTTATGACCTCTTCCAACGGCACCACGAAAACGCAGGCTTGACGACCACATTCCTCCCAGGGCCCGGCAACAATTATGTGGACAACATTACGACCGGGGCTGGAACAATCCATGACGCGAACGCACCTGTAGGGTCGGCTAGCTGCCCGTCCGGAGCATTAGGGCCCGATGGCTTCCACACTGTCGATCAAATGGCGGTTCTGGCTGGGGTTTGTGGGCCGGGCGGATTCGCTGGTTCGTCGAGCTTGGGCAGCGGTGACCACAACAACTTCGGGCCAAAGATTGGCTTCGCCTATGACGTATTTGGCGATGGGAAGATGGCCCTTCGCGGCGGCTTCGGGGTGTCCTATGAGGGAACGTTGTACAACCCGCTCTCAAACTCCCGCTGGAACCCGCCTTATTATTCGTTTAACTCCGTGCAAGACCCTGCGGTTGGCACAGGATGCGGCACCTCGACAGGTTGCCTTGTTTACTATGGTCCCCAGCCGGTGCTCGGATCAGGCGGTTATGCCGCAGATGCGCCGAGCTTTACTGGGTCGGCTGGACCCAACAATTTCCAGGGTAACGACACTACGTACACAGCGGTCGGCAACATTATGGGATGGAATCCATCGAATCGGGACCTTGCCAACCTGACGGGTATTATCCCGCCTAAAGGTGTCCGAGACCCCTACGTTTACAACTATTATTTGGGCATGCAGCGCGAAGTAGCTCGCAGCGTCGTTCTTGAGGTGAACTATGTCGGAACCATCGCCCACAAGCTATTCCGAGCCGAGCAGGTAAATCGCATTCCGGGTGGGTCTCTGGATCCGACGACAGTTTACGATCCTTCCCTGCCAGCAGGCTGTACGAAGGACCGGTTCGGTCGCGAGCTCTGCAGCCAAATCGATCCCTTGGGAGTTACGAATACCAACGGACGTTTGAATCCCAATTACGGAAGACTGCGAGTCTGGGAGAACGTAAATAACTCCCTTTACAACTCTATGCAGGTTTCTCTGACTAAGCAGATGAGCCACGGCCTGCAGGCCGCGGTGCATTACACATGGGGACATGCAATTGACAATGGCTCCACCTGGCACAGTGGTGCGACAAGTTCGAACCACGAAGGGGCTGGTGAAGGGTACAGCAGCGATCAAACGATGCCAAGGTTGGACCGCGGCAATTCGATCTTCGATATTCGCCACACACTTAGCATGAACTATGTGTACGAGCTCCCATTTTTCAAAAACCACGGTGGGATCGCAGGAGCGGTCTTGGGTGGATGGCAGCTGAACGGTACAATTTCCTATCACACGGGCGCACACTGGGAACCCTTCTGTCACGGCTCTCGGGGCAGTTGCGACTTTAATAATGACTTTGAAGCTAATGACCGCCCGAATTCAACGTTGGCGGCGTTCAGTGGGGCTAGTCACGATATGTGGGCTAACGGCTGGGGCGGCAATTTCTGCTACAACAAAGACCCCGACAGTGCCAACAACTGCGTCTTCCAGCGTCCGCAACCGGGAAACACCGGAACCCTTAGCCGTAACACGTTCACTGGTCCCGGTTTCATGGCTTGGAACCCTTCCATATTCAAGAACATAAGAATTTCGGAGCGGACGAAGCTCGAGTTCCGCGCCGAGAGCTTCAATGTCTTGAATCATACTAACTTCAAACTGCCCGGCGCAGAGAGTCAATTGCACGACAGCATTCGCGATTCGACTTTCGGGCAAGCTGGCGGAACCTTTAACGCTCGCAATTTGCAGTTTGGGCTGAAACTAGCGTTCTAGTCTAAGAAAATCATGCCGGAACCGGTTGCATCAGACCGGTTCCGGCTAATTCTCTCCAATGAGGTCCTCTGATGCAACGGTCCGTTTTCCCCGTCCTCTCCGGCGTGTTCCGTCGCGGATTGTTGTATTCCATACTGTGCCTTCTCTCCTGCGCGTCTCTTCAAGCCCAACAGACCACTGACACGATCACGATTGTCGGACAGTTGAGCGTGACGCGGGTAGGTTCCCCGCCCATGCGGGTGCTTGTAAAGCTGGAAAGAAGCGGTGCCCAGGTCGGAGAAACGTATAGCGATGGAGAAGGGAAGTTCTCGTTCGAGGATGTTCCTCCCAACCTCTATCGCATCATCGTGCAACAAGAGGGCTTTCGTCCCGTAGACGTGCCGGTCAGCATCAACAGTTCGGCCCAACACAGCGTCTATCTGCACATTGAGCTAACTCCCGAAGAGAAGGGAGGAAATGCCTCGCAGTCTGCCATGAAGGGCAGCAATGCTTCCATGGTCGATGAAGCTGCACTCGCAGATAAGTTTCCGAAGGAAGCCAAAAAGCAGTACGACAAGGGCAGTAAAGCGGAAGCGGAAGGTAAGCACCAGGATGCCATCGAGCATTACCAGAAGGCGCTGGCAATCGCTCCGTCCATGTACTTTGCCAGGAACAATTTAGCGTCCATATACCTGGAATCGCGAAGGTTCGGCGAGGCGGAAACCGAATTCAAGAAAGTGATTGCCGATAATCAAGCCGATGCGAATGCGTACTTCAACCTCGCCAATGTGTATCTGTTGACAGATCGGCTGAATCAGGCTGCTGATTCTGTTGAAGAGGGCCTAAAGCGTCAGCCGCAATCGGCCTTTGGTGAATTCCTGATGGGGTCCTTGCTGATTAAGAGAGGGAACAGTCGTGAAGCTGAAAAGCGGTTTCGCGCCGCGTTGAATGACGATCCCGGGCTGGCGAATGCCCACCTCGCGCTTGTAAATCTGTTCGTCAAAGAAAACCGAAATGGCGAAGCCGTTGCGGAGCTCTCTTCGTTCCTGAAGCAATCTCCGGACAGTCCGTTTGCGCCGCATGCGCAGGAATTACTTAAGAAACTGCAAGTAAGAACTTCGCAATAACTCACGGGGCCTTGCCGGGCGCAAACTGGCACAAGTCCGCCTGCAGCTTGCAGGCTGTTTCATATTGCCCCCTGGCAGATTGTGGCCGATTTAGCTTTTCGTACACGTAAGACAGATTCAAGTGCGCTTCGGCAAAATCAGGTTCCTTGTTCAGAGCTTTGGTATAGACCTTTACAGCGTCCTGATAGCGGCCAGTGCGGCTGTAGGCGATTCCCAGGAAGTTATAAAGCTTTGCATGCGCCAGCCCCAGATCGGCCGCCTGTTCCAGGTGCGCAGCGGCATCTTTGTAGAGGCCCTTCTGCAACAGGATCATCCCCAGGTCCCGGTGCGCCATTGCAAAGCCCGGTTGGATCTCCAGCGCTTTCTCAAATGCAGCCATTGCTCCATCGGGATCTGATTTCACGCTGATCCAGCCCTTCTGATACCACGCCCTCAAGTTCTTGGGATTCGCCACGATGGCCTTCTGCACCCATTGCAGCGCTTGCTGATCCTGTTCTTGCTGGTGGTACGCCCGTGCCAAGGCCGTCATCGCCTGATCAAAGTTTGGATTCAACTTGAGGCTGCGTTCCAGCGCCACCTGTGCCGCCTTCCAGTCTGAAGCTTTGAGTTCAGCTTCCCCGAGCAGGAAAGGGATCAGGTACATGCCAGGATTGCTGTCCTGTACGTGCGTGAGCAGTTTCCGCTCTCGATCCAGATCCCCGAGCTTCCCAGCGTCGATTCCATCCAGAAGAGTGTTGAAATCCAAAATCTTGTCCTTCGGGTCGCTCAACCCGGCGGCCAGGGCTTCCGCTGAAACCGGGGAACGATAGGCCATGTAACCCAAGGCCCGAAGCTTTTCGACCGCTGCCGCATCAAGCTGAGATTCGCCCGCCGGAGAATCGTGAGGCGCGTAGCGGAGCACCAGATTCTTTAGTTCCTGATCCATGACCGAGCCCACGGCTGGCTGCTCAGCAATGAGATTGCGTTCCTCCGCGGGATCATTTCTCAGGTCGTACAACTCCGGCTTAGGCGCCTCGATAAACTGATATGAGCGGTTATTTATGGTTCTGACCGGACTCCACCCAAATGAACTGAACGAGTAGAAGCTTTCGCTGTAAACCGGCGCGGAATTTGGATCCTTAGGCGCCAGTAAGCTTTCGGTTTCAAACTGCTGCTCGATGGGATCATGCAGCTTGAGTGTTGCAAGAATAGTTGGCGCGATGCCCATGATCGGCACTGGATCGGCTACGCGTTGAGCGCGTATCCCGCTGGACAGCGGGGGCTTTACCACCAGTGGTACGTGCAGCGTCGAATGATAGACGAAAAACCCGTGTTCCTTTTCCCCATGATCCCCGANCGACTCGCCGTGATCGCTAGCCAGGATGATCAATGTGCGGTCGTATAGTCCGCGCTGTTTCAAATACGCAATCACCCGTCCTAATTCTTGGTCGGCATACGCAATCTCGCCATCGTATGGCGACTCGGCAAACCGGGTTCGGAAGGGTTCGGGAGGTTCGTACCCGCTGTGTGGATCGTACAAATGCAGCCATAAAAAGAATGGCTTGCTGCGACTTCGACGCAGCCACTTCAAGGCTTCATCCACGCTGCCGGCTGCTTTTCGCTCCACGAGGCCGGGATCGTTTTCCAGGAAGCTGCTGCCCTTGAAGACATCAAAATAGAGATTGAAGCCTCGATTCAGGCCCCAACTGCGATCCAGAACGTAAGAACTCACGATGGCGGCGGTGTCGTATCCTCGCGCCTCGAGCGCCTGCGCCACGCTACGAACATTCGGGCTAAGCGGATTTCCTGTAAAGTCCTGTACGCCATTGTGAAACGGATAAGTCCCGGTGAGCAGGCTCGTATGACTGGCAAGCGTGAGTGGGACTTGTGAATAGGCGTGCTCAAATAAAACGCCACCGCGTGCCAGACCGTCGATCGTCGGAGTCTCAGCCTTCTTATATCCATAAGCGCCGATATGATCGGCGCGAAGAGTATCAATCGTGATCAGAAGAACATCAGGCTTTGCAGGCATTTTCGCTGCAGTCACCGGTAAGGACTGGCCGACTGCTGCTGGGCCGCATACAACATTTAGCAGCCAAAGAACCAGTGCTAGGCGACACCTCACCTGGCGCCCTCCTGAGCCTTGCGCATCTCCTGGTTGGCTTCCACGTGGAGCCCTTTGGCTTCCAGAGCCTTCGCCAGTGATTGATGAACGCGAGGATCGTTTGGAGCCAGACGCGCAGCGGTACGCAATTCTTTCAAGCCCTCATCCAACTTTCCCTGGTACACAAGCATTTCGCCCAGAGCCCTGTAACCTGGGCCGAAGTCTGGATTGATGGTTACCGACTGGCGAAACGCCGCGGTGCTCTCCTCCATCATGTTTTGGTGGAGATACGTTGCCCCAAGGTCGAAGGCAGCTCCGAAGTTCGTAGGGTCCAACTCAATCGTCCTCTTCAGGTACTTGACCGCTTCGGCATCATCGCCTAACGCGGCGCTTGCCAGCCCGAGATTAAAGACTGCGAGCATGTAGTTGGGACTGATGTCGAGGGCTTTCTTGAATTCTGCCACCGAATTGGCGAACTCTTTTGTGCGGTAATAGTTCAGGCCCAGAAGGTAGTGGATCGGAACTGACTTTTCCTCGGTGCTAAGGGTCGATTTCAGTTTTTCGATCGATTCCGGATACCGGCCATGCTGACTGTCATCCAACGCCTCGCTAACGGTTTCGTACACTTGAATGCGATCCTTCGGATCCGGAAGCTTACGATCGCTCACTGCCGAGTCCTCTCCCGATGCGAAGGCGGTGTATCCCAATGATCGCAGGCGGTCAGCCAGTTGTGGGTCCAACGTGGATTTCTGCGCCATCTCATGCTCAGTCGTATAGCGACGCACGCTGGCAGTGAGTTGGCTGCGCATCTCCGAGCCGACTGCATCCTTGTCGGCGTAGAGATTGTGAGTTTCCCCAGGATCTTTGATTCCGTCGAAGAGTTCTGGTTTAGGTGCGTCAATGAAATGGTAATTCCCCGCGCTGAATCCTCGTAGTTCGCTCCAGTTGAAATGAATCCGTGGCAGGTACGTTTCCGAGTACAGCGGACTCGTCTCCATCTCGGTGCCCCGCAGCACGAGTGCAGCCAGATTCTTCCCCTGCACGTTCGCCGGAATCGGAGCACGCAGAACTCCCAGCAGTGTAGGCATCAAGTCCACTAGGCTGACATCTTTTTTCACAAGATGATTCGAGAATTTAAGGTCGGCGGAAGGTTTGATAATCAGCGGGACATGCAAGGTCGAGTTGTAAATGAAGAATCCGTGTGTCTTCTCCCCGTGTTCCCCGAGCCCTTCACCATGGTCCCCGCTGAGCGCTATCACCGTGCGGTCGTAAACGCCGCGTTGTTTCAAGTATCCCAACAGGCGACCCAGTTGGGTGTCCGCAAATGCAATCTCTCCGTCGTAAAGGTTTGCTTTGTATGTTTGATTAAACGGGGCGGGTGGACTGTACGGATGATGGGGATCGTAAAGATGGACCCACAGAAAGAATGGACGCGTTCGTGGTTTGGCCAGCCATTTGAGCGCCTGATCGATAACTTCGTTCGCAGGCCGCTCCATGAAATCCAAATTGCTCTCGGCAAGCCTGCTGAAGTTGAAGTGGTCGTAATAAAAGTCAAACCCATGATTCAGCCCAAAACGCCTGTCCAGAACGGCTGCGGCGATCACCGCGCCGGTGTCGTAGCCGCGTGCTCGCAGCACGGTCGCGAGCGTTGCCTGTTCCGGATTCAGGTTGTTCCCGCTGAAATCGTGCATACCGCTCATCATGGGGTATGTCCCGGTGAGCATGACGGTATGTGACGGCAATGTAATGGGAACAGGAGTATAGGCCTGCTCAAAACGAATCCCGTCCGCAGCCAGTGAGTCGATGCGGGGAGTCTGGATTTGCTCGTAGCCATAGCAGCGCAGATGGTCCGGACGCAGGGTATCTATCGTGACCAGCAGCAGATTGGGCCGAGGCGCCGGCCTCGGGGGTGTCTTCTGCGCTGCTGCAACAGAACGCAAGGCTCCAAAGAGCACAAACGCGGCGAAGCACCTGAAAACGGTGGGAGAAAGATGTCTGGAACCCATTGGATGCTTCAAGCGGATAGGTGAAGCTCTTTGGGATTATATCGCTCGCGGGGAACACCTCCAAGCCGCTCACCTCTTCGCCAACTATCCAGAATGCCACTCGTATGCCATAATTCGCCCGAGTTAGGAGCCGGTGATGATTTTGCGCCGATCAGCAATCGTGCTTTTCTCAGTTCTGACCACCGCAATCAGCGCTGTGGCGCTGCCTCCACAGTTCAGTAAAGAAGATGTGAACACGCCCGCTGTGCGCGTCAGTGCACGCCTCGTCCTCGTCGACGCTGTGGTCACGGACAGGGCCGGGAAGCGCATCACCGACCTCAAAAAGGACGACTTCACCGTGCTGGAGAACGGAAAACCGCAAAAAGTATTGGCATTCTCCTTTGAGGTTCCGGAGCCTTCATCTCCCAGACCGGCTCTTCCGCCCAATATTTATACAAATCGGCCGGAATACGACATGCCGAAAGGGCCGCTCACAATCTTATTGCTTGATGGGCTGAATACTGCCCTGGCAGATCAGGGTTACGCGCGCTCGCAAATGCTGAAGTATTTGGGTACGCAGCTTCAGCCCGGCCAACCCGTCGCTGTTTACACCTTGGCAGGCTCTTTGCGATTGCTGCAGGATTTCACCGGAGACGTCGACTTGCTCAAAGCCGCCGTCGAGCGCTTCAACCCCCAACAGTCCATCGAGATGCAGGTCGAGAACGTCGCTGCGGTTATGCCGAGTTTACATAGTACTGGCGATGCGGGGGTAAGGAGCGGTGCTCAAGCCAACAACTTGCGTCTCTTGTTTTTCCGCATGACCGAGTTCATGAGCGAGCAGGCAAGGCTCGCCATCCAGGACCGCGCTTTCCGGACGTCGGCAGCCTTGCGATTGATCGCGCGCCGCATGGGCGGCTATCCCGGCCGCAAAAACCTTATTTGGGTCAGTGCTGGCTTCCCCATCGACATCACCAGCGTAGTGGTACAGAAGACCACCGATGTCGATGTGCTCGCGCAAGCGAATACCATGGCGACTCCCCAAGTTCGCGTCGAAGAATCGTATGAAGATCTTCTGCGCCAGCTTGCGGCTGAACTGACCGATGCCCAGCTGTCCGTTTACAGCGTGGACGCACGCGGACTTGTCGGCTCTACCTTGGCCGACGCAAGCCATCAGGGAACCAATGCGGCAGGCATGTTGCAGATGGGCGCTGAATATGGCGCGAGCGTCGCTCGTGCGAACTCCGCAATTCAGGCGAGCCAGCAAACGCTGCAAACTCTGGCCCTTGAGAGCGGCGGCCTGTTTTTCAAGAACGACAACGATGTAGCCGGCGCTGTCGGCTCCAGCCGCGCCGATGGCTCCGCCTACTACATGCTCGGATACAGCCCTGATTCCAAAGATTGGGACGGAAAATTCCGAAAGATCCAGGTCAAGGTGAACCGGCCCGGATGCGAACTCCGGTACCGCATGGGCTACTACGCGAAAGACCCAATGAAGTGGGAAAAAGGTAAGGCCAAGAACGACCCGGATCTGGTCACCGCAATGTCTATGGGATTTCCGCCAGCCACTATGATCGTTTTCGATTCTCGCGTAGTCCCGCCACCGCCAGCTTCAAGAATGAAAGTTCCTGTGGAGTTCCTCGTCAATCCAAGAACCATTGCGGGAGAAGAAATGAAAGACGGAGGGCGCCATTTCGGTTTGGAGTTTCACGTCGCCGCATATTCATTGGATGGAAAACTGATCACTCACGTCGATCAAGGCATGGATGCCCCGGTGAAAGCTGATCGCCTACAGGCCTACTTGCAGCAAGGAATCCCCTTCAGAGCCGACTTGGACATGACTCCAGGAGAGTACCGCCTGCGTTTGGCGGTCCGCGACTCCCACACGGGATTCATGGGTACGACGGAGATTCCCCTCAATTTGGCCGGCAAGTAAAGTCAAGTACCGCAGGCCAATGTTGCTGTGCTACGCTGATGAACCTGTGAAGCCTCTCCTCGTCCTTGTGGGCGTCTTCCTGTCCACAGTCTTGTGTGCCGCTGGCTCGACGGTGCCATCAAAGCCGCGCTCGCCCGACATCTTTCTGATTACGATCGATACTCTCCGTGCGGACCACGTTCATTGCTACGGGTACACGAGCGGTGCAACCCCAGCTTTAGACGCTTTGGCCAAAGACGGCGTGCGTTTTACCACCGCTTTCACACCTAGCCCCATCACCAACACATCCCATGCCAGCATTCTCACCGGTCTCTTACCGGGATCTCACGGAGTCACCGATTTCGCCGTCCCTCTCGCCAGCACACATCCAACTATCGCTCAGCTGCTGAAGTCGCGCGGCTATCACACTGCGGCATTTATCGGCGCGGTCATTCTCGACAGCAAGACTCTTGCCCCCGGCTTTGATGGTGGCTTCGATTTCTACGACAACTTCCCGGAACAGTCTTCGACGAAGTCCCGATGGGGGCGCCTGGAGCGCCGCGGCATGGATGTCGTCGCACAAGCGGAAACTTGGTTGCGGAAGCATCCTGCGGGCCCGCACTTTATCTGGGTTCATCTCTACGATCCGCACGACCCGTATGAACCGCCTGCACCTTATTCGCAAACATACAAAGATCGTCCATACGATGGCGAGATTGCCTATGCGGATTCCGCGCTGGCGCACTTCATGGCTTATCTCAAAACGACGAGCAAGTATCGCAACTCTGCGATTGTGGCAGTGGGCGACCACGGCGAAGGTTTGGGAGAGCACAACGAAGATACCCATGGCATTTTTCTTTATGACTCAACTACGCACGTTCCCCTGATTGTGAAACTGCCGGCTGGACGAGCCGCGGGGACTACAACGACCGCGCAGGTCCGCACGCTCGACATTGTTCCCACTCTTCTGGAACTGGCAGGTGCTGCTGCTCCCGAAAGGCTCGATGGGAAATCGTTGCAAGCCTATTTCTCAGGCAATGAAGATGTCCGCGTCGCATTCGGCGAAACGGACTATCCATTGCGGTTTGGTTGGGCACCGTTGCGTTCCGTTCGAGGTGACGGATTCAAGTTCATCGAAGCTCCACGCCCCGAGCTTTATGACCTCCAAACAGATCCCGGCGAACTCAACAACCATTTCGAATCGCGAGATCCTCGGGTGCAGAAATCGCGCGCAATGCTGGCCGAAGTGCGAGCCAGAGAGGCTCCGGCAGGCAAGTCCGCGAATACCGCCCCGCCAGACTCGAACGTCAGCACATCGTCTTTGCCGGACCCTAAAGACAAGATCCAGGAACAGAACCTCCTGCACACGGCAATGATGGCTTCAGAAGATGATCGCCCAGCGGACGCCCGCAATGCGCTCGGGAAGCTGCTCGCACTGGACCCGAAATCGCCGACCGCCCTGCGTCAACTCGGGGAGCTGGAGTTGCGGGCAGGAGACGACGCTCAAGCCGCCGAACACCTGAAAGCTGCTGCGGCGATTCGACCGGATGACGCGACGGCATGGCTTTATGCGGGGCAGGCATTACAGAAGGCGCATGATGCGGCCGGCGCTCGGGATGCACTCGAAGCCAGCCTGAAGCTGCTGCCTGGCCAGTTTCAAGCCCGTTTGTTACTGGGACAGGTGTACCTGGACCTGAAAGATGCGAAGGCCGCCGAGGACCAGTTTCAAGCCGCGCTCCTGCTGCAATCCGACAGTATGGAAGCGCAACTTGGTTTGGCCCAAGCCGAGATCTCGAGCGGTAACTTCGCGGAAGCAGTTCAATCCTTGGAATCTCTGTCGAAGACACATCCAAAGAATGCGGACGTGTTCAGGTTGTTGGCAGCAGCGTATTCAGGCATGGGCAAGTCGGCGGAGGCGCGACAGGCGGAAGCCAAAGCCCAGTTGCTCGGTAGGCGGTAATTGCCAACCCTAAGAAAGAAGACCGAGAGTTTTCGTTGTGACTTTCATTTGTCGCCTACGCCGCTAAACGGCTCGCCCGCATCACGGTAGATTGAAATTGGCGTTAGGCTCTGCCCAAACATCCCGAACAGTCACAAACTTTCCCTCACGCCGCTGTTGCACAACGCAATGGTACTTCTTAGTGGCGGAATCGAAATCGTGAGCGACAGTAGTTACGGGCACAGGGCGATTATTCTCAACGACGTATTTCGCTCCCCGAAAGACTGTCCCCGCCATTCCGCCGTTTCCGTGAGTGGTGATGGTCTTGGTCGCGGGATCGATTGCAAATGTGCCAAGCTCACTGAATTCCTTGCTGTAATCAAAGCGTCGGCTACTTGGATCGGAGAGCCATACGCAGCCAAGCTGATTGCCAGTAGCACCCCAATTTGTCAGAACAAAAATGTCCTGTAGGCATCAAAATTCATGTCCTCGGCGCGAAGCCAATCGGAGCCTCTGGGTGGAGCGTCCATGCCCTCCCATTCGCAGTCTTCGAGGCTCTGCACAGGCTGCTTCGACGTGCCACGAAATACTTGCACATCTTGAATCGTCGTGATGGGATTTCCGGCTTTGTCGGGTTTCTGCACTTCGGGAACAACGTTAAAGGTGAACTCCGGCAGGTCGGCTGCGATTTTTAATTTGAACGTCGCACCGTGCGAAAGGTCTTCCATGATGGGTTGCTGCTGAGCAATCTGCGGCGGCTGTACGTTCGGATTCTCGCCGGGTTTTTGCTGTTCCGGAGCCTGCTGCGCACGGGCGGTCGAGAGAATCGCCGCGAGCAAGGCAAGTCGTGCTGCGAGTTCCGTGTGCAAGTGAACTTGCACCCAGATTAGCACCAGCACTCGGAATCATAGCTAGCGACTGCGATTCGTCCTCTGCCAGTCGATTCGCCACCGGCTTCCGGCCCGGGGCACCCAGAAGAGCTTTTTCGGTGGCGCTCCTCGCGCAAAATAGTAAAGGGCGGCGGCGGGGAAGCGAGCCGCGTAAGCGCAGTGGGATACGCACTGGCGCTAGAATTCTGCTGCATGGAATCTACAGAACTTGCGCGACCCCACCCCGAACGAGGCTATTGGGCGAAGAAGAAGGCTGGCTCAGCCCTTCAACAAATGCCGCTGCCGGAGTTCAATGACGCAGCCTGTGGTGCGGCGAATGAAAAGGAGAACACTGCTGCGCCATTGGACAACGTTTTGGTTCGCCGGGCAGGAGTGTGCAGATCACAAAGATCGGGGAGTGGTCGAGCCTAGCCTGAATTGGGTTCACTACGCAACGGTCGTGTGCTCGGTTGCATCCTCACAAAATCCGGCAAGCAGCGATGACGCCTAAGGTTTCGGGGACGGATAATTCTTGACGATCCACTGCTCGACGATATTCATGAACTCGATCCTTCCACTTCCGCCGACATCTATCGAAGTAATTGCTGTATGGTCCGCGGCTTTGGACCGATCGCGAGCTTAACAACTTCTCCGCCCAGCCCGAAAAAGATCGATCTCACAACGCGAAGGGGTTCGATGCGAAGGCGTGCTTGTGTGGAGGCAGGGGAGGCAATCTCGATGGTCGTACTTAGAATGCCCAGCGCAGCGAAAATGTCGCATTGTTGGCGTGAAAATAGCGGGAATCGGTTGGTGCTGCAAATGATTTCTCCCCGTGATGCTGCGTCGACTCTGGTTTTGTGCCACATGGGGTGTGATTTCCATTTTTCGCAACTCGTCGATGACCTCGCGTTGGTCGCATCCGTTGTCTGCACCCAAGGTGACTCGTCCACGCCCGGGCAACTTCTCCGCCGTCAGCAGTCTGGCATGGCATTCCGCCGCACCGTAGGCCGTGGTCACAAAGTGTGTTCATTACAAGCCCGCTTCGATTCTCCGTCATCAGGGGGGCCGTGGTGGCTTAGCTTCGCCTCCTCCTTTGCGGCCACTAGACACATGAACTGCGCGGATGTTCGCTTGCAAACCGTGCCGCTGAGATCAACTAAGCCTTACGAAGGGCGTTCCTTGAGAGAGTTCCCCAAGGGATGCGGACGAGTAGCGTCGCTGTCAAAAAAAGGGCCGAACCCAAGTGGAGTTCGGCCTCCAACATTGCGGCGCGGTGCGGGCGCTGATTCCACTGTGGCAATCGTTGGAATTTCTCGAAGAGCGCCGAGACCCCGTGCCGCCGATTTAAAACACCGACTTTTTATCGACCTACTGCAGGTCGAGCAGAGGACCGTGCCCATCCGGAAAGTTGCTGGTGTTCAGGACCTGGATCCCAGCCTCATGGTCGCCGTCGAAAGGCGTCACTGTGCTTGGACATCCTGCTTTACCTGCGTCTGCAGGATCAGCGAACCATATACCGAGGTGGTCCAACTGCGCTGGAACCGGCCCTGGATTCAGGATGAACGTTTCATCATTGAGGATGCCGGTCACGTCCATTACGCCTTTGCCCTGCGCGTTGGTCGTCAGGTCACCCTGGTACCAGGCCGGAACGAAAGGTGCATTGGGAGTTGTAATGACAAAGACGGTAAAGTCGGTCTTCGGCGGAAGCGCAAACACCTCGACATGCATGTTCTGCACCGGTCCGAGATCACTGATTGTGACACGCCCGCGGGCATGGAGGTTTAGGCAACCTACCGCGCCCGCGGAGCGCACCATGTTAAAAGTGATGCTGTCGCCCGTGGCCGCCACCGCCGGGGTGACAAAAGAGCTCAGCCCGATGGCGAGAGTCAGAGTGGAAAAAAGAAACTTCGTGTTCATAATTCTCCTGTTGTCGCTAAATTGTTTTGTTGAGCACTGCTGCGTCCTCGGAGCGCGTTCCAGCAACAACTCGCACCACACCAGCGTGCGTCCATGCACTGGTTGCTTACGGTAGGATTGCTTCCTCAAGAAACGGCTCGTCGGAAGCAGCAAGCAATGCCAATTTAGAAGGAGTACAGCGGGTGGTCCTCAGAAAAGTGCAAGAGATTTGCAATAATCCTCCAAATGTTGTCAAAGATCCATCTATAAAATGGCGACGCGGGTCTTATACAGGTCATCTAGCCCAAAAAATCGGAGTCTTGAACGTTAATCTTCTGCCCGGGGGCAAGGCTCTGGTGCAATCGGCCGGGTCTTTAAAGGTCGGGACGGGATATTGTCTGTACTCCAAAGTCACAAGCGAGCAGGCTGAAGAGCCGCTTTCGCTACGGTTCTCTCCCCATATTTCACCGTTCCCACCGTTCTAACGGTAGTACGTGCAGCCGTCTGGGCGCCGTGCCTAGCTCTCCGCGCGGCGACGTCGGATTGTTCTCATGACCTCGGATCGTCCCCGCATCAATCTCTAAAAGCCTACGTCAGTGCTGCCGAATACCGGTAGGTTCACCATTCCCGTTCAAAGAGTTTCCGTCTAGCCTTGCGGCATAGGATAAACCTTGCTTTAAAGCAACGACGCTTAACGTTTGTGCATCTAGCCTTTCAACTTGAACTCGAAAAAGACTAGGGTCCGAACTGTTAATTGCGACAGGCGCCAACAGATGTTGGGGGTCGTGTCTGTTATCGCGTTGTTGGTGAATGGGGTAGCTTGTCATTCCTCTCGTGGAACTTCCGAAAAAGCTTGTGCCGATGATCTGAGCGCAGAGGTCCGCCAACTGACGCAACAGGTCGAGCAGTTGAAACAGGAACTGGCCGCTCCCTCGGTTGTGTTGAATCGTTACCGGAATTCGATTGGCTACATTTACGGCACCTATCATGTGGGGTTCGGTAACGAGATTCCAACGATCCGGACGCGCGTTGCAGGTACAGGTTTTCTGATCGGCGACGGTTTGGTGGCCACGAACCGTCACGTAGCGCAGCCCTGGTACGGAGACCCGGCTGCCAAGCGGTTGATCGATCGCGGCGCGACGCCCACGCTTGAGAATCTCGTCGTTTTCTTTCCGAATGCGCCCAAGCCGCTGCGATTGCTGCCGGGATCGATTTCGAGGACGTCCGATCTGGCGGTCCTGAGAACAGAGCACTCCGATATCACGCGGAACCTACCCGTGCTGCCCCTGGCGGGCTCGCCGGGTCCTGCGGGACAAATGGTGGTAGTGATCGGCTATCCGCTGGGGACTCAGGGAATGGTTGCCAAGTCCCCGTCCCAGGTTTACGAGCGACTCGCGTATCGGCGCAACGACATCGACACCGTAACCAAGTTAGCTGCAATGTCGTTGATTCGTCCGTCGACCACGTACGGGCATCTCGGCGACATTGTCGGAGACAAGATCGTTTACGATGCGTCCAGCGCACATGGCGGGAGCGGAGGTCCGGTCCTCAACTCACTGGGCGAAGTCATCGGCGTGAACTTCGCATATATGGATGGTTTTTCCGGCAGCACTCTTGGGATTTCCGTGGACTCGCTGCGTCCGTTGCTCCAGGAAGTTTCAGCCGCAATTCCAAGCCACACGCCACCAACCGACCACTCCAACCGAAGCATGCTGACGTCTGGACAACATTCCAGTACGTCGGACTGCCGATCGGTTGAGACCGGGCAGTGAGCCGTTAGTGATCAGCGTCTCTCACGTCCCAGCTCGACAGGCACCCGAACATGGATGATCGTTGCACCATCAGTTTCGATTCAATCGAAATCGTTCCACTCACCAACCTGACTCGCTCCTGCATACTTGGCAGACCCAAACCTTTGCCTTGTCTTGCCTCCTCGATCTCGAACCCTCTACGTGAATCACGCACGGTGCGATGAACTTCGTTTGAGTCCTCCGCTAGCGTCCTCAAGACTCATGCTGGAAGCGAGCGGAACCACCGTCGGCCAACAAGTTCGCAATCGCGGAATACCCACGGACTTCCCTCTTCGAGGCAGTCCCTGCGAGCCACTTCTCAGTCCTTTGAGATCATGAAATTGGTCAGCTCCCAAGGATTCTGAAACGTCTCGATCTCAACCTGTTTCGTTTTCTTGTCCACTTTCAGTCGGCAGGCCGGAAGTACAGTGCCGGAGCCTTTTCCGTCTGGGGTAAGGTTCAACTCAATAGCGCCAACGTTGTAGTCGGCGATCCGGTTCGAGTTGTAGAGTTCTGCGAAAGAAAGCCAGCGGTCGGTAATGAGACGTAATCTGCGCCCTGTCTTCGACGGCAATTCGATGATGTACTTGACATCGTTACCCACGCCGCCACTCGAGAACCTGACACGCCCCTTCGGCGTCATGTCATGCAGGGCATCCACAAGGCCATCTTGCCCGCGACGGTTGAAGGCGTCAATCAGAGCCTTTCGGTCGTCGGGCGTGGAATACGCCTCGATGTAAATGTTGACGTCGATGATTCTGCCCAGTTGGGTACTGGTCCCCTTGGCGGTTGCCTGGATTGTCGTGCGTCCCTGGCCGTAGGCGAGAGTTGCAGATCCAGCCAACGATAACAAGAGCGACCCGATCAGACCGTTGCGAAGAAATCTGCTGATGTGGCGCATTAACCTTCCTCATTCTCGCGGTCATCGCACCCGGTCGTGACCGCGTCGCTGCGAGTAACCAAAGACTGCCCATCCTCTTCGACTGTAGTGGCCAACTCTTGTGATGGGAACTGGCACTTAAGGCAGTGGGCAGAAGATGGCGTCAGTCGGGGTCAGGTGGTTTTCACTGACCGTGAGAAACACGTGCACCTGTGTGACCAGGCGTTAGCGCAAGTTTGCGACATCTGTTCACCTCGGAGCCGGCTTGATGAGTGTCAATAGGGAGTGGCTATTGAGAACTCCATCTTCAGGCCTCGGGACAAACGGCGATGGTGACAGATGAGCCTAGGCCCAGCTCGCAATTATCTACTGGAATGAACACGGGATCGCTTAGATACCGTTGATAACCTTGTTGACCAAGACTTTGACGTCGACTCGACGGTTCTCGGCCCGTCCTGCTTCAGTCTCATTTGGTGCCGATGCTCCGTATTCGCCCATGGCGCCCGGCGCCACGATATGCCGCACCGGCACCTCTCCTTTTTGCATGAGATAAGTGATGACGGTTTTAGCTCGGTTCTCGCTCAGATTCGTGTTGATCGCAGCGCTACCGGTCGAGTCGGCATATCCTGTCACCTCGATGATGTATCCCTTAAGGCGAGTAGCGGAGTTAGCCAGTTCCCTCAGTTCTATCTGGTCCTTCGCCGAGATCGCGGAGCTACCAACTCCGAAGTTCACAGTTGCCTGGAGCCTCACGTCATATTCGCTCAACGCGGTAAAGCGCTGCGTGTTCTCTTCGGTGTTCTTTATATTCGCTTCAATCTGCTGCTTGTTCGCCGCGATATTCTGCTGGTTGGATTCGATGTTTTCCTTTTGGCCCGCCAGTTGCACCGTGTGGCTCTCCAGTTGACCGCTGTGCGCTTCGAGCGCCTGTATGTTGGCCGCAACTTGCTCTGCAGTGGGATGCAAGCCGGATTGGATCATTTCTGCCGTTTCCAAGTCGTCGCCGTCGACAGTGATCGTTTTCGCTACAACCCGGCCTTGGTCATCCGACACTCCGTCAATGTCCACCTTGAGTCCGGGTATGAGGACTACACTCGACATTTCCTGCTTCTCCAGGCCAAAGAGTCCCTTGTCATCCTTCGTTCTCGTGTTATCAGTGAGGACCACGGTAGTGGTTCCCACCTCCGACTTCACGATCAGAGTCTCCCCGGTCCGGGCGGTGATCATTCCTTTGACCTCGGTTTCGTCGCCACCAAAAGCGAATACCGATGCCAAAAAGGACAATGCCATCAGACTTACCACAATTGTTTTTCGGTTCATAGCTGTTCTCTCTCTCTCTCTCCCTGTTCTTGAATTGAGTGAAATCCCCACCCGTTTGCATGCCGCGTCTGCATACCAGCACTTCTTCAAGCCCGCTGAATGTGCTGGGTTCTGCACGCATTCAAATGTGGCCACAACTGGGTCATGACGCTACTGTGAAAATTGGCAGTGGGCGATACCCCGAATTGTGACGCGGCCGCTCGTTGGTGAGATCGTTGGAGGGTGCAGCAGTATGCCGGAGGCTGGGCGTACACCGGAACGCAAGGCGTGGCTGCCCAGTCCCCTTGGCCTGACAGAAGCTCAGTTCAGTCGAATGCATAACCGACTGCTTCAGTTGGACAAATGTTCTCTGACTCATGAGCCTGTACCGAAGCAAAGAAAGCCTTACAAGAAGCGCGTGAAGGCAGAAACAGTTCTCAGCTTTGCTACTGCGGCCTGTACAGAGCATTGAAATAAATCAGGATCATTCAAAGCATCGTGGGGCGGCACGAAATCGGTCGTTCGAGCCCAGACAGTGCGTAAACAAATTCGGAAAAATCGACTGGGAATTAGGGTGTAGAGTTACGAGCCCATTCTTGGAACCGGCTCAACCAATTGAAACCAAACGAGGGTTTTGGTTGCGGGGGCTGGATTTGAACCAGCGACCTTTGGGTTATGAGCCCAACGAGCTACCAGACTGCTCCACCCCGCAGTCCGATGATAACAACCGCCCACGGCCACGTCAAACCTCGGGAGCGTTGCTTGTCACAGCGGACGCGATTTCACGCATTGATCTTCCACGCATCGCACACGCAAGCGCCACCGATCGGCAGGCGTGAGTTGCTGTGGACGCGGCGATTACGCAATGTGACGAAAACACAGGCCAAATTCTAAATCTGGGCATCCAATGATTCCCGCGAGCATCCAACGCATGTTGCTCGGACTTGCTGCGAATGCAGCAGCTTCGTGTCTAGACAAGGAGACATCCCACATGGCAAAGAAGGAAAATGGCAGCCGTCGTAGCGCCATCACTGCGCAGCCGAGAATTCATCAGCGCGCCGCAGAAATTCAAGCTTACGGTACCGTATCGCATGCCCTGCCCCTCGAACTAGAGGAGACAGTACGGTTGGAGATGACGGAGCAATTAAACCTGTTACTCGCCGACACCATGACCCTGCGCGACCTTTACAAAAAATCTCACTGGCAGGTCGCGGGGCCCACCTTCTATCAGCTGCACCTCTTGTTCGATAAGCACTATGCCGAGCAAGTCGAGATTGTGGACACGATTGCCGAACGAATCCAGTTGCTGGGCGGAATATCCATAGCAATGGCCCCGGACGTGGCGGAAACGACCCGCATTGAGCGCCCGCCGAGAGGAAGGGAAGAAGTTCCGGTTCAGATCTCGCGACTTCTTGATGCGCATCAGATCATTCTCAGGCACTGCCGGGAATTGGCCGAGCGCTCCGATGAAATTGGCGACGCCGGCACGAACGACATGGTCGTCAGCGATGTGCTGCGCGTCAATGAACTGCAGGTCTGGTTCCTGAGCGAGCATCTCGTAGAAATGCCGCTCGTGCACGCAGAAGATCCTGGTATGCGCAAAGCGGGATAAGCAGAATAGGCGGCTGAAGGACCATCAAAGGCCCTTCAGCCTTGACCTCCGATCCTACTTCACACTTTCCACTTTCGTCCTGTCGTGGTCGTAGTATTCGTAAGCAGACATCGGTTTCTCGCCACCTTTTTTCCAGATTCGCGAATCCTCCGGAATCTTATTCAGGACACGAGCCATCTCACGGATGTGCATGGCTACAGCCCCGCAACATGCGCCAATGTAGTTGATCCCCATGTCGCGTGCCTCAACCGCATAGTCCGCCATTTCCTTCCGTGTCAACTGTAGGGGATCCAAGGCGTACGGAAACTCCGGCAGACTGGTGAAGTCCGGCTTCTGTTTCGGAGTTCGATATGCTACAGGCTGGCACGCGAGATATCCCGAAACTGCCTTCCGCATCTCCTCCATCGGTCCTAGGATGTGCTGGGGCGGACGCAAACAGTTCATTCCGACGATGTCCGCGCCTGCATCGAACAGAGCTTGAGCGGCATCGGCAGCACTTCTCCCTTCCGCCGTCTCGTCCTTGTTCTCAAAGCAGATCGTAACCATGGCTGGCAACCCGGTCTTCTTCGTACGCTCAACTGCGATTAACGCCTCCCCAAGCCACGAGAACGTCTCTCCAATGATGAAGTCGACGCCTTCATCCACCTGTACCGCAAGTTGCTCGTCGAAGGTCTTGCGCACGCGGTCTGCAGCCGAAGCACTCCCCGGTTCATACATCCACGTGAGACTCAGGTTGCCCGCGACCAGGCACTGATCTCCGGCAACTTCACGCGCGACACGCACGGCTGACCGGTTCAACTCTTCCAACCTGTTCTCAAGGCCGACCGTGGCCAACTTGTCGCGGCTGGCATAGAACGTCAGTGCTTGCAGTACTTCAGCTCCCGCTTCGCGAAACTCCACATGCAATTCGCGAAGCGCGTTCGGATATGTCAACGTGACTTCGGGAGTGAATGGACCCGCTCGGACCCACCCGCGTTTCTCAAGTTCGAGCAGGTAGCCGCCATCCCCAAGCACGGGCCCGTCTTTTAACCGTTCCAGTATCCCTTTCTTTTTCATGCCTGCTCCTCGTCTTCTAGTCGTCTTCATATTCGTACTGCGCTTTGATGGGTTGATTCTTCACGCTCATGCCACAGCCTCCTGAAGACGTCCCTTCTTCCAATCGCGCAGCACCTGATGTGCAGCATTCCGCCCCGGTGCGCCGGTCACGCCACCTCCCGGATGTGCTCCAGCACCGCAGAGGTACAGTCCATTCACAGGCGTTCGATATTGCGACCATCCGGGTACCGGCCGCATGAAGAAGAGCTGCTCCAACCGCAAGTCTCCATGGAAAATATTTCCCTCGGTCAGCCCATAGGTGCGCTCCAGGTCCAAAGGCGTGAGGACTTGCCGCGCCACGATCGCGCCGGGAACATTGGGCGCGTACTCTGTGATCTTTTTCACAACCCGATCTCCCAACAACTCCCGTTGCTGATCCCAGTTGCCGGACCGCAAATGGTATGGCACATATTGCACGAAACAAGTCAGAATGTGCTTGCCCGGTGGCGCGAGAGAATCGTCGGCATTCGACGACACGACACAATCGACCCACAGTTCTTCTGGAATCTCTCCGAACTTCGCAATGTCATAGCAGCGCTCGGCAAATTCGAGCGACGGAACCAAGGTGTAGAAAGTACGTTCCAATGGCGTGGCACTCGATGACGTCCCGGTAAAACGTGGCTCCTCGGCCAGCACCATATTCACTTTCGCGCAAGGCCCCTGCATCTTGATTCCTCGTACCGCAAAGAGAAAGTCTTCCGGCATATCCTTAGCGTCCAGCAGCCCCAGGAATGTCCGCTTGGGATCCGCATTAGACAAAACGACGCGAGCGCGAAGATCCGTCCCATCTTCGAGCACAACGCTGCGCGCGCGTCCGCTTCGCACGTCGATGCGCGCCACTGATGCTCCCGTTCGGACCTCAACCCCCAAGTTCTTTCCTGCGGCTGCGAGAGCCTGCGTGATGGAACCCATCCCTCCCATCACGTGGCCATAGAATCCCTGCAATTCATGCTCTCCGCCGCTCAGCAGATGGAACAGCAGGCCGATCGCCGTTCCCGGCTGGTATGGTCCGCCATGTTTTCCGTAAACGTTGTTCGCCAGGAACATCGCCTTCATCTTGTCGGATTCGTAGTTCTGATCGAGAAATTCCCCGAGGCTGCCGGTGAGAAAGGACACGAGTTGCGCAATCTCTGAACTCGAGATTCCCCAGAATTTCTTGCCCACGCGGAAGAGGTCACCCCAGCCCTTCATGCTCGCGGTATCGATCTCCGGTGGCGGCTCCATGAAGAATGGTTGCAGATAACGGGCGAGCTTCTTCAGCCGCTCATCCACTTGCACGAAGCGCGCCGCGTCTTTTCGCGAGATCTTCGCAAATTCCTGCTTGGCCCGTTCTCGATCCGCCCACCACGGAACCACGTGCCCATCGGGGAAGGGAACCTGAATCGCCGGATCGCATGGGACCATGCGCAGGCCGTAGTCCCCCAGTTGCAGCTCCGAAATCACTTCCGGCCGTAGCATGCTTGCTATGTAAGAGGTGGTCGATACGCGGCAACCCGGAGCAATTTCTTCCGTCACGCAACATCCGCCAACAATCTCCCGGCGTTCGAGCACGAGCACCGACAGCCCAGCCCGCGCGAGGTACGCCGCCGCGGTGAGGCCATTGTGGCCTGCGCCGATCACGATCGCATCGTAAACGTCGTTCGCGCCGCGATGCTGACTGAAGGTCACGAGCCCCTCTCTGAGTCGAACAAACTTACAACAGAAATGCAGTTGAAACACAGGAAATCGTGCTGTATCCTGTCGTGACTTTAAGTCACTCTATGCCGGGTATTGCCAGCAATCGTGTTGCGCCTCCTCTCTATCAACGGCAGGCCAAATCGCGCCCTCGTTCCGAGGCAAAGCGTGGCCGCATCGTCGAGGCTGCAACACTTCATTTCGCGGAGCACGGTTATCACTCGGCGCGCGTCGGAGATATAGCCACTGCGCTCGGAATCGCCAAGGGGTCCGTCTTTCAGCACTTCGGTACCAAAGACGGATTGTTCTTCGAAGTCTACAAGCGGGCCGTGCGCTCATTCGCGAAGTACCTCGATTCCCCGGAGGAGATTCGCCACGCCGGATTTTTCGAAGTGCTGCGTTACTGGCTGACTCGAACCGAGCACCTCGTTCACGAGGACTGGATTCCGTATCGAATTTCTCTGCTGGGAAACTACGGCACCGATCTGGTCCTAAAGCGCGAAATCAACCGCTTCCTGATCAGCGAAGATCCATACGGAACCGTGGCTTTCGTTCGCTTTGGTTTGGATCGTGGCGAACTGCGCTCCGACATCGATATTGAGATGATGGTCTCCATCATCGACTGGATGGTGGAACGTTTTCAGGATGCTCTACTGACGGGGGAACTCGACCCCGGACTCTTCCGCCGGCAGGGCGAACTGGCAGAGAAAAAGGAAGCAAGAATTCAGCAGTTTCTCGCAATACTCCAGAGGGCCATTGGAACGGACTCCGGCGCACCAGTGCGGCCGAACGGCCGAGTGCGCGCGAGTGCCCGGAAATAGAAATTGTGGCGCTAACAGTACCGCGAAACAGAGACCATGATTATGCAAGCATCCATCGAGCAGATTCTTTCCACCTATGACGATCGGGCGGCGCTCTCAGAAGCGTCGACCATTCCGGCGTCCTGGTACACCGATCCGCGCATTACGGAACTTGAGCGGCTCAACGTTTTCAGCAAGACGTGGCAGTTGGTGGCGCGGACCGAGCAACTGAGCAGCCCCGGAGATTTTGTAACCACCCGGTTGGCGGGCGAGCCAGTCGTTATCGTGCGCGGCACCGATGAGAAATTGCGCGCTTTCTACAACGTATGCCGCCACCACGCGGCTGCCGTGGTTACAGAGTCGTGCGGCCAAGCCTCCATCCTGCAGTGTCCGTACCATGGATGGAAGTACGGTTTGGATGGATCTCTCAAGGGCATGCCGGAATTCGAGGGAGTCGAGAACTTCAGCCGTGCCGATAACGGCCTTGTTCCCATCCGCGTGGAGACATGGGAATGCTTCGTGTTTGTGAATCTCGAGCCTGATGCCAATTCACTCCATGAGTTTCTGGGCGGCATCGTCAGGCGTGTTGCTCCGCTCGGCATCGCCAAACTGCACTACTTCGACCACCGCACCTACGACATCAATTGCAACTGGAAAGTGTTTGTCGACAATTATCTCGATGGTGGATACCACGTGCCGCACCTGCACAAGGGGCTGAGTTCCGTCCTCGATTACAAGCAATACACGATCGAGAACGAAGATCGATACTGCCTCCAGTCCAGCCCAATGGTTGCTTCGACCGAAGACGCTGCGACTGGAGCTACACGCAAAGGCGACAGCGCCTGGTATTTTTGGCAATATCCCAACCTGATGATCAACTGCTACGAGGGATACATGGACACCAACTACGTCATCCCGATCGATGCGGACCACTGCAGAGTCATCTTCGATTTCTATTTTGGCGACGTGGGCGAGTCGCGCCGCGCTTACAACACTGAGTCGGTGAATGTCGGCAATCGCGTGCAGGACGAAGATCTCGGAATCTGTGAAGATGTCCAGCGCGGCCTGAAGTCACGAGCCTACGGTGCGGGACGCCTCTCAGTCCGCAGAGAAGCAGGTGAACAACTATTTCACCGCTTGCTGGCCGCCGATCTAAAAGCACAAAAGCCGGTCCTCGTAGAGACGTAACTTGCTCGTCTCTCGACGTGGGGCAGAAGCGCCACAATCGGCAAGTAGCAAGCCGAGCGTCTCACCAGTTCACTGATGATCCCGTGGAATCGTCTCCTGCCACGTTTTCGTCTTCAACATCTGCCCATCCTTCAGCAACTCACGGGTGTACTTGTAGTGGAAATTGTTCTGGTCGGTAGTCACCTGCAGATGGCCGCGCCACACCAGCGTGCGTCCCTTGAGCGCAAAAGTACTCTCCGCCTCGCCACGCACGGAACAAGTTTCGGGATGCGCGTCATCGCCTTCATACGTCAGACTCTCGAGATCCGTCTGCTTGCCCCACGGATACTCGTATCCATCCTTGCCGTTCCAATGCACGGCCGTCTTTTGCCGCGCTTCGTCACGTTCCACTGTCCACTCTCCGGGCCACGGGAATCCTTCGCTTTTGATGTCGCTGCGTTGCTCCATTGCTTCCGGCGGAGCGAACGCCGGAGCCGCGGTTCCGTGTACGGGTACAACTGGAAGCACGAGGCGCGATCCAGTCGCACCTCCCAGTTCGAGCGCGGTTGTCATTGCATATGGAGTCGGCAACATCATCGGCCACAATGCATTTGATATCGCGACGCGAATACGGTGTCCCTTCGGAAACATCCACGAGCTTAAATGCATGGGAATCTTCAGAGCATAAACTTTCCCCGGCTCCAGATCTCGCGGTTCGCTCATCGACTCCCGCTGTGCCCCGTTCAATCCGGCTCCGGTAATCTGCGTAACCGATCCATCGGGCGCCACATCCGACAGCCGTGCAAACCAATTCGCTTGCACAGCGGTAGCAGAAGCCTGCAATGACACCACTGGCCGGCCCAGGATCGCCGTTTCTTGCTCCAACGGCAGCGAATCGTACACCAGGCTGAATGCATCCACCGGGCGCGCATCGCTCAGCAGTTCTCCCCACCAGAATCCCGCCTCCACGCCTATCGTAGGCACGTATTTCAATTGATGGGTAGCGGGAGTCGCTTGCAATTCGGACAGCGTATGGTTTGCCTGCAAAAACAGTGTTTTGCTGTTCACGTTGGCGGGCGGCCAAACATCTTCGCGTCGCCACTCGCCCGGCACCTCCTGCAGATTCGGATCCGGCGGATGCCAGTGCTGCATGTAGACGACCAGCCGCGGATCATTCACCACTCCCGTGTCCCGTCCCTTTAGCCAGTAGTCAAACCAGCGCACAGCCTGATCTCGCCACTCGACCCGCGGCCCAAAGTCCGCATCATTCGGAAAGGAATGATTCCATGGTCCAACAATCGCCTTGATGGGAGCCTTCGACTGCATCAGCATGTCAGTAACGTTGTCCCGATAGCCATCCTGCAGCCCGCCGATTAAGAAAGTGGGAATGATGATCTCGCGCAGCGGTCGAACGCGATCGCGCCAGAACGGCCCATCGTGCTGATGTTTCAAATAGAGCAATGACCACGGCGGCGAATCAAAATGCGACCCAATCGTCTTCTCATCCAGAGAATAGTCCGGAGCTCCGACCCATCCCTGCGCCATGTCCATGTTCAATTCAAATTCATCCACATGCGCGATCCCGTCCACGTAATGAACATCGTCATGAAAAAGCTCGGACGTGGCATGGACGGCTACAACCGCCTTCAAGCCGGGAGCATGCCGCATCGCCATTTGCAGCGCGGTGAATCCTCCCCACGAGATCCCGAACATTCCGACATTGCCATTCGACCACGGCTGATGAGCCAGCCACGCGATGACCTGCTCTCCGTCCTGCTGCTCTTGTTCCGAGTACTCGCGCTCCGGAGGCACTCCTTCGCTCGCACCAAATCCGCGAATGTCAACTCGCACGCTCACATATCCGCGCCGTGCAAAATACGTGTGCTTTGGATAATCTCCCGCGGCGGTTCCATCGTCTTTTCGATACGGAAGGTATTCGAGCAGGGCAGGGAACTTGTCGCCCGCCTTCGCCCCGTCCGGCATGTACAGTGTCGCCGCTAGTCGCACCCCGTCCTTCGTCGGAATCCAGGTCTTCTCCAAGCGGACGCCGTAAGCAGGCGAAGATAGCGGTTCAGAACCGAAGCTGGAAAGAACGACGATGCAAACGATGCAGAAGACGGAAAGCGTGCGCGCCAAAAGAGTATTCTCCGCGTCGAGAAATGACTCGGAGTCAATCTGCGTTGCCTTCGCGTCGCAACGCCCGTAAGTCGATTCCGAGTTGCTCCGCTTTCTTATACAGGTGGCTGCGTTCGAGTCCAAGTGCTTTCGCAGCCATGCTCATGTTTTGATGAGTCCGCTTTAACTCGGCAAGAATCACCTCTCGCTCGAACGACTGAACGCGATCGGCCAGCGGCCCAGAGCCTGCCACGCCCGTCGTCGAACCGGATGACGAGCTCTTCGGCAAAGCCATCTGCACCGTCTCACCATCAACCTGACCCTCGGTCGCAAGCAGCATTAACCTCTCGACCACATTGCGAAGCTCCCGCACATTGCCGGGCCAGGCATCAGCCTGCAGAGCCTGCATAGCCTCCCCGGTGAAGGGAACTGGCTTCCATCCGTTCTGTACGCAAACTTGGCTTGCGAAATGTTCAACTAGCGGCGGGATGTCCTCGCGCCGTTCCCGAAGCGGCGGCAAGCTCAGCGGGAACACATAAATGCGGTGAAACAGGTCCTGACGGAACTTCTCTTCCCGTACGCGTGCTTCCAGGTCGCGATGCGTGGCGACGACCACGCGAACATTTACCGATATCGGTTTATCTCCGCCGATTCTCTCCACCTCACATTCCTCCAAGACGCGCAGGAGCTTCGCCTGCATGTTCAGAGGCATGTCGCCGATCTCATCGAGGAAAATCGTCCCCTGGTCGGCCTGCTCAAACTTGCCTATGTGACGCCCCGAAGCTCCGGTAAACGATCCTTTCTCGTGCCCGAAAAGTTCAGACTCGATCAACTCCGCCGGCACCGCCGCGCAATTCAACGTGACAAACGGTCCACTGGACCGCGAACTGCGCTCGTGAATCGTTCGCGCCACCAACTCTTTTCCTGTTCCCGTCTCGCCCAGTATGCAGATGCGCGACTCGCTCGCCGCCACGCGCTCGACTCGCGCCATAATGCGCCGCATCGCTTCGCCTTTCCACACGATCTCATGCTTTCCAAGGCGTTGTTTAAGTTGCCGGTTTTCGCTCTCCAGCCGTCGCAGTTTCAAAACGTTATCGACGGTGAGCAGTAACTTGTCCGATGAGATGGGCTTCTCGAGAAAATCCAACGCGCCAAGCCGAGTGGCGCGCACGGCCATTTCNATATGTGCTTGCCCCGACATCATCACCACCGGTGCNGCGACGCCCTGCTGCTTGAGTTCTTCGAGCAGCATCANTCCGTCCTTGCCCGGCATGACCACATCCGAGAAGATCAGNTCGAACTCCTGCGATTTCGCNAANTCGAGAGCTTTGGCGGCGTTATCGCAAACAGTGGCTTCGTGCCCCGCCAATCGAAAGGCGCGCGACAGCGACGCCAGCGTATTCGCCTCATCATCGACGATCAAGAGATGCGCTTTCGTCGGCAACATTCCTCCTTATCGACTGAACTGGGCGTTCGACTCCACGCCCTTGGCAACCTGCGCCAGTTCAAGGTTCCTGGGCAGTTCGATCACGAACATCGTCCCACGCCGCGGTTCACTGCGGACGGTAATCCTTCCATGATGATCGCTGATCACAGACTGCACGATTGCCAGCCCAAGCCCGGTTCCNTGCTGTTTGCTTGTGTAATACGGCGTGAAGATTCGCTCACACTCCTCGCGCGTTAGGCCGCAACCAGTATCCCCGAGTTCAATAACAACGTTTCCATTCTGCGCCCGCGTCCGCAGCGTTAATTCCCCGCCATCCGGCATCGCGTCCAGCGCGTTGAGAACCAGGTTCGACAGTGCGCGATGCAACATCTCCCGATCGGCCGCGATCTCGCCCACTCTGCTGTCGAGGTCCAATTTGCAGGTGATCGCCGCCCGTCCCGGTGCCTGCAATTGAGCGTGGAAAAGCTTCGCCACCGCCGAAACAATTTCATTCACCTGCACGCCCTGCAGTTGGGGCTGCGGCATTTTCGAGAATTCGCTGAAGCGCCCGATAATTCCATTCAGATTTGCAATTTCGGCCAATAATGTCTGGGAACTCTCCTGGAACACTTCATCGAACTGCTCTGCGCTTTGCGTCCGCGCGCGCATCAGATTCTCCACCGTAAGTTGCAGCGGAAATAGCGGGTTCTTCAGTTCGTGTGCCAGTCTTCGCGCCAGTTCGCGCCACGCCGCCACTCGCTCCGTCTGCACCAGGCGCTCTTTCTGGGCGAGCAACTCCGAAGTCATCCTGTTGAACGACTCTGCCAATTGCGCGACCTCATCGTGCCCCGCAACATCCACGCGAGCATTCCAATCTCCCCCAGCTACATCCTGAGCGGCTCGCGCAAGTTGCTCTACTGGACGCGTAACGCGCGCCGCCGCCCAACTGCTGAACAGGAGCGCCAGGAAAATGCCTCCTCCCCCCACCAGCAATGCCGAGTCGCGAATGTGCTTCTTCAGCTCGAGATACGACCGCCTCGAATTTCCGACCAGCAGGATCGCGAGCAGCGGACGATCTTTTCCCAATCCTCGCAGCGGAATCGCGTGAAACACCTCTTCGTCCCCGCCATCGGACGGCCACTCTACAATGCCGCTCATCTCTGAGCCATACTGCCGAACCGAATTCACCAGGGCTGCCAGCTTCTCGCGTGGCCGCGACTCTGCCTTGCCTCCCGCTGAATTGGGATCCAACAGGAACCCCGGTGAGAAACGATCGCTGCGATTCTCATAGACCATCACACGCATATCAGGCGGCAAATCAAGTCCAGACAGAAAATGTCTATCGAGCCGGCGCCCGCCAACAACATAGAGCGCGTGATCCCCGACCATGACTGTTCGCACTGCAAAGAGTCCGAGAGCCGTGCTGTCCTGCAGTTCCTCCAGTTTCAGAAATGCGCTTTGCCGGTCCGCGCCCGTTAGAATCGAGAAGCTCGTATCCGGATAACCGAACTTCGTTGCCCACTGCGCCGAAGAGATAATGCTGCCGTGAGTATCCAGAATTTCCAGATAATCCAGTTGCCGGCTGTCGGCCAGCGTGCGGCCCAGATCGAAGTATTCCGCCGCATCAAAGGATGCTCCGTTCAACGCCGTCGCCAATCTCGTGACCGCATCGGAGCTGGCAATATCCTCGACTCGACGGACCACGTCGTCTCCGCGCCGGTTGAACTCCCGCTGAAACTGCTGCACCAGAGCGGTCGTACGCTCGTTCTCTGTTCTCTCGTAAGCGTTGCGTGTCAGCAATAGAACGAGGCCTGCGACAGCTGCGACCGACAAAAACACCGTGAGAGCGAATACAGCAACGAGTTTGCGGCGGTACGTCACGGCTTAGTTGTCCCCAGCCACGCATCCGAAAGGTCGAGGCTCCCATCGTTTTGCACGCGCCAACTCTTCAGCGCTGCCGAAGATGAATACCATAACGGCAGGTGAAATAGCGGAATGGCCCGGCCCGTCATCAGCAACGCTCGCTCTGCATCGTAAATGTCGGCACTCGAATTGCCCTTCACAACGATCGGCGCAATCCCAGCCTGATCGGCGAAACCTTCCAGGGCGGTCCGCGGATCAAACGATCGCAGCGGAATCCTTACCAGTCGAAGGTCTGCAGCACCCGAGGCTATCGGCTGAACCCAAAGTCCCGCGTCTTTTGCATTGAGCGCAATTCGCTCCGCCACAAGCCGGTCCAGAGAATCGCTGTTGTCATACCCCAGCTTCCATAGAGGAATGCTGTGAAACTCGCTCCGGAGTTGCCGTGCTCGGGCCAGGTCCGCCCCGTACGGAAACACGAATCCATAGCCGCTGATCCAGGTTGGCAAAATGCTGCCCGTTGGCTGCCCGGCCCGCTTCAACAGCACGTCGTTGATTGATGTTCGTTCCACGCTCCACGCCAGCGCATCGCGAAGCTCCTTCTCTTCCGCAGATGCTTCCGCATCGAAGACAATCGCAAGCAATTCAATCGGAGCAGATTTCTCTAGCCGCCGCCCGTCCGCCATTGCATGCTGTGCCTGCTCAGGCGAAATCTCGACCAAGTCGCTCTTGCCCAATTGCAAAGCCGTGTTCTGCTCGCGAAAAGTGTCCCCGAGCTTGACTTCGACAAGATCCAGATATGGACGCCCGCGCCAGTGCCTCTCCTCCGCCGCAAGTGTCAGCTTCTTTCCCGGATCCCAATTCTCGATATGGAAGGGGCCGGTGCCGGAGATCTTTTTATCACCCGCATCTCGCTTCACAATTGCGCTGCGCGGGAGCGAAACTTCCGCCAGCAGGCTTCCGCCGGGAATACCTCCATCGGCTACCAAGCTATCTCCCGAGACCAGCACAGTCCACGAGGGATGGGCGAAGCGCAGCGAGGCGGCGACGACCTCGGGCGTGAGTAAACCTCCATCGTGGAATTTCACATCGCGCCGCAGGTGAAAGGTGCAACGCCGAGTTCCGTCTCTGAATTGCCAGGCATCCGATAACGCTGGCTTCACTCTGCCCGTATCATCGATGGTCACAAGCGTGTCGAAAATTAGGCCCGTCAAGCTGCGGCGTCCCTCGGAATCTGGAATGCTGCGATCGGCAGGGTCAAGCGATGTCGGCGCCGCACGCATAGCAATGTGCGCCGTGCCCCCGTATTGCGGACGCGTTTCCGCGTTCGCCGCCACAAGCCCAAGCACCAGGCTACTGGCTACAAGCCACTGCGAGCCGAAATGCTTCATAGCTGCTGGATTCCTCATGGTGCGCAATAACAATGGCCGTGTCGCCCCTTGCCTCTGTCCACAACGCTGTGATCACTCCGGGAAATTCGAGCGCCGCCGTCACCGCAACCGGATCTAGGTTGGGAACCTCATACGCACGAACTTCGTCCGGACCGCCCTGCGCCTGACCGGTTGCCAGCACCTGCCATCCCGAGCCGCACGACGTCCGCACCGCCGCAATGTCGCTTCCCCAGTTCGCGTTGATTGTGCGGTCGCCCGTGCCGTCGAACGTATGCACTTGACGATCAACGCCGCTGAAGATCGACAGCACAGATGTGTCGCGCTGAATCAGCGCCACCGAATAGAAGGGAAGAACTTTGGATGAGTTCCCAACTGCAGGAGTAATCGTTCCCTCAAAGAAGTTCCGGGCAGACGAAAACGTGGCCCACATCGCCATTGCCGGAACCATAGCTTTGCCGACCAGCGGCCACGGATCGCTGCTGTCGTGACAAGCCAGCCTCAGCGGCGCGCTTCGACTTCCCTGACAAAACACTCCCGGAAGATAGATATCGAACGCATGATCGCCCGCAGGCACAAGCCTCCCACGCAAGTCTCTCGGCCATGAATTCGTGTGGGAGATTTCCAGCACCTGCTCTTGTTGCCATCTCCCGCCCTGCATGCGATAAATCGATACTCGTTCCGAGCTAAGCACCGCGATACGGCTCGGGGCAGCATTCTCTTCCAGCACCGCCAGATCCAGAATTGGATTGTCCTGCTCCCATAGGGACGTCGTACGCAGGCTCAGTGGAACGAAGTCCCGCGTTGCAGTGGGCCCGAACGGACGAGGCGCTGAAACCATCACCACGGAACTTTCACCGGCGCTGGGCCGAATGTGTGCCACCCAAACGTAGGACTCGACGTTCTCAGATAGAGAGATGTTGATGTTCGTAGCTGCGTCCCGTGTGAAGCGGACTCCAACGCTCTCCAGCGCACTTCGCAGCCCGTTCTGAATGATGTCGCTGTCGCGCCTCCCTAACGAGGAACGATTTTCAAAACTCAAGGAAACCGTACTGGTGCCGGTCACCCCGACGATTTTCTGCGCCAGTTGTTGTTCCGGAACGCTCCAGTCGGCCGCGGATGCCGCGAAGACATAGCACAACACGAGTGCGGACACTCGCATCGCGGCCACACGGAACACGAGGTGATGAGCGCGGCATTTTGAAATCGTGATGACGTTTGGGATACCGAAATTATAGCCGCTGTGCCCCACCACCGAAGGTCCCACTCTGTACTGTTTGGACACCGCCGTAACCCAACTAAGCACCCACGATCACCGCTTCGGTTCGTTCTTTACAGTTACCACTTGCCGCGCAAAGAAGATCCGAAACACTTGCCCGAAGATGAGTTCTTCCGCTAGCAGAGCGATCGCCAGTGAGAAGACCATTCCCGCTATGACTGCCATCAGTGTGATTGCCATTTGCATACCGTCCTCCTCAAGTTCTCAAATCCAACTCCTCTCACGTGATAAAGAGCTCGCTATTGTCCGCCGGTTGGCCCCGAAAGCTGAGCCGAAGCGACGGTGTTTTCATCGGTGCCGGGGCCGAAGATCGCCGCGACCCATACATCCCGCTGATCGTGAATCTGAGCTTCATCGCCCACACGCAGCATGGTGAACAGCCGCTCCATGCCCCGATTCCCCAGTCGGATGCAACCATGGGACGCTGCATGCCCCACCGATTTCGGCGCATTTGTGCCGTGAATTCCGTATCCCTTTTGGCTCAGTCCCACCCAACGCGTTCCTAGAGGATTGTTCTTTCCGCTCGGGATCACAGTTCCGGGGTGGTAGTAAGTCGGATTCGCCAGACGGCTGACGATTCGAAACGTACCCGCCGGGCTGGGACTCTCCATTGCTCCCACTGACACAGGGAAAGTCGCGATTACGCTCCCGTTCTCCAGCACTGCAAGCTGCCGATCGGCAATACTGACCACCACAAATCGCTCGCACCGGAGATTGTGCGTGGACTGCGCCAAGCCGGGAACCAACAAAATGCTCAAGATCACGATCTGCGCTTTCGCTGCGTTGCCGATCTTCCTTTGAATGGCCCGATTCATCTCTGCCCTCCGGCTGCGCCAACCATCGATCTACAGGGCAGGTGGTCCTCCACGGGCGAGGCATTGAAAAGAAAAGGCTTAGTTGGTGTAAGCGCGAGGAAACCGTGGGCGTGAGACGACGAGCGTGTCCAAAGCAACACGCATAGATCAGCACCATCAGGGTAGAAGTCTGGAGATAGGGCGCTAACTGGAGGGTGGGAAGGGCTGCTCTTGAGCCTTCTTAGCGCCCGGCCGCCGCCGTCTGGGGTAACGGCTTGTGGGGTTCTGTGGGTGCGGCCGGGCGATCCTATGACTAGAAGGCCTAGTTCAATTGTGCTTATTTAAGTCTCTTAGGCCGACTAATTCTGTGACTCTCGTCACAGTTGTTCGTGATTAAACTCATCAGAAGTTCATCACGCTCCAGATCGCCACTCCCGCATCGCTTTCATTCTGCGGACTCACAATTCGATGTGACCGCAATCACCGATACTCCGCACGCTTGTTCTTAAACTCGAAACTGAACTTCCAACACTGCTCATTCCATCTGCGGAGATCGATTTATCATGGCCTATGTAATTACTGATTCCTGCATCAAGGACTCGCTCTGTGTCGAGGTCTGTCCGACCGACTGCATCCACCCGAAGACAGACGAGCCCGAGTNCGAAACCGCCACTCAGATGTATGTGGATCCCGACGGCTGCATCGACTGTGGCGCCTGTGTGCCCGCCTGCACCTCTGACTCAATTCACGCTCTTGAGGACGTTCCCGAAGATAAGAAAGAATCTATCGAGAAGAACACGGCTTTCTACCAAAAATAGACACATATTCTATATGCCGCTGTCACGGTGCCGCGAATCGGACAAACTTTCTCAGGTGGGATTCCGGTGTGCGGCGATTCCTCGTCACGTTAAAGTCAAAGCAGCCAGTCGCTCATCCGCGACTCACGAGCTTATTGACTTTGTTGGATCGGTTGGAAAACTACAACTGACAATAGGGTTAGGCCGCGCCACTTTGCGCAGCCGCTGCGGCAGTTGCCGCTTTCGTCATGGCACGCGGGAGTGGCGTCAACGAGATTCCTTGGTGCTGGTCATACACCAGCGTCCAGTGCGCGGCGCACGCATCGCATAGCCAGAAATGTTCCACCTGACGCGGGTGCCGCCGGGCTCGTACAAAAGGTGGCGCAGCCGCTTCCCCCGGCTTTTTCACCCGTTCCGTTTCGACCAAAAAGAGTTTGCCCTCGCGAAGTCGCAGAAAAGGCTTCGAGCATTCAGAATTAGCGCATCGGCTAAGCATAAGAAATCCTAATTGTGGTTGATGTAGATGAGCCGGAAAGCCTATGCTGCAGCACTTGGCATGCCACCGAACATCCGTTTCATCACCCGGAAGTTCCTAGTCTTGTTCTAGCATTGAAGTAAAAACGGAAGTCTTTCGCCGACTATTCGGCAACATTGCCGAAACTGCGTCGCGCTCTCACTTCTGGAAGGAAAAACCGTTACATAATTTCTATCGCCTGCGCGGTCGGCTGTCCAGCGCATTCTTTCGATAGGACGTATTAGAAAATCTTGAACGTTCCAGAACCGGCGCAGACCGCCAACCCCGCGGTACGAATCTTTTGTTTGAATCCCCATTTCGCTGAATGAAGCAGTTGCCGTAGTATCTTCGACAAGAACTTGAGCACTCGTCTCCTGGTGAAACCGATTTTGTTTCCACTGCANAACGACGGTTCCGAAAATCCGGCTTCCCCCCGGACTCTGTCCCTTACAACTCGTTTGCGGGGGGTTCGCGCCCTGGCGTGGTCCGGCGACGTTTTGTACGCTTCTCGCGGCTACGACCTGCTCAAGGCTCGTGTCCAAACCCCATTCCGACTACCGAATTGGGAGCGAGTCGGGAACTACCGTGCGAACTGGAAACGCCGCATCTCCGTGGCGGCCAATCTCACAGCGCGGCTGTTCCGCGACGGGTTCCACGCGCTAGCAGTTCTCCCTTCTGGCGCATGCGTGGCTGCCGTCCCGGGGGCGATCATCACGCTAAAGCCGGGCGAAAATAATTTTGCCATCTCGCACGAGATCACCCGCGGCACCCGTCCTCTGCATATCACAGCGGTTCCCAGTAGCGCCGTCTATTGGGGAGAGTATTTCGACAACGCCTCCCGGGATCCAGTCCACATCTACGGATCCCACGACGAGGGCGCTACTTGGAATATCGCTTACACTTTCCCCAAAGGCGCAATTCGCCACGTCCACAACATCGTTCACGATCCCTGGGGGAACTGCCTCTGGATTCTTACCGGCGACAACGGAGACGAATGCCGCATCCTGCGCGCCTCCTGCGATCTGGCCAGCATAGAAGTAGTTCTGAAAGGGAACCAGCAAGCCCGTGCCGTAGCTGCGGTTCCCCTGGAGGATGGAATCTATTTCTCGACCGACACGCCCCTCGAGGAAAACTTTATCTACCGCTTCGATCGCAGGGGATCGCTGACTCGTCTCGCCAGCATTGGCAGTTCCTCGATCTACGGCTGCCGAGTCGGACAGAACCTGTTCTTCTCAACTATGGTCGAGCCCAGCGAGGCCAATCGCGATCGCAAGGTCCGAATCTACACGGGGCATACCAATATGCCAACGACATGGGAGCCTCCCCTCGCCTGGAGGAAAGACTTCTGGCCGATGGCGCTGTTTCAGTACGGCAATGCATTCCTCCCAGATGGCAACAACACAACGTCCTATCTAGCCTTGACCACGGTAGCCGTCCGTGCTGATGACTTGGTCACGTCACTGTATCAACTGAAGTGAGCAGGGCAGGCACAGCGCGAATTGTTCCTTCGTGCCCTGGTGGTGATTGCCTTTGCGGCGAGGACCCATGGAACGTATCGTAAGATGACTTGAACTTACTCAGTGCAAAGCTTGCCCGGCCTCTCCTACTATCGCCGCATCATGAGCGCCTATGTGCTAGGTGGCAACAGTCACCTCACCTTTTGGCACGAGATTCCCGCTGAGAACGAGAACGCATCGCCCGCAGACCTTGGCGAATACTACATGCTCTTTGCCGGGAAGGCCGACTACCAGGGCGCGTACGACGCCAACGGCATTCCTCAACTTGACTATCACGGGCGCATCGGCCTGCAGTACAACCCGATCGCCATCGCGCAATACGGACTTGGCAACTACAACCTCTGGCGCCGCACGAGTGATCCCGACCGCCGCCGGAAGTTTTTCCTCGCTGCGGACTGGCTCTGCTCTACTCTCGAGGCCAACCAAAAGGGCCTCCCCGTTTGGAACCATAACTTCGATTGGGAATATCGCGAGACCCTAAAAGCCCCGTGGTACTCGGCTCTGGCGCAGGGCCAGGGAATCTCCCTGCTAGTGCGCGCCCACAAAGAATCCGGAGACCAGCACTACGTAGAAGCCGCACGATGCGCGTTCGCCGCCTTCCAAGTGCCAACCGCGAACGGAGGAGTTGCGTTCACCGATGAGTCCGGAGACCTGTGGTTTGAGGAGTACATCGTCTCCCCGCCCACCCACATTTTGAACGGATTCATCTGGGCGCTCTGGGGAATCCGCGACTACTATCTCGCGACTCTGCATCCAGCGGCGCAAGACCTTTTCTCCCGTGGTGTGCGCACTTTGCTCCACAACCTGGATCGTTACGATCTCGGATTCTGGTCCCTCTACGAACAATCCGGCACGCGCCTCCCCATGGTCGCCAGCAGCTTCTATCACCAACTCCACATCGTTCAACTGAGAGTGATGCACCGCCTGACGCGTGAAGCTCTATTCGCCGACATCGCCGATCGCTGGGAACGCTACATTGAGAGACGCAAAAATCGTATGCGAGCCGTCCTGTACAAGATCGCATTTAAGCTCTGCTACTACTAAGGGCCCCAAACTAGCCGCATCAGTACGTATCGTGCCCCTCGCGCCGTCTCTTTTGCGATACCCTCTAGCTTCGCGTGAGAATCCTCTATCTATCCCAGTACTACCCACCGGAAATGGGCGCGCCTGCCGCCCGCGCCTCTGAACTTGCCCGCCATTGGATGAGAGCAGGACATCAGGTTTCGATTCTCACGGGCTTTCCCAATCATCCCACTGGAGTCGTTCCGCCTGAATGGCGCTGCCGCTTGCGCCGCCTTATCTACCAAGAAACCAACGAAGGCGTGAACGTCTATCGCACATGGCTCTGGCCACTACCCAACCGCAAAGCGCACGAGAGGATGCGCAACTACGCTTCCTTCTGCATCTCGGCGGCAATCCGCGGTCTCACCATGCCCGAGCCCGACCTCATTATCGGATCGTCGCCTCAGCTTCTCGTCGGGCTTTCCGCGTGGTGGCTCGCGTTTGCCAGGCAAGTCCCGTTCGTCTTCGAAGTCCGTGACCTTTGGCCTGAGTCGCTGGTTGCCGTGGGCGCAGGCCGCGAAGATTCGCTGCTGCACACAGTGCTTGCAAGAATCGCCGGATTCCTCTACGAACGAGCAGACCGCATCGTCGTCGTCACTCCAGCCTTCAAGGATTATCTGATTCAGCGCTGGCGAGTTCCCAGTGAGAAAATCGCGGTCGTCGAAAATGGAGTTGAAACGGATCTCTTCAATCCACACGCAACAGAAGCACAAGCAATACGGCAAAAATTAGACCTCGAATCCAAGTTTCTGGTCAGCTACATCGGTACCATGGGCAACGCGCACGGCCTCGGAACTCTCCTCGATGCGGCCGCTACACTCCTTCGAAGACGCCCTGATGTCAAGTTTCTGCTCATCGGCGAAGGCGCGGAAAAAGAACACATCAAAGCCCAAGCCCAATTGCGCGGATTGACGAACATCCAGTTCCTCGATCAGCAGCCTCGCGAAAATATCCCAGCCTTCATCTCAGCCTCGGACGCATGCCTCGTTCTCCTGAAGAAGACCGATATCTTCAAAACAGTGATCCCTACGAAAATGCTCGAATTCATGTCATGTGAGCGCCCGCTCATTCTCGGTGTCGACGGGCAGGCTCGTGAAGTTGTCGAGCAAGCCCGAGCAGGCCTCGTGATCGAACCCGAGAATGCCGAAGCGCTCGTGTGCGCAATCGATCAACTCGCAGCCGATCGCCAGTTCGGTCAGAGGCTGGGAAAAAATGGGAGGGAATACATCCGGCAAAATTTCTCTCGCGCCAGCACGGCAGCGAAATACATCGACGTGCTTCGGCGGATCACAGGCAAGGAATAATGCTGCTACGGATGTACGCTGTAGATGGTGACTGCGGTGGCGGCGCTCATGGCTGCCTCAAACGTTCTGGACGCTAGCACCTTGCCCCCACTGACCGGGATGAAGAGTATATCGTCCCCCTCGAGGGTCACGTCCGGAGCTTTGGCCTCCAGCATCTTCTTGATTTCAACTTTGGTCTCTAGCATTCCTGCCGGGCCTTTACGAATAATACGTGCCGCTCCCAGTTTCGCGGTCTTGTTGGTTCCACCGGCGAGCGCAAGCGCCTGCAGTACCGTCAGCGTGCCGTTATCTACAAGCAGACCACTGGGACGTCCAACATCGCCGACCACGTAAATAATTGGTGCCTTCGGTACCGAGATGGTGTCTCCAGGCAGAATATCGATATTTCGGCTAACATCATCCGCCAGGTTTCGAGGCAACTCGACGTGGATCGCTTCCGTCTTCCCCTTGTGCACAACTGATACTTTGCGCGACGCCTGCTGCGTGAACCCGCCCGCCTGAGAAATCAAGTCGTAGAGTTTGCGATCGCCGGTATCCGCATAAATCCCTGGCTTGTTCACCTCGCCCAGGATCGTAACGCCCTGCGACGAAGCCTCATCCACAAAGATTGTGACGTGCGGATTGCGTACGAAACCGCCATCGGAGAGTCGCTTCTCGATCAGCGCCTGCGCCTCCTCCTGAGTGAGGTCATCCACATGCACGTAATCGATCAAAGGCAGGTAGATGTCCCCTGAATTGCTGATTCTTACTTTGCTGGCCAGTTCCGGCACGTTATAGACGGCTACCTCGATCAGATCGCCCGCTCCCAGCTTTACGACCGATGACTGGCTGTCCGAAGTCTTCGCACCTTGATCGTTCTTCGTTGCGGCTGATTGTCCTCCGGAGGCGCTTTGTGCGGCTTGAGACACTGGCTGCGCGGGCAGATCTGCGGCCTGCGGAGCACCAGGATTCGCCTGCTGCTGCGCTGCGCCTACCCCAGAAAAGGCTAGACATAGGGCGAACGCAACGATAGTGGCTCGGTCGCGGCAATTCATGCCCGACTTCATTAATGACACCTGACCTGATTCATGATTTCGACCGCCAGTTTAGCACAGTAAAACCCAGTTGCAGCCCGTCGATTCTCAAACCCTTGAGTGCGATTTCCACAACTTTTTTCGTTGTTTTGCGTTGAACTCTCCGTAGTGCAGCTGCTAGATTCAGTACACCTCAATCAACAGGAATCTTTTCACTCACTACAAGCGGCAGCATTTAACTGCCATACTTCCTCTGCATGGAGCAGAGTTATCAATTTGCAGTAAGTACAGCTTCATAATTGGTCGAGGGGGCAGGTTGACTCTCATTTGTCTGGGGCTGTTTTTCACCGGCCTGCTGTCGTCATTTGCACTGACGCGCTACGTGCGCGACTTCGCAAATTCCCATGGATGGGTCGCTGCTCCCACGCAGGAGCGGCATCTTCATTCCAGCCCTCTGCCCCGCCTTGGCGGAGTCGCCATCTTTCTCAGTTTTGCACTCTGCATGGGCATAGCTGCTGCCTGGGCGTACAGCCATCCCGTCACACATTCGCTCATCTTGCTAAAGAGGATGGCGACCATCCTCATCCCCGCTGCGATGATTTTCCTTCTCGGCGTCTATGATGATCTCCGCGGCACAGGTCCCTACGTCAAATTCAGTGTCCAGGCGATGGCCGGCTGCATGTTGTTTGCTGGCGGCCTCCGCATCGTCAATATCCCGGTTATCCTCGGGGACCGTGCTCTTCCTTGGTACATCGAACTCGCCTGTACCGTGCTCTGGGTTTTAGCAATTACGAATGCCTTCAATCTTATTGACGGTCTCGATGGCCTGGCTGCAGGCTCGGCCCTGTTTTCCACGATGGTCGTCTTCGTCGTCTCCATGCTTAACGGCTCCAGTCTCGTGCAAATCATGGCGATTTCGCTGGGGGGCGCAATCCTAGGATTTCTTCGCTTTAACTTCAATCCCGCTACCATTTTTCTTGGAGATTCGGGCAGCCTGCTCATCGGATTCCTCCTGAGCGCGCTCGCACTCCAGGGCGCGCAAAAGGCTCCCACCATGTTCGCGGTGGCCATCCCCATCGTGTCGTTTGGATTGCCCATTCTGGAGACGGTTCTATCGGTTATCCGGCGCCTTATCAGCGGCCGTCCCGTGTTCACCGCTGACCGCGAACACATTCATCACAAGCTGCTACAACATGGACTCACGCATCGCCAGGTCGTCATTCTTCTCTATGGAGTCTCGGCGGTTTTTGCGATGTTGAGCCTGTTCCTGCTTTGGCCAACAGGAAGCTCGCTTGGACTGGTGCTATGTGTTCTGGGTATCGGGATATGGGTTGGAGTTCAGCACCTCGGATATCTCGAGTTCGGTGAACTGGCTCGCGTGGCCCATCGCACTCTCGACCAGCCGCAGATTTTTGTGAACAACCTCGCGATCCGCCGCGCCACTGAAGAGTTGAAGGTTTCGCGGGATGTGCAACAGATTCACCGGATTTTGCTCGCCGCCTTCGGCAGCAACGATTTCGATGCCTTCGAACTGAATTGCGTCAGCAGCGGCGTTGCACTCGCGTACTATGACGACGCGTCCTTCAAAGCAAGCTCGTTCTGCTGGAGCAAGCCAGGCACGCCTGCGAACCTCGACAAATCGGCCTTCTGGACAATCACTCTCGACCTGCTGACCTCGTCCAACCGTGCTTCTGGGACCTTCGTGATCCGCCGTTTGTACTCACCGCGCAATCTGCAACTCGATGTCAATCTGCTTACCGCGGGATTCCCCACCGCACTCGCGGACGCACTCGATCGTACGACCGCGCATTCCGCGCACGTAATCACACTGCCCGAGCAGGATCCCGCTCTGATCACCGCACAAGCAGGGTAGACCACAGAGGTTCCCAAGACGCGTCGAACAAGTTCGCGTGGCCGTGCATGACAAGATGGGGACAAAGAGAAATGTCCGCCTCAGCGGCGGACACGCAGCCGAAAGCGTCGCAGGGTTGACCGCGCGACACCCCAGCCGAATCTTAAGTCTATAGGGGAGAGTTAATGGTTACAGTTTGGCGCTGACGTACGAATTGATTTCGCAATTCAGGCATACTTCTTCAAACACAGGTGCTGTCCATTCCATAAATCCCCCAGACGGTCCAATTAGACCGCGATTGTCCAAATAAGAATATCCAAAGGCCGGTTCCGAAGCAATGCTCTTATGAAAAATAAGCCTGCCAACCTTCTCTGGTTTCCGGCATCACGTAAAAGCAATACATGCAGATTTCTGCACACTGCGAAGAAGTCCGGGGCGGAAACGTTCCTCTACGCCCCGCGTCTAACCGACTACTAAGCTAGGAATCTGCAATCTGAGATCCTTAAATCTGCCATATCCTTTTTCCACACCCCGAACCAGCACCGTTACTTTTGTCAGGTACTCGCTGTATTTACCTTCATCTGCACCGTGACGGAAGCGAGGATTCGCAATCATGTTTGGCAAGACTGTGTATGGCAGTACTTTCAAGGACGTCAATTTTGTCCCTTTGCAGTCCGCCACATTTTGTATTCAGTGTGAACTGATCAGCACGAACAGCAAGCCGCATTGCCTGGCGTGCGGAAGCCAGTCGGTGATCGGGCTGTCGCGCGTGCTCGGCGGATCGCTACTCCAGCAGCAGACCGCGCACCTCATCACCGATTCCGAATTGAACAATCTGGTCTACGACCTGCTCCGTACCGTACCCGACCCCCTCGTACCCGAGTACGCCGACCAGTCCCGTATGCCCTCGCTTGCACAGCGCAATCAGCTGCGGGTCGCCAACGCCGGTCATCCCGTTTCGGGATTCCGTGCAGTCTCCCCGGCCGACGAAGCCGAGATTCATCCTGCTGAACTCGACCTCGAACCCGCGATCAGCGCCATCACGGAACGCGCACAGCATCTCACTGGCGCCACTGGAGCCGCCATTGCCCTCCGTGCGGGAGATGAAATCGTTTGCCGCGCCCGTGCCGGCCGCACTGCTCCCGATCTCGGAGTTCGCCTCCAGACTGACATTGGTATCTCCGCCGAAGCTGTCCGATCGGGCGAGATCATGCTCTGCCACGATGCCGAGCGGAATCCGCGCGTCGATCTTGCTAGTTGCCGGCGCCTGGGCGTCCGCTCGATCCTGGTTTCCCCGTTGCGCCACTATCGCCGAACTCTCGGCGTCTTCGAGGTCCTTTCTTCTTCTCCCGGCGCCTTTGACGATCGCGATGTCGCGACCATGCAGTTGCTGTCCGGCATGATGGTCGCCGCAATCTCTCGTATCTCGACCTTGAAACGGGACGAACTAGTCCGTCGCGCCAGCTGACAATGCAACGGCAGTCTGAATCCGAAAATCTAAAATCTGAAATCTGTAGTCTGAATCGTCCCTTGAAACTTCTGCCTTCTAACTTCTGCATCCCCCCGCTGTGGTGCTCGAATCTCCTCATCCAATGCCCTTTCGATTGCATTTCCCGCTGACTTTTCCACATTCCGCGCTAATATGTACGAAACAATTAATTCGGGCTCCCTCATGTCTTTATTATCCTCGACGTTCCCATCCAAAACGCCCAACCGGCGTCGGCGCGTGCGGCACAAAATTCAGACTCCGGCATATGCAAGTTTCGCGGACGATCCCAACAGTTCCATGCTCGACCTGCACGAGATCGTCGACATTAGCGAAGACGGCGTAGCCATCCAGTGCCATTCTCCTTTGGAAGTGGAAAAGCGTGTCAATCTCAAATTGGACCTTGCGGATTGTCCTGAGCACATCCAAACCTCGGGCCTTGTGATCTGGTCCAGTGAAACCGGACGCACTGGTCTCCGCTTCTCCGATCTGTCTCCGGAATCGTTGGCGCGCCTGCGTGAATGGCTCTTCGTGAACGTCATGGCCGGAGTCGCCAATGGAGAGACCGAAATTCCACTTTCATCGCCCGAAACCGCTCCTCCGCGTGCCAACTACACCGACACGCTCGCGGCGGTGACGGCGGTCCAGCGCCAGGTCGAATCGCTTGGCCCGAACCGTGAGCGCGCTCTGCAACTCATCTCAGAGCGCGCCCAAACGTTCCTGCGTGCCTCCGGCGCGGCCATAGCTCTCGCCGAGGACGATCCCGGATTCATGATTTGCAAAGCGTCCGCCGGCAATGACGCTCCGCCCGTTGGCGCACGCCTGCAGGTTGGCTCCGGATTCTCTGGCGAGTGCGTGAAGGGTGGGAAACTCCTGCGCTGCGATGACGCCGAAACCGATGCGCGTGTCGATTACGACACCTGCCGCGCCTTGGGAATCCGCTCAATCCTGGCTGTTCCCATTCGTCGCGATGAAAAATCCGTTGCCCTGATCGAGACCTTTGCATCGCAGCCGAACGCTTTCACGGAAGGCGATGGCCGAGTGCTCCAGCGTCTCGCCGACGTGATTCTGAGCGCGATGAACAATGCGCAGCGGAAGGATGACGCGTCCTTTGGTTCCGGCACTACGGGCTTCACGGCTCCAGCCGGGAGCGTGTTGTTTGCAGCTGCTGACGAAAAGAACTCCGAAGATCAGAAAACCAAGAACGAAAGATCGTCATCCGAGGAGAAGGGCAATGGCGACCTCAGTCTTCCGCGCTCCCATCTGATTATTCTGGCGCTCGCGGCGGCGACGATTTTCCTGGTGTTGGGGGTGCTCTCTGCTCCAACTATTCAGAGCGACCTAATGCCATGGCTAAGTCAGAAACTCCACTCGAGGAGGGGCACGCAGCTGCCCACCGTACTCGCTTCCTCACAACCCCCGAAATCTGACTTACTCTCAACTCCGGGTCTCGAGCCTGCGTCCTTTGAGGAGCTTCGCCAAAAGGCGGACAAAGGCGACGCGGCCGCACAGAACGCCGTCGGCCTTCGATACGCCACCGGTGAGGGAGTGAAACTCAACGAGAGCGAGGCCGTCCGCTGGTTCATCAAGTCTGCAGAACAGGGATATGTGCCTGCGCAATCGAAACTGGGATCCATCTACTTCAGCGGACGCGGCGTTGCTCAGGACTCCACCCGGGCCTATTTCTGGATGGCAGTCGCGCGCTTCAGCGGGGACGAGGCCGCCAAGACGCTCTCCCCATTCGTGCGCGCCCGTTTAACCCGCGCCCAAGTCACCGCTATCGAACTGGAAGCCGACCGTTGGCTTCAGCAACATCGCCCATCAAACGAAAAGCCCGCCGCAGGCCAGCTCAAAGCCCGCAACTAGCCTGAACCCTGCACCTTGCACCCTCATCACCTCATCAGCGTATTGACCGCTCACGACGGACGACGGATGACTGACGACCAACGAGGGACCCCTAACACCCTTCTGCAGCGCTAAAATAGACGCAAGAGGTCCCGTGCCCACCCTGAGTGAAATCCTCAACCAGAGAGCCCGCGAAGCCGATCCGTCGCTCGTCGAAGATCTCGGCAAGAATCGCGTCCGCTGCTTCTCCTGCGGCCATCAGTGCCCAATCCCCGAGGGCCAGGCGGGAGTCTGCAAAGTCCGCTTCAACCGCGGAGGCAAGCTGTACGTTCCTTGGGGATACACCGCCGGCATGCAGTGCGATCCCATCGAGAAGAAGCCCTTTTTTCACGCGTATCCCGGTGCGCTCGCCTACAGCTTTGGCATGCTCGGATGCGATCTTCACTGCGCCTACTGCCAGAATTGGGTCACATCGCAAGCCATCCGCGATCCAAATGCGATCTCGCCTCCGCTGGAAGTTACGCCCGAAGCCTTGGTCCGAGATGCACTCGATCAAGGCGCAAAAGTCCTGGTCAGCACTTACAACGAGCCCCTGATCACCAGTGAGTGGGCCGTCGCAATATTCAAAGAAGCCAAGGCCGCGGGACTGATGACCGGCTTCGTGTCCAATGGCAACGGCACGCCCCAGGTTCTGGAATACATCCGTCCGTGGCTTGATCTGTATAAAGTCGATCTTAAGAGCTTCGACGATCGGCACTATCACGAACTCGGCGGACGCATCGGTCCCATCCTTGACAGCATCCGCCACATTCACTCCACGGGACTCTGGCTCGAAATCGTCACGTTGTTGATCCCCGGCTTCAACGACTCGTCCGACGAACTGTGCAAGCTGACGGAATTTGTTGCCAGCGTCTCGCCCGATATTCCATGGCACGTCACCGCGTTCCACGCGGACTACAAAATGAATGACCAGCGCGATACGACTGCCGAAGACCTGCAGCGCGCTGCTGAGATCGGCCGCCAGGCAGGCCTGCGCTACATCTACACCGGCAATCTTCCTGGCATGATCGATGGCGGCGAAAATACGTGCTGCCCCCAATGCCGCGAAACACTCATCCGCCGGTACGGATACTTCATCGAAGATTACCGCCTTACGCGCGAGGGCCGCTGCCCAGGCTGCTCATATCAGATCCCCGGCCGCTGGGCTCGCGAGTTCGATGGTCAAATCACGAGCCGTCCTTTCCTCCCGCACAGACGCTCCCGTTTGTTTACAATCTCAAGTCGATAATCTGAAAACTGAATGCATCCTCCTGCACAGAAATTGCGGGGACAGCTGCCATCGGCTGCCCGCCGGGCGCAACCCGGCTTCGTCCTGATTCTCTGCGTAACAGCGCTTCTCGCGTCTTGCTCTCCGCGCGACTTCCTCTCCCGGCGCCTCGCAAGCGATCTGATTTCCGCGTCCGATACGTTCAGAGCTCCGCAGCTGTTCGTGCTCCGTACCGGCGTGCTGTCGACCAAGGAGTACAACTCTCCCGAATATCTTGTCCTGCAGCACCAAGGATGGATCACCGCCACCAACGTCGCTTGCTCTCCGGGACTCACACCCCCGCCATGCTGGGATGTGCTGTTGACTCCATCGGGCGTAGAGACCGTACGCACGCTCGTCTCGCCCGAAGACGCCACCAGGCCGTCAGTCACCCTGCCGGCCGCGAAGAGAGAACTCGTCGCGATCACCGGCATCAGTAAGCAGGGAACTCTCGCCGACGTGGAATTCACCTGGAAGTGGGTTCCACTGAACGAGGTTGGTGGTGCACTCTACTCCGGAGATCTGCATTTCAAATCCAGCGTTGGATTTCGTCAGTACGACGACGGATGGCGCCTCGTGCAAAGCGCTGCCCGGTCGGGCCAGTCCATCGACGAAGCGTTGAAGAATGCTGAGCCCGCATCGTGACCACCGCGGCTGAAGCAACGTTCACGTGGAGCAGGACATTTCTCCGATGGCTGACTCCGCGCCGCCTCCGCGCACAAGCCGTCGTATTAGCGCTCTGCCTGTGGGGTGTTTGCACCATCGACTTTGCCACTCCTGGCCTCCTCGATCGTGCCGGCAATATCAAGTTCCAGGATTTCCTTCCCCTCTACATCTCGGCAAAGCTGGTCGCGCAGCATCGTGCTAATGACCTCTACAACCCGCACATTCAGCGTGAAGAACTTGAGTCAATCGTAGGGCCAACGCAAGTTCAACTGCCATATCTCTACGGTCCCCAGATGGCACTCCTGTTCGTGCCGCTCGCGAAGTTCTCGTTCCTCACCGCAGCGCGCATCTGGACGACAATCAGCTTGTTGATCTATTTCACCTGTATTTATGCAGTCTGGAATTGCTGTCCATCCATGCGTCAATACAGCAAGATCGTTTCGCTGGCGGCCATTGCTTTCCCTCCCTTGTTCCATGTCTTCACGCGCGGACAAATCTCCGCTCTAATCATCGCCTGCTTTACCGCTGCATTCCTCGCCTTCCGCTCCAATCGACTTCTTCTGGCAGGAGTGGCCCTGGGATTCTTAGTCCTGAAGCCGCAATTCCTGATCGCAATCCCGCTTACCCTTCTCCTCGCCCTCTCATGGAAGCCCTTAATGGGTGTGCTGCTGTCGGCGGCCGCGCAGCTGACCTTCGCTCGCCTGTTTTTTGGCTCTGAAGTGATGCAGACCTATTTCGACCTTTTCCGCTTTCCCCTACGCTGGATCCATTCAGCCGAACTCAGTCTCGCTCCCATCCAGATGCACTCTCTGCGCTCCTTCTGGACACTTCTGATTCCAGCCCCGCGACTTGCACTTGCACTATATGTTCTGACTTCAGTGATCGTCGTCGGAGTTGCAGCCTCGGTCTGGAGATCGCAGTCTGTACTCCCATTGCGATTCGCGGCGCTGACGCTGGCGGCCATCCTCGTGAATCCTCATCTGTTCATCTATGACCTGCTGGTGCTGGCTCCCGCGCTTGTCCTAGTCGTCGACTGGAGCTTGACCAACCAGCATTCTGCCTCCACGCCATGGTTGCCAGCACTTTCTTACCTCGCATTCATCGTGCCGCTATTCGGCCCGCTTTCCCGCTGGACGCACCTGCAAGTGTCAGTGCTCGTGTTCGTCGCACTCCTCTGGATGCTGCACATCGCCGTGAATGAGCACCGTCCTCCTTCGTGAATCTTAGTGCCCTTCGTGGTTGAAGCTCTGAAGCCTTCTCCCACCACCTTGCTTCCCGCAAATGGCCCGATGTATAACGCTTGTTCCACGGGGACCCATGCCAATCAGAAGACTCATTTGCCTGCTAGCCATCAGCATCACCTGTGCACCGGCCGTTCGTGCCCAAAGCAAACCTAAACTCACGCTCGACGACTTTTTCAATTCCGTGAGCTATCCAGCAGTTGAACTTTCTCCCGACGGAACTTCTGTTGTGCTCGAGACCGAGCGCGCCGATTGGGACCAGCAAATCTTCCGTAAGGATCTGTGGCTCTACCGTGCTGACGCAAAAGGCGGCTCGTTGATCCAACTGACGCAATCTGGCCATGACTCCGAGCCGAAGTGGTCCCCTGACGGCAACTGGATTGCATTCCTCTCCGCGCGCAAGCCCGGCGCAGGGAAGTCCGCCACCGGCGATGCCGATGCCGAAGACGAGGAGACCAGCCAGATCTATCTGATCTCCCCGAACGGAGGCGAAGCATTCGCCATCACTGAAGGTGCGGAGGACGTGCACTCGTTCGCCTGGTCTGCTGACTCGCACTCCATCTACTTCGCTACCCGTCAGCCGTGGACCAAGTCGCAGAAGGATGACTACAAAGAGAACTGGAAAGATGCCGTCGAATACCGCACAGCTGAACGCGGCGATACCGTCTTTGCCCTCGATCTGAGCACAGCCTTGGCACGCCACTCCGCCGCAGCAACGAAAGCCGAAAAGAAAGAAGGAAAGCCAGTCGAAAATCCCGATCTCACGCCCGGCACGCGAGTGCTTACAACCATCCCCCTTAGCATCGACGAACTCGTCACCTCGCCCAATGGTGCGAAACTGGCGATGGTCACGAATGCAATCAACCAGCGCCAGGAAAAGTACGAAGACGTAGAACTCTACTTGCTAAATGTGGAGCGGGCGCTTCCGCCCGCGAATGCCCGCAGCGGATCGGAACCGCTGGCGCAACCGCGCCGCATCACCAAAAACCAAGCCATCGAAACCCATCCGCGCTGGGCGAATGACTCGCGCCATCTCTTCTTCTCCGTCGAAGTTGGAGACGTCGCCGGTCCCTATCGCGATCTCCAGCCGCATCTCTATTCCGTCGACATCGACAACAGTTCGATCGATCAGTGGGACAAATCATTCGTCGGTCCCATCGAGCGCTACGCCGTTGCGGGAGACAGAATTCTCACCTCGGCTCGCCTGGGCACCGAGGTCCAGCTCTACGATGCAGCTGAGCCCGCCGACAAGCTACACCGCCTGACGAAGTGGCCCGGCACTTACGCGAAAATCGCAACCGCAACGAACTCGCCGAAAGTCGCGTTCATTTATTCGAGTCTTGGCAAGCCAGAAGAAATCTACGTCGCCGACTCCGCCGACAAGGTCGACCAGGCGCGCCCGATCACATCCTTCAATGCGAAGCTCGCGCAAGCTGATCTTCCGCAAGGGAAGCCCTACCAATGGAAGGCCGACGACGGTACCACCGTGGAAGGCATGCTGATCTATCCTCCCGGCAAGTTCGAAGCGAAGCATCTGCCCATGTTCACGCTGATCCACGGAGGCCCCGCCGATGCCGACGGCAACCACTTCGAAGCCGACTGGTACCAATGGGCCGCCCTCGCCGCCACCAACGGATGGCTCGTCTTCGAGCCCAACTACCGCGGCTCCACCGGATACGGTGACAAGTTCCTCATGCAGATCGTTCCAGTCATCGTCTCTCGTCCGGGAAAAGACATTCTCGAAGGCGTCGATGCTCTTGTGAAAGACGGCATCGCCGATCCCGACCATCTCACGATCGGCGGCTACAGCTATGGCGGATACATGACCAACTGGCTCATTACCCAGACCACGCGCTTCAAAGCGGCAATCACCGGAGCGGGCGCGGTCGAGCACGTCGGCAACTGGGGCAACGACGATACCACCTTCGACGATGCCTACTTTCTCGGCGGACGCCCGTGGGAAGCCCAGCAGCGCTACCACGATGAAGCCGCCATCTTCCAGATCGATAAAGTCAAAACACCGACGCACATGGTGGCCGGCGCGGAAGACATCCGCGTCGCGGTACTCGAAGATTACCTGCTCGAGCATGCTCTCTATTCGCTAGGGATCCCCAACAAGCTGCTGGTGTTCCCCGGCGAAGGCCACTCCCTGTCAAAGAACCCGTGGCACGGCAAGATCAAAGTCCGCGAAGAACTGAAGTGGCTGGAAAAATACGGCGGCGTCCCCGCACCGAACTAACCGGAGTTCAGCCATCCCACCCCAGTGTCATCCTGAAGGCGCGTTCTCTGCGCCTTCAGGATCTCTGCATTCTGCCCGCAGCCTCGATCCTGGCAATAAAGTCCTTACGCCAAACGGGCTTACAATCCCCGCCTCAGCATATGGACCGTTCGCCTGTGTCCCTTCCAGTACCGATCCGATTGTCGGCTGGATGTTCGACTAAACGCGCTCACGTCTCGAGCGAGGCGCCGCGAATCCCCAGCCGCTCTTCCAGTTGTTTGCGGTAGCGTCGGCTGAGCCGCACTCTCGCTCCATTCTCGAGCACAACCTCATATTCGCCGTCTTCGCGCAGTTTCAGGCTCCGCACGCGATCGAGATTCACGATGCTCGAACGATGCACGCGGCAGAAAAGATTCGGATCAAGCTCGCCCTCCAGTTCCGCAAGGCTGCGCCGCAACAGATGTCTGCGCGCGGCGACGTGCAGGCATGCGTAGTAATCTGAGGCCTCAATCCAGTCAATTTCCGAGATTCGGATGAAACAGACTTCGCCTGCGTTCTTCACCACCAGTCGCTCGGGCTTGCGCCCGCGGCTTCCCTCGCCACTGGAACTGCGAATGCGCTGCTTGGCACGGGTGAGCGCGAGTTGGAACCGCGTACTGTCGAATGGCTTCAGAAGGTAGTCGAGCGCTCCTGCCTCAAACGCGCGCAGCGCGTACTGGTCATACGCGGTCACGAAGATCACTGCCAGAGGCAAGTCGCTGCCCAGCATCTCGAGCACGTCAAATCCGTCGCATTCCGGCATCTGCACGTCGAGGAATAGCAGATCTGGTTTCGCAACGCGGATTTCGCCAATCGCTTCCGCTCCGGAGCCGCATTCTCCCATGACCTCTACGTCGGAATTGTTGCGCAGCAGGATCGCAATATTGCTTCGGGCGAGCGGTTCGTCGTCCACGATCAGCGCGCGAATCTTGCGGGAACGATCCTCAGAGTGCACGGTTACTTCGGCGCTCCTTCGGAGGTCGTAACCGCATCAGCAACGTCCAGCGCGAGTTCGGAATCCGAAGGTGATCTGTTGACGTATGGCAGCGACACCAGCGCCTCCACTCCTCCGCGGTGATTTCGGAGCGTCAGTTCGGATGCGTTTCCGTACAGGCTTTTCAGGCGCGTGCGCACGTTCTCGATTCCGATGCCCGACTGATTCTGCTGCCAGCCTGCGAACAAGAATGGACCTTCGTTGAAAATACGCAGCGTGAGCGAGCCGTTCGCCTGCCACGCGGAGATGCGGATCGCGCCACCCTGCACCCGCTTGGCGATGCCATGTTTCACGGCGTTCTCAACCATCGGTTGAAGCAGCAGGCTCGGGACCTGCGCCCCAAGAAGCTCTTCCGGAACATCGACGCTGAACTCGAGTCGCTCGGCGAAACGCACCTTCTGAATATCCAAATACTTCTGGGTGAACTCAAGTTCTTCGGATAGCGGAACCTGCTGCCGATCGGAATCGTTGACCACCCGGCGCAGGAAGTCACTCAGTTCCGCGATCATACCCACAGCTGCGTCGTTTCGCTCCTCGCGCACGAGTCCAGCTATCGCGTTGAGTGTATTGAACAGGAAGTGCGGCTCGATTTGCCGTCGCAGTGCGTTGAGTTGCGCCTTCGATAGTTGTTCATTGAGGCGCGCTGTTTCCGCTTGCTGTAAGGCAAATCGCCGCTGGGTTTCCGCGATGTGCGCGACCAGCAGAACCAAACCATAGAGGATGATGGACGAGAGCGTTCCGCTGTAAAACTTCCGGAGGCAGAGCTGCACAAAAGGATCTGGTCCCGGAGTGAGCGCGAAAGGATTCAGCAACTCCTCCCACAGCGCGACCCACGCAGACGCGACAAGGCCGATTCCGGTGCTGGCCGAGAGATGCGCAAACCAGAACGCAGGACGCTTCCACTGCGTGCCGGGGAAGCGGCGATCGAGGCGGAAGATGAACGGAGTTGCAAGCATCCACGGAAGCCACGCTATGACATTGGTAAAGAACAGGCGCATCCAGTAGTGATGCATGCCTTCGGAGCGCATCACGAACACGGTTTGCGTCGCATCGAACAGTCCGAGTCCCAACCAGACTGCCACCACCCAGTGCCATCGCGGAGACTTGAAGTTGCCGCTCGCGTCCATATCGCGAATCGTACTCCAACTCTGGGCCGAACGGTCAACGATGCAGTGAAATGCGGGTTCTGTGCAGCGGATGGTATGGTGTCGGGGACGGATTACGGGCAGAATGCCACGTATGATCAACAAAGCCATTCCGCTCACCCTGGCGGCCGTTGTGCTGTTCGCCTCCGTCGCTCTGCTGAAGTCGGAACCTGTCCCGGCCTCCGGCAACGGTCCCGAGTACACCAGCGACGATCAACTCAAGCTGCCCGAGAACTATCGCCAATGGGTCTACCTCACGACAGGATTCGACATGAGCTACAGCGCGAATGCGATGGCGATGGACCACCACATGTTTGACAACGTCTTCGTGAGTCCTGAATCGTACAAGGCATTCACCGAGACCGGAACATGGCCTGACAAAACGCTTCTGGTGCTTGAAGTCCGCAAAGCGGAAGGGAAGGGCTCGATCAACCAGCGTGGCAATTTCCAGGGCGGCGAAGTCATGGGTCTCGAAGTGCACGTGAGAGATGAGGCAAGATTTCCCGGGAAGTGGGCGTTCTTCGGATTCGACGGCACAAAAACCGCGAAGATGACTCCGACCGGTGCGGCATGCTACAGCTGCCATCAGGATCACGGTGCCGTAGACACCACGTTTGTGCAGTTCTATCCGACGCTGTTGCCGATTGCGAAGAGCAAAGGCACGTTGGCGTCAAACTATATGAAAGAGACCACCGCGGAAAAGAAATAGCATCATGATCGCCTGATTGTGATCGCGCGCTAGATGACCCGCACAGGCAAGAGCAGGATGGAAAGTTCGAGACGAACCCCGCAAATCAACGGCTATCCGCTCGGGAATGACGAATCGATGATGACTGACACTGACCACTAATCACTGCTTTTCACCGCGCTGGCCATCTTCACACCTTTGGATGCTGCCGCGTACCGCGCTACTCCTCGGTACAGTGCCTCGGCGATGCGCTCGCGGTAGCCATCACTGCGGAGCTTCTGCTCGTCGGTCGGGCTGCTGACGAACGAGACTTCCGCCAGGATTCCGGGCATCGCGCTCTCGGTCAGCACAACAAAGCCGGCCTCCTTGATGCCACGATCGCGCAGGCCGGGATTCTCCACCGACAGCGTCCCGTACAACGAGCGCTGCACGCTCGTCGCCAGACGCCGCGACTGTTCAATGCGGTCATGTAAGTCCGCCGGCGAGAGCGTGGGCATATTGCTGCCCGTGCTTGCGACGGCGTGCGCGTCCGCATCTTTGCTACCCGCTGCTTTCGATCCCGGAGCCGAGAATGTATTCGTGTAGTAGGTCTCGACCCCGCGCGCGGACGGCAGATCGCTGTAGTTCGCGTGTACTGAGATGAATAGATCCGCCTGCGACTGGTTGGCGATCTCGGCCCGTTCGTCGAGCGGGATGTAGTTGTCGTCCTGACGCGTGTAGATCACGTCCGATCCCAAGCGCGACTGCAGCAGTTTGCCCAAGCGCTGCCCAATCTCGAGGACGAGGTCCTTCTCCAGCAGTCCTCGCCGGCCCACGGTTCCGAGATCCCAGCCGCCGTGACCCGCATCGACCACAATGCGCATTTTCGGAACGCGCGCACGCAACTGCAGATCTTCCTTGCTGGGCGGAGGAACGACGATCGCAAGCTTCTCTTTTTCCGGCAGCGGAGCGCTCGGGAAAAGATTCACGGCGCCCTTCGAACTCGTCCCAACCTTGCGCACTTCTACGATGAGGCGATACGGATTCGATTCGAGGCTGACGGAAAAGTTTGTGTTCGAGCGGGTCTCAAGCACAATCCGGGTCATGCCTGCGACCGGTTGCGCCATGCGCACACGGCCCACAAAAGCGTCGCCAATGTCGATCGACTTATTCACGAGATCGGTGGCGAGTTGCGTGTCATGCAGATCAAAGTACACACGGTCCGGTCCGGTCAGGCGATGCGCTTCATACTGCACCTGGTCTTCGAGATCGAGGACGATGGTGCTGGAATCGGGCGACGACCAGTGCCGGATCCCCGTAACATGGGGGAACTTGGAGAGTTCCTGCGGACTCGCTGGAGACGTGTCGTCGAGATTGTCCGCAGAGGCGTCGGGATTTGCGGCGCCCATCGCTGGGTTGACGGCGGACGAAGGCGTCGATGGCTGCGCAATCGCCGTGCTCGATGTGTCGTCCGTTGCCGTTTGGGTCACCATTGCGCTGCCGAGTTGCACCGTCTTCATCCTCCACCAGATTCCTCCGGCGGCGAGCACAACGACCACGATTCCAATGAGCACGAGCGGGATCAGCAGACGGCGAGAACCGGACTCTGTCGCAACTTGTCCGAAAAGTAGAGGCTCATGTTCGACGGCGACTTCGGGCGCGGTTGCAGGCTCGATGATGTCCGACCCAGGC